>Ga0233427_10001412_pt1 | contig 25887 bp, 26 predicted proteins | sample SI_118_April2016_5_FD_179885 | JGI IMG/M metagenome (GOLD analysis project Ga0233427, IMG submission 179885) | Seawater microbial communities from Saanich Inlet, British Columbia, Canada - SI_118_April2016_100_MG | ecosystem: Environmental > Aquatic > Marine > Inlet | place: Canada: British...
TTGGAATTATAACAATCTAAACCCAAAAGACCCTGTTGCACTAAACTTATTTACTCAAAAGGATTTAGTTGAAGCTCTAGAAAAGGCTGAAAGAAGAATTAAAAGAGAAAAAAGAGAAAAAGAAAAAGCAAAAAAAACAAAAGGAATTTCAGACAATGAATAAATTTAATAGACATCAAAATTTTATAGTGTTAATCACTCGATTTTAGAAATATTTATGAAAATAGAAGTAAAAGATAACAATATTGAACAAGCTCTTAGAGTCCTCAAAAGAAAATTACAACGTGATGGTTTTTTTAAAGTTATAAAATTAAAAAATACTTATGAAAAACCTTCTGAGAAAAAAAAGAGAATTCTTCAAGAAAATATTAAAAGAGTGAAAAAATTAAATAAACTTAAAAATAGAATTTAAGTATACCGCGGGGTGGAGCAGTCTGGTAGCTCGTCAGGCTCATAACCTGAAGGTCGGCGGTTCAAATCCGTCCCCCGCAACCAAATTAATGTTCTTAAATAAAAAGTGTCAATGAAAATAAAATTATTAGATCAGTATGGTATTTTTTTATTATCAGTATTTCCATTATCATTAATTGCTGGAAATTTATTTATTAACACTTTTATCTTTTTATTTTCAATAAATTTTTTTTTAAATTTTAAAAAAAATAAAGTAATTCTAAAAAATAAAATTTTTTATTTATTAGTTTTTTTTGTTATATCATTAATAATAAATGTAATTTTTAGTACCGATCCACTTAATTCTCTTCCTAGAGTAACCAAAATAATACTCATTATATTTTTTATCTTTGAGATCCAAAGATTAATTCAAAGTTACAAAGCAAATAATATAAAATATATTTTTTTGTCATGGTTTTGTATATTTCTTACTGTTGTTTTTGATATTATTTTTGAATTAATATTTGGTCATAACATGATTGGCAACATATCTAACATGCCGGGAAGGATAGCTAGTTTTTTTGGAGATGAATTAGTAGTAGGTGCTTTTTACCATGGTTTTATTCTTTTTTTCTTAAGTTATTATATTTTAGAACTTAAACCTAAAAATAATATATTAATATTCATAATCTTAGGAGCTTTATTAGTTTCTTTTTTGATTGGTGAAAGGTCTAATTTTATTAAATCATTTCTATCTATAATTATATTTGCGTCATTATCAATTAAGATTAATTTCAAATCAAAGGTCATTGGTTTAACATTAGTATTGGCTGTTATATTTACTTTTATTTATTTTAATCCAAGTTATAAACTCAGATTTTTTGATCAATTAAAACCATTGTTTTCTTTAAATGGTTACTCAAATTTTCTAAAAGAAACACAATATGGAGCTCATAGAAATGCTTCAGTTAAAATTTTTAGAGAAAATTTATATTTTGGTGTTGGTATAAAAAACTTTAGAAAAGAAGTGTCCAAGCAAAAATATGAAAATAGGGAATATAAAATGACTGATATGAGGCAATCAACTCATCCACATCAAATTCATCATGAATTTTTATCAGAAACTGGGTTATTTGGATATACATCCTTTCTATTTTTTATATTTTTTTCTTTATGGCTTGGAATTAAAAATTATCTAAAAGAAAAAAATTTATATCAGCTATCTAGTATAATATTTATCGTTACAACCTTAACGCCAATTCTAACATCTGGAAGTTTTCTATCTACTTTTACTAGTAGTATATTTTGGCTTAATTATACTATTATGATATCCTTTATTGAAAAAAATAAAGTGATTTAAAAATTTATCTATATTTTGAAATTAGACTTTTTACTATCAACTAGGAATGCTTTAACAGTTTCTTTTGTAAGTTGATCAAATGATTTGCCAAATTTTTCAATTTTTTCAATAGTTAATGGTGGTACTGTAATTATATGACAGCCCAATTGTTTCGCTTGTAAATAGTTATAAGGTTCTCTAACACTTGCCCATAGTATCTCTACATTCTTAAATTTTTTGGCTAAAGAAATACTTTTTTTAAATTCTGGAACTGGGTCTTTTCCTGTGTCACCTGCTCTTCCAGCAAATATAGATATTATCACTTTTGTTTTTTTATTGATTAAGTTTAAAACCTTTTGAGTTTGTTTAGCACTATATATTGCTGTAATATTCAGTTTAATATTTTGGCTATTTAATTCTTTAATAACTTTTCCCATAAACTTACCTTTTGAATTTACAACCGGTATCTTTACATAAACATTTCTTCCCCATGTATTTATTTGGAGTGCTTGATTTTTCATCTTTTCATACTCATCTGCAAAGACTTCGAGTGAAACTGGCTTATTATTACAAATTTTTAGGATTTTTTTTGAATAAGACTTATAATCTTTTGCTCCAGCTTTTCTCATCAAACTAGGGTTTGTAGTAAATCCTTTTACAATTTTTTTTTTATTAAATTTTTTAATTAAATTCAGCTCTGCAATGTCACAAAATATTTTGGTTTTCAATTTATTTCCTATAGATTTTTAGTGATATCTTCTGTCATTTTTTTAGCATCTGCGAACAACATAAGAGTATTTTCTTTATAAAATAGATCATTATCAATTCCAGCATAACCAGGTGAAAGACTTCTTTTTACAAATAACACTGATTTACATTTTTCAACATCTAAAACTGGCATTCCATAAATTGGACTTTGGGGATCCGTTTTTGCAACTGGATTTGTTACATCATTCGCGCCTATAACAAATGCAACATCTGCATTAGCAAAATCGTTATTAATTTCTTCCAACTCAAAAACTTCATCATAAGGTACATTTGCTTCAGCCAAAAGCACATTCATGTGGCCAGGCATTCTTCCAGCGACAGGATGAATAGCATAAGAAACCTTAATATCATTTTTTTTTAATGTATCTACCATTTCTCTAAGTGCGTGTTGTGCTTGAGCAACAGCCATACCATAACCTGGCACAATGATAACTGATGAAGCATTTTTCATTAAAAAAGCAGCGTCATCTGCATTTCCACTTTTAACTGGTCTTTGCTCTTTATTTTGAGAACCGGTTGATTGTTCCGTAGCACCAAATCCACCCAAAATTACATTAAAGAATGATCTATTCATTCCTTTACACATTATATAAGATAAAATTGCACCAGACGATCCAACTAAGGCACCAGTAATAATTAATGCAGTATTTTCAAGAGTAAAGCCAATTCCAGCAGCAGCCCAACCTGAGTAAGAATTTAACATTGAAATTACAACTGGCATATCTGCACCACCAATTGGAATTATCAATAAAAAACCAATTAAAAAAGATACAGCTAATAATATCCAAAATAAATTAGAAGATTGTGTAGAACAAAGTAGATAAGTTAATACGATTATTGAAATTAAAATTAAAGCATTTAGTGGATGCTGGCCTTTAAAAGTTATTGGTGAACCAGACATTATTCCTTGAAGTTTTAAAAAAGCAATTATAGAGCCTGAAAAAGTTATTGCACCAACAGCTGCACCAATTGACATTTCTATTAAGCTTCCAAGTTTAATATTTCCTGGTGAACCTAAATTAAAAGCATTTGGATTCAAGAAAGCTGCTATTGCAACAAATACCGCTGCAAGACCAACCAAACTGTGAAAACCTGCAACCAATTCTGGCATAGCTGTCATTGGAATTTTATAAGCAATAAAAGCTCCTATTAATCCACCTATTAAAAGAAAGATTAAAACAACAACAAATCCAGTTGAAAAATTACCAATAGATAAAAAAGTTACAGTAATTGCAATTATCATACCTAAAATTCCAAAGAAATTTCCTTGTCTGGATGTTTCGGGCGAAGAAAGACCTCTTAAAGCAAGAATAAACAATACACCTGAAATCAGATAAAATATGGCTGATAAATTTGCTGATAACATTATTTATCCTTTTTTTTCTTTTTATACATCGCTAGCATCCTTTGAGTTACTAGAAACCCTCCAAATATATTAATCGCAGCCAAAGATATTGCTAAAAACCCAAAAATACTTGATGTATTAAAAATACTATCAGAGTTTCCTGCTAAGCCAGCAATTATCGCACCAACAATTATTACTGATGAAATTGCATTAGTAACTGACATTAAAGGTGTGTGTAGTGATGGGGTCACACTCCAAACTACATAATATCCAATAAAAATTGAAAGGATAAAAATACTTAATCTAAATATAAAAGGATCTATTTCCATAATTTTATTTTATTAAAGTTTTTTCGATTATTTCGTCCTTTAAATTTATATTAATTTTATTACTTTCTTTATCATATAAATTTGACACAAAATTAAATACATTTTTTGCATATAAATTTGATGCAGAAATAGGAAGTTTATTTAAAATATTACTTTCACCCATAATTTTAACACCTTTTCTATCCACAATTTCATCAACTTTAGTAAACGCAGTATTTCCACCCTGAATTGCTGCTAGATCATAAATAATTGAACCAGAATTCATATTATCAATCATATCCTCTTTAATAATTTTTGGTGCTTTTTTTCCTGGAATTAAAGCAGTACAAATTACTATATCAATTTTCTTTAAAGTCTCTGACAATAATTTTTCTTGTTTCTTTTTAAAATCCTCTGATGTTTCTTTCGCGTAACCACCTTCTGTCTCTAAATTTTCAGCACCTTCAACCGTTAAAAACTTTCCTCCCAAACTTTCAACTTGTTCTTTTGAAGCCATTCTTACATCTGTTGCAAAAACAATTGCACCCATTCGTTTTGCTGTTGCAATTGCTTGCAATCCTGCAACTCCCGCACCAACAACTAATACTTTTGCTGCAGGAATAGTTCCAGCTGCAGTCATCATCATTGGAATTGCTTTTTCAAAATTAGCAAAAGATTCTACAACTGCTTTATATCCAGCAAGGTTTGCTTGGGAAGATAATATATCCATAGATTGAGCTCTTGTTATTCTTGGAAGTAGTTCAAGTGAAAAAGTATTTATATTTTTTTTAACTAAACTATCTATTTTGTCTTTATTATCATATGGGTTTAGAATGCCAATAAATGTCTGATTTTCTTTTAATAAAGAATTTTTATCATCAGTTAATAAACCTAACTGAATAATAATATCTGCATTAGCTATGATTTCTTTTTCATCTTTTGAAATTGATACTCCTAACTCTTTATATTCCTCATCTTTAAATCCAAGATGGCTTCCATAATTTTCACATAAAGAAACTTCTAGACCAAGTGATATATATTTTTTTGCAATCTCAGGAGTAATTGCTATTCTTTTTTCAAATTTTTGATTTTCCAAAATAGAAGAAATCTTCATGCATTGATCTTACAGTAAGAATATTGCCATTAAAACTAAAACACCAATAACTGCGACGGTTCCCCACAACACAAATTTTGTAAAATTGTTCCAGGTACTTTTATGGTTTTCATTATCCATAAATGTTATTTTTGTCTTGCTTTAAATTTTGGATTTGTTTTATTTATTACGTAAACTCTACCTCTTCTTCTAACCAGTTTAGAGTTCAGATCTCTTTTTTTTATAGATTTTAATGAGCTTTTAATTTTCATAATTTATAACGCCGGCGACGTCCTACTCTTCCATGTCTTAAGACAAAGTACCATTGGCGCAGAAGGGCTTGACTTCCGAGTTCGGTATGGGATCGGGTATAACACCTACGCAATAATCACCGGCATGTGTGTTATACATATTTAACATTACATGTAAATACACTTTTATTGTATATCTTTACAGTTTTAGGCATGTTTTTTTAAAAATTCTTCTACATATTTTTTTAATTGAATTTTTCCAGTTCTTCTAAAGACTTTTCTAGATAAGCTCATATTAGCCAAAGCTGACGCATATCTCTCACCTCTTCTGGGGGGTAGAAAAGAAATTTTTGAATTAAAAAATTTAGCAACTTGCAAAATTGTGTATTTCTCTTTATTTGCAATACTGTAATACCTGTTCTTATTTGTCTTCCACGCCTTATAACAAATATTTATTGTATCATCTATATGTGTAAATCTTCGTGATTGCGAACCAGGTTTAACAACCGGTAAGGGTTTTTTCTTTACATAGCAATCCTCATAAATACCAATCACTGTAGCCATAGACCCTGTCTTTATTTGATTTGGACCATAAACATTATAAAAAAAAATTACCTCATAGTTAAAATTAAACCATTTTTTTAAATTTTCTAGGAGTTCAAGATTTTTAGTTTTTGTAAAAGCATAAGGTGATAAATTTTTATCTTTTCCTTTATTACCAAGAGAAGCAGATGTTGCAGAATAAATTAATTTAATCTTATTTTCTAAACAATAATTAAACACAGCATTTGTTCCAATCGTATTAGATTGAATACATTTATTCATTTGAATAAAACTTTGATAAATTCTAGAAAACTCTCCAAAATGAAATATAACTTTAATCTTGGATTTATATTTATTTAAAATTTGATTAATATTTTTTGTATGTCCACAAATATATTTTACCCTAATATCTTTAATATGATTTTTTTTTAATCCTGCAGAATAATCATCAATACTAACTATTTTATATTTTGTTTTTTTTAAAAGAAATTTGATTAAATTACTTCCAACAAATCCGCTACCTCCCGTAACTATTATAAATTTTTTCATGATTCAACTTTTGTAATGCATGCTTAAATAGTCTTGAAAAGTATTTTCAAAACCATCAGACATACCAATTTTAGACTTCCATCCATAAGATTTGGATAATCTTGTATCTAGTATTTTTCTAGGAGTGCCATTTGGTTTTTTTTTATCATATTGTAACTTTAATTTAACATCAATTTTTTTCATGATAAATTTTGAGTATCCAGCAATTGTATCTTCATAACCTGAACCAATGTTAATTAAAGTATGATTAGTTTTTTTCTTCAAAAAAAATTCACAAGCATTAGCTAAATCATCAACATGCATTAATTCTCTTTTGGCTTTACCATTTCCCCAAATATTAACATTTTTTTTTTTATTTACTTTAGCATTATAAATTTTTGAGATAAGTGCTGGAAAAAAATGAGAATTAATAAGGTTATAGTTGTCATTTGGTCCATACAAATTTGTAGGCATTAAGCAAATATAATTTAATTTATATTGTTTGTTATATGCTTCGCACATCTTTACACCTGCAATTTTTGCTATTGCATAAGCATCATTAGTTTTCTCTAACTTACCATCAAGTAAATACTCTTCTTTCAATGGTTGATTTGCAAACTTAGGATAAATGCAGCTTGATCCAAGAAATATTAATTTTTTGACTCCTGCTTTGTAAGATGCATGAATTAAATTAGTCTGAATCATAATGTTTTGATAAATAAACTCCGCTTTAAAATTTTGATTGGCAATGATACCACCAACTTTTGCAGCTGCAATTATTACAAAATCAGGTTTTAAATCTTTCAAATATTTCTCAGTCTTGTGCTGATTAAGCAAGTCTAAATTTTTTCTATTTTTTGTTATTATATTTTTATAGTTTTTTTTTTTGAAGTACCTGTGGATAGATGACCCAACTAACCCATTATGACCTGCTAAAAAAATTTTACTTTTTTTATTTAATTTCATTAAATGATTGGTATTCAGATTTAATCATGTCATCTATAAGGATATTGATATCTTTAGTTGGTCTCCATTTTAATTTTTTTCTTGCTTTTTGTGCATCTCCTAAAAGTGTATTTACGTCTAGAGGTCTAAAATAATTTTTATCACACTCTACGATAGGTTTGTTATTTTCATCAACAGCTTTTTCTTTCAAACCTTTGCCTTTCCACTTTAAAAACATTCCCAGTTTCTTAGCTGTCAAATTAACAAATTGTTTAATTGAATATTGTATACCTGTGGCAATAACGAAATCATCAGGTTTTTTTTGCTGAAGTATTTTCCACATTGCCAAACAATAATCTTCGGCATGACCCCAATCTCTTTTCGCATTTAAGTTACCTAAAAAAAGTTTATTTTGTTTACCTTCTTTAATTTTACATAATGCAGATACAATTTTTTTTGTAACAAATGTTTCTCCTCTTCTAGGGCTTTCATGATTAAATAAAATTCCATTACATGCAAATATTTCATAAGCATCTCTATAATTTTTAGTTATCCAATGTGCATATAATTTAGCAACTCCGTAAGGACTAAGTGGATAAAATTGAGTTTTTTCGTTCTGTGGAATACTTTGAACTTTGCCATACATTTCTGAAGTACCTGCCTGATAAAATTTTGTTTTTTTTTCTAATTTGTGAAATTTTATGGCTTCAAGAATTCTTAAGGCACCTAAAGCATCTGCATTAGCAGTATATTCTGGTACTTCAAAAGATACAGCAACATGAGATTGAGCTGCTAAATTGTATATTTCATCGGGTTTAGTTTTTTTAATAATTGATGAAACTGAGGAAGAGTCAGTTATATCCCCATAATGTAATCTAAATTTATAATTTCTATCATGAGGATCTTGATATATGTGATCTATACGACTTGTATTTATACTTGATGATCTTCTTTTTACACCATTGACCTGATAATTTTTTTTTAAAAGAATCTCTGCCAAGTATGATCCATCTTGTCCAGTAATACCAAAAATTAAAGCAACTTTTTTTTTCATATTTATGTATTATTCTATTTCATTGATTTCATAAAGCAAGAAATGCATATATTCAAATCAATTTTTGACAATATAATTTAAGTTGATTTTTAGTTAGTGTAATTTTTATTTTTTTTTTTAATTTAATATTTGATAGAGTAAAAGAATCATTGCTTGGCTCAATAAAATTAATTTTTTTTAAAGTGTTCTTGTTAAGCCAACTTACAATTTCTGAAAGATAAATTTTTTTTGAAATTGAAACATTATAAATACCATTAATATTAGATTTTATAATCTTATATATTATTTTGCAAAATTGATCTAAACTTAAAAAGTCCTTAAAATCATTTTTTAAAATAATTTTTTTTTTATAGATTTTAAGTTCTAAAAAATTATCAAAAAATAATTTATGATTATTTCGAACATTCTTAAAAATTCTTTTACCAATTATATTTGAAATTCTTAAAGATATTAATTTTGATTTAAGATTTTTTTTTAAAAATTTCTCTGTTATAAGTTTATTTTTTGCATAATTATCAATTGGAGATAAAGTTGATCTTTCATTAATATTCTCCTTTGGTAAATAAATTTTCCTGGTATTCAAAAAAATATAATAAGAATCAAATTTTTTAAATTTATTAGTAAATTTTTTATCAAGATCAAATTTTTCATTATATCTTTTTTTTATATATTTGGGATGTATAGTGGTATTTATAATATGTGTATATTGATTAAAAAAAATTTTGTCTTTTAATATAATTTCTTCATAACTAAAATTATCAACAGTATAAAAATTTGATAGATATATTGTTAAATTTGATCCCAAAAAACTTTTTTTACCAATAATCAAAATTTTAATCATATAAAAAAATTAATAATTTTTGTTAAAATTTTATCGATAGTAAATCTATTTTTTTTTTTAAATTTTTTTTCTAAATAAACTATAAAATTATGTGCTTGATTTTTTCTGAACCACCAATTTACCGAAAAAAATTTAAATTTTTTTGATGCTGAGTTTTCTAACTGTCTATAATAAGTTAAATATTTATAAATTATATTTATTTTTGAATATTTTAAATAAGAATAGCTCGCAATTCTAAAGTCAAACCACAATGTTTCGAATTTATTGACTTTAACATATCTAAAAAATTCTTTAGCATATTTTTTTTTTACTGATATACAGCTTTGTGGTGTGAATCGAGGCCAATTAGATAGAAAAAAAGATTTTTGTTTAAATATTTTTTTTATTAATTTTTCTTTATATTTCCAAATTGGTAAATCAAAAATTATCTCAAAATCTTTTTTTTTGAATTCATCCATAATCACTTTTACTTTGTCTTTCGTATAGTAGTCATCGCTATCCAAGAAGAATAAATATTCACCTTTTGACTTTAAAAAACCTCTATAATAAGCGTTTATTTGATTATAGCTACCATGTTGAGTTTGTCTTTTATTTTTAATTATTTTTACTCGGTGATTAAATCTATCTAAGATTTCTAACGAACAATCTTTTGAATTATCATCTACAACTATTACTTCTTTTTTTTTATAAGATTGATTTAAAGCAGAAGTAATACTTTTTGTTAAAAATTTAGCATTGTTATAATTAACGATAATTATTGATGCTTTAGATTTATTTTTTTGAATTTTCATAAATATATTCAAATGATTTTCTATATTTCATTCGTAGCTTAAATTTTTGGTAAAAATTATTTTTTTTGAGTAATCTATTAATATCTGAAAATTTATAGTTTTTATTTATCATTAAATCATAATGATGTTCAAAATATATAAACTTTATTTTTTTAAAATCTTTTTGATTAATCCCATTAATAATATTGAATTCAAAACCTTCTGTATCTATCTTAAGTATATCAATTTTACAGATTTTTTTATCCCTAATGAATTGGGTCAAATTACAGACATTTATAGTTTGTTTATGACTTAAAAAATTTTCATTAGGTAAGAAAAAATCCATTATTTTTCTCTTACGCTTATAATATTCTGTATTTTCGTTAATACTGTTCAATGTGGAAGATGAGGTATCTTTAAAAATATTAAGTTCTTTTTTCTCTTCAATTTTTCCAACGCCAAAATTCATTAATATAATTTTTTTATTGTCATATTTCTTATTAATTAGATAATTGAAAAGATTTATATTTGGTTCAAACGAATATATTTTTGAAATATTAAAATTCTCCAAAAAAAGATCAATTGTTTCACCTTTATGAGCGCCTATATCAATAACATTAATTGGATTTAAATTAAATTTTTTTTGGAAAAAACTAATTATTTTTTTTTTATTACTTTTATCTACAATAGAAATGAAAAAAATTAATAATTGAAATAAAATTTTATTTATCACGATATACCACATTAAATCCAAAAAATTTTTCAGTTTTTATTTTTGGAAAATTTGAGCATGGCGTTTTAGAAGCCCAACACATTTTATTGTTTAGTGTTGAATAAACTTTGAAATCAACATTATCTAAGATTTTTTTTGACTCAACATTATCAATATAAAAATAAGGACTGTTGAGAATATCATATTTGTAAAAATTTACTTCATAATTTAATCTAATAACATTTCTCATAAAAAATATTGAAAATGAAAGCAATACAAAGATTATTGTCACAACCTTAATTTTTTTTTTTTTAATATCTAATTTTTCAAGCATAAAACTTGTAATTATAAAAAAAGGGAGTCCAACTAAAACATATCCTCCATATCTCATTGAGGGATGATTTATAAACCATTCTGTTAAAAAAATTAATGGAACCAACAAAAAAACAAGCAATCTTAAGTAATTTATTTTTTTTTTTTGTTTTTTTTTACTAAAAACTTTGAACGTAAAGTATACTAGCAAACATATAAATATTATCCCAAATAATGTGTCAGATACTTTATTAAAAAAATGTCTGTCTATCCAATTACTAACCCATCTAAATTTTTTAATATAAATTTCAGGTTTGGTCTCAGATTTGTAACCTGGACCACCTCCTGCCTTGGACCACCACTCATAATGTATTTTCATCAATTTTACTTCCTCTTTTGGAGTCGACCACGTTTGTTCACCAACACACGTTTTTTCCGCAGGATATAAGAAACATCCTGAATTGAAATAATTTGTTACTAGATTTCCAGTAATACTTAATGTTAATAGCAAAATGATAAATAAATTTTTCTTTACAAAAAATTTTAGTAAAAAATTTTTATTTATCAATATAATTGGTACTAAAACTAAATACATATAATAAATAGCTTTCATTGATGAGGACATAAATATTAAAATTAAAAGTAAATTAATTTTTACAGATATTTTTTCCTTTTTTTTTTCAAAAAACATTAAATCAAAGAATAATAAAAAAATTAATGTTAGTAAAATTTGTGCTGATCTGTCAGTGCCATGTTCACTAATTCTGTAGAAAGCAACATTTATAAAAATTATACATAAAATTTTGAAATAATATAAAAAATTAATTTTATTACTCTTAAAATTTTTTAATAGATCGTCTAAAATTATATAATTAAAAAAAACTATTATAAAAAAAGTGCCAATATGAAAAAGGTAAAATTTTATGAACGGCATATATAATACTGAATGATAATAAAATAAGCTAGAAAATGTTCTGAAACCATGACCAAAGGCACCGGTTCCAATTATAAACTTATTTTCTGAAAGATTTAAAGAATATGTTAGATGATAATAAGGAAAATCATCATGATTTTTATAAACATAAGATCCTATTAACATTATCAAAATTAATAATGCAAAATATTTAATTTGTTCTTTGTTTTTTTTTTTACTCATAAAAAATAAAACAAAACCAAAAATACCAATTATATGTATAATTATATTATGTATGTAATTATGTGCAAAAAAATATGAAGTTAATACAGAAATTAAAGTAATTAAAAAAAATCCTATTAAACCTTTAAAACCAATATTGCAGTCTAACGACTCTTTATTAAATAATCTTGAAAATACTTCGCCATATCCTATTGTAGAAACCACAAACAAAGAAATGTAAAATAAAAAAATAATATGCTCAGTCACTGTGTTAAAAAATTAAATATGAATAGATTTATATGCAATTTAATAACCTAATTAACAATTTTTTTACAAAAGAAGTAGTCTTTTTTTCATTATTATATGGATCTCTAATTGCAAGTTTTTTTTTGGGAGAAAATTCTACAGGGGGGGCAGTTTTAGACTATTTAAATCAAAAAAAAATAAGCACAAATTTTGCTTTAAATTTCAAAAAAACCTTACTTGATTATGATCAATTTACCACAAGACATTCTCCTATTTTAATAATCATTCTATCATTTTTTGAAAAATATAATTTTTCAGATTTTTCAATAAGAATTATACATCTTCATTTTTGTTTATTACTCCCAATATTTTTCTATAAATGTTTAGAGATTAAATTTAATCATATCGATAAAAAAATTTTATTATTACTTTCTTCATTAATATTTCTTTCTCCAACTTTTAGATCGTTATCAATCTGGCCAGATAGCAGATTATTGGGACTGACTTTTTTTACCCTAAGTATTTATTTTTATTTAAAGTTTAAAAATGAAAAAAAATTTTTTTTTGTTACTTTAAATATTCTAAGTTGTAGCGTTAGCGCTTACTTAAGTCCAAATTTTGCTGTTTTTAGCATTTATTTTTCTTTAATATTCTTTTCAATTTTTAGAATGAATTTAAAAAAGATTATTTATATTATAACTTTAAATTTATTGCTATCTCTCCCCGCTTTTTATTACATATTTATCTTAGAAATAAATTTTTTAAATAAATCAGCAGCGATCGGTTACGAGCAAGATAAAAATATACTGTTTGTTAATATATTCAATAATATATTAACTTCTTTCTCAATAATTTTTTTTTACATATTTCCATTCCTTTTTTTAAAAATAATTAAAATTATAAATTTTATTAATTTCAAAAATATTTTTATATCACTAATGATAGTCATTATTTGTGCTATTAATTTTAACTACAATTATCAATTTAGTGGGGGAGGAATTTTTTTTAAATTATCTAATTTTCTTTTTGAAAATAATCTTTTATTTTTCTTTATTTGTTTTATATCTATCTTAACAATACTTCCTTTACTTTACCGAAAAAAAATAAACTTTCTTATTTTTTTCTTGATCATAATAAATAATCCTCAATATACAATTTATCATAAATATTTTGATCCATTTCTTTTGATAACTTTTTTTACAATTTTTGATTTTAAATTTGATATTAATAAAATTAAAGTCTTTAAAAAATTTATTTTTATTTTCTTCTATTTTATCTTTTTTCTGATAATCAGTAATATAAAATTTTTATGGAAAATTTAACTTTAGTTATACCCGCCAAAAATGAAAAAGAATCACTTCCAGCTGTTCTTGATGAATTAAAAAAATTTAATTTGCATATAATAATTGTATTAGAAAAAAATGATATCGAAACTATCAATTCAATTAAAAAATATGATTGTAGGATTGTTTATCAAAAAAATAATGGTTATGGCAATGCACTAATTGAGGGAATTAATCTAGTTTCTACAAAATTTTTTTGTATTTTTAATGCTGATGGATCTTTTAATCCAGAAGAATTACAGCAAATGCATGAAATAGTTAAAAATGATAAAATTAAAATGGTTTTTGCAACCCGTTATGAAACTAACTGCAGCAGTGAAGATGATACTCTAATTACATATATTGGAAATTTTTTTTTTACAAAATTAGGCAATGTTCTTTTTAAACTAAAAATCACTGATATTCTTTACACGTTTGTTATGGGATCAACAGAAGTTTTTAAAAATCTAAACATCAAAAATAAAGATTTTACATTTTGTGTAGAGCTTCCAATAAAAGCTCATAAAAAAAATTATCTTCTTGCTACAAGCAAATCAAATGAAAGAGCAAGAATAGGGGGTAAAAAAAAAGTAAACGCAATTAAAGATGGTTTTCTTATACTTATTTCGATGCTAAAATTATTTTTTGGACGAAATTACTGATCCATCTATATTTTTTCTAATAATTGTATAAATTATTAAATAAGAAAATATTGCAATCAATATTAAGTTTAGTTGAAACATCGTGTTGTTGGGATCTAATGAACCTATATATAATAATATTAAATTAAAAAGGTTTATTAATAATCCTGAAATAACATTAGCTAATAAATTTTTTAAATTAAACTTCTGCTTAATTAAAAGAAATATAGTTTGATGCAAATGACCATTGTCAGGTTTTAAAACAGATTTTTTTTTTTTTAATTTCCTAATAATAGAAAAAAGATTTTCAAAACATGGGTACCAAATTAACAAAATTATAAAATACGGAGATATTTCCAAACTAATATTATAAATTTTAATTAATATAGAACCAATAAAAAAACTTAGAAAATATGCACCACTATCACCTAAAAAAAACTGATTAAAAAAATTAAAAAAATATACTATTACAAATGTATATATTAGAAAATGGAATTGATTATCTGAAAGATTAAAATTACTTAATAAGTTTAACTTGTTAATTATTAGCAATATAATTATAAAATATCCTAACAATAAACCATTTAAACCATCTATAAAATTTGATCCATTTATCAATATCATTAGACAAAAAACTGTAAATAAATAACTCCAATATGTTTTTGTAAAATTTTCATCTATGTAACTTATTCTTGTAGGAAAAACCTCTAATTGTTTTACAAAAACAAATATTAAAATAAGTAAAAATTGTATTAAAAATCTTTTTTTTGGTGATGACAAAATATTAAAATCAGAAAACGTTCCTAATAAAAACATTAGGACGCATATCACAGAAAATAAAAAATCAACTTTATAGAATAAGAATAATATTGGAAACACTAAAAGATATCCACCAACTAATGGTACTTGTACATTAATAAACTTTTGATGATTTAATTGAAAATTGCTGATAAAAAATTTATTCTTCTTAATCAACATATTTAAGGCTAATACAACTAATGGAAATAAAATATAAAAAATCATATTAAATTATTTTCTTAATGATTGAATTAACGGATAATAAAAATAAATAATAAATTGATTTTATAAAATTCATTCTTAGATATTTTTTATACACTGTAAACCCATCAATAAGCTTTTGAGAAACTGATGATGAAAGGGATTTATCTAACTTTCTCCATTTAGTTAATTTATCATTAATCCCATAAATATATATTTTTCTATCAAGTAATTTTATCCATAAAATAAAATCTTCTTTTGTCTTAATTTTTGCAAAATTATCATTTTTTTTTAATACAGATTTTTTAATTATCACAGTAGATAATCCAATATCACAGGATTTTAAAATTGATTCTGTATTTTTAAAAGTTCTTGCAGTTCTTTGACCAATAATTTTGTTGTTTTTATCTATAACATCATAGGATGTATGACTTGCATTATAATTATTTTTTTTCATAACTTCTAATTGTCTTTTTAACTTATTTTTTTTCCACAAATCATCAGAGTCTATCAGGGCAATATATTTTCCTCTTGAAATCTTAATGCCCTTATTCCTAGACTGTCCAGCACCAATATTCCTGTTATTGATTATTAATTTTATTCTTGAGTCCTTTAATTTTAATTTTTGAATATATTCTAATTCATTCACAGAACCATTATCATAAATAATTATGATTTCTATATTTCTATATGATTGACTAATTACTGAATCAATTGTTTTAGATATATATTTTTTTTTTTTATAATAAGGAATTATGATACTTATTAAATCCATACATTTTCTTTATATATTTAGTTTTGTTAAATAAGAAATATATTTTTACTTGATCCAATTGTTATAGAGTCCGAAAAGTCTTGAATATTTATTATTTGTTTTTGATTAGAAACATCATAAAATTTATAATTAATTTTTGAAAAAAAATTGAACAGTTCAGAAGAATTATAACCATTTTCTGGATATAAATAAGGTGCAAGTTCCATAATAATAATAGGCTTAAATTCTTTCAAATAATTAAAGCCACTATTGAAAACAAATAATTCATTTCCATCGACATCGCATTTGATAATAGATTTTTTTATTTTATTTTCTTCTACTAATTTATCTAAAGTAATTAAATCACAACCATTTAAAGGTTTTTTAATTCCTAAATGTTGGCTATGTTTATTATCTTTTGAACTAAGCTGCCAGCTTGTGTAAACATTTTCTGGTTTAGTTTTTTTTGATGATATAAATGCTTGTATAGGAATTATTTGTTTCTTTAAATTAGGATTTAAATCTATATTCTTTAAAAGTTTGTTAAATGTATAGTTTGTAGGTTCAATTGCAAATATTTTACTATGAGAAAATTCTTTTGCTAGATATAAAGTGTGTGCTCCACAATTAGCACCTATATCTAAATAATCATAATCATTTTTTAATGTAAGTCTTTTTATAGTTCTTAATATTGAAGGCTCAAATCTTCCTGTTAAAAAAATTGATAAATCAATTGCTTCATTTAAGTCTAAATTCCAGCTTATATTATTTCTTTTTACATTAATATTTTTTTTTTTAAAAAAAAAAATTATCAATTGTGATATTATTCTTGCTAATTTGATTTTAAAAGAGGTTTTCATTTAGTTTTAAATTTTTACTAAAATTATAAATTGTTTATCTTTAATTTTGTTTCAAATTTTCTATTATTATATTAAATATTAATTCTCAAATAAATAATTTAAAAGTAAAGCAACATTATTATATAGATATATTCCTATGGACAAAACTATTAAATATGGGTAAAAAAATTTTAATATTTATGCCTTCAATTGAAGGAGGTGGGGTAGAAAAAAATCTATTTTTAGTAAGCAATTACCTTAGTAAAAAGATTGATAACGTAGCATTAATTACAATATCAAAAAAATATAAAAAAAAATTTAATAGCTCGATTGAATTTATTTCACTTATGTCAAACTATTGGGATAAATTAAGTAGAAGGAAAAAATATGTTTTATCAATTTTTTTGCTTATTAAAGAAATACTTAAAAATAAAAATATAATAGTATTTGCATTTCAAGCTAATATTTACTGTATTATTATATGTAAACTGTTTTCTATTAAGGTGATAGCAAGATCAAATTCAGCCCCAGCAGGTTGGTCAAGAAATATATTCAAAAGATTATTTTTTAAATTTTTTTTAAATCTTGCGGATAAAGTTATGGTAAACAGTATTCAATTTAAAAGGGATTTAAAAAAAGAATTCGATGTAAATGCAACATGTATTTACAATCCTTTAAATTATAATGAAATTTTAAAGAATTCTAAGAAAAAATCAAAAAAAATATTTACCAATAAAAGACAATTGAAAATATTAAACATTGGAAGATTTACTGACCAGAAAGATCAAATGACCTTTTTAAAGGCCCTTAATCAAATTAAAGAAATTATTAAATTTGAAGCAATTATTGTTGGGCGTGGTAAATTACACAAAGATTTATTAGAGTACATAGAAAGAAATGATTTAACCAATTTTGTAAAAATAATTAATTTTGTAGAAAATCCTTTTACACTTTTAAAACAAACTGAATTATTTATTCTTTCATCAAAATATGAGGGTTTACCTAATGTATTATTGGAAGCTTTAACATTAAGAAAATTTATTATTTCTTCTAATTGCCCCACAGGTCCAAAAGAAATTTTATTAAATGGTAAGGGGGGTCTTTTATTTAATGTCGGGAATCACAATCAGCTGTCCAAAAAAATATTATATTATGTGAAAAATAAGAAAAAATGTTTGAAAATGTTACAGTATGCAATACAAAATTTATACAGATTTGATTATCAGAAAAATCTCAAAAAATATTTAAATTTAGTTAATCAAATAATTTAATTTAAATTTCAATTTAATATATTTTTTAAAATAAGAAAATGTCGAAATTTTGTGTATTGTTTTGTTTTCTTTTTAATTTCAAATTTATGCCTTTTTATATTTTTTAAGTTAACATATTTTGTTAAACTATTAGATAACTCATCTGTGACACCATTTTTAAATAATATTCCATATTTTCCCTCTGAAAGAAATTCTGTAGGTCCATTGGGGCAATTAGAAGAAATTATAAATAGGTTTGTTAAAGCGGCCTCTACCATTACAAATCCAACCTCCTCCCATAAAGAGCTTAAAATGAAAGCTTCTCCTTTTTTAAAGTATTTAAAAACATTATTTACATGTCCAATTAAAAAAATATTTTTTTGAAGTTTGTTATCAATAATTTGTTTTTCCAATTTATTTCTTTCTTCTCCATCACCTAAAATCAATAAAACAAACTCATTGTTTTTTTTTAAGAAATTTGAAAATTCACTAATTAAATAAGAAAAATTTTTTTGTCTTGTTAATCTTCCTGCTGCAAAAATTATTTTTTTACCATCAAATTTTTGAAGATTTTCAACTTCTAAATTTTTCTTAAAAATGAATTGTTTAATATCAATTATTGCATCAGGTAAAAAAGAAATTTTTTTTTTATCAAATAAATTCATGTTAATAAGCTTATTCATTAATTCAATTGATGGACTTGTTACCATAAATAACTTAGTTGATACTATTTTCCAAAATGATTTTCTTATTAAATTTAATTTAGGCATACCTGAAATCCTTAGAATAAATTTTGTGTCTATTTTACATAATTTCATAATTACTAGGGGTAATGAGGTAACTAGATGAGCAATGAAAAAATCTGGTTTGTTTATTCTTATAACTTTGATAAGTGGAAAAAAACAAATTAGAAATATTACAATATAAGAAAATCGACTTTGTATATATCCTCGCTTAGGTAGTAACTTAAAAAACTTATGTTTAAAGTTAATAATTTTTATATTATTTTCTTTGAAAAAATCTAAATATTCATCCCACTCACCACAAGCATTTATCAATGTAACATCAAAAAGATTTGAGCCATACTGTACAGCAGATACAGCAGAATTTAACGTTGATTTGACAGTACCAACAGGATTTAAGCAGGGAGACCAGTAAAAAATTTTCTTTTTCATAAGTGTTAAATACTTTACATATAAAATTAAAAAAAAAACAATGATATTAATTACTGGCAGTGCTGGCTATATAGGTTCTCAAATCTGTAAAAAATTTGAGAAATCTAAGATTAAATACATTGGTATTGATAATTTAAAATATACTTATAAAGATAACATTTATAACAAAAAAAACTTTGTAAAGTGTTGTATATCAAATAAAAAAAAAATTTCTTCAATAATTAAACAAAAAAAAATAAGTACAATTATTCATGTAGCTGCTTATGCCTATGTAAATGATGCTGAAAAAAATAAAAAAAAATATAAAATCAATAATGTTATTAAAACTAAAAAATTTATTAACACTATTTTAGAATTAAAAATCAAAAATTTTATTTTTTTATCATCTTCGAATGTTTATTCTGAAAATAAAAAAATTTACACAGAAAATAACAAAACAAATCCCAAAAACTATTACGGAAAAACAAAACTTATTATTGAAAAATTTCTTTTAAATAAAAAAAATATTTTTAACAATCTAATAATATTAAGATTATTTAATGTGGTGGGCTTAACAAAGAAATTTACGCCCATGAATTTTGGTGGCTTAAAATATCAAAGACTCTTATTTAAAGTTTTTTATAAAATGAATAAAAAATCTAGCATGCAATTAAATTATTTACATTTAAAAAAAAATAAAATGATTTTTCCTACGAGGGATTTTATAGATATTAGAGATTTTTTGAATTTAATTATCAAAATAAATAAATCCTTTTTAAAAAAAAATGTAAAAAAGATATATAATGTCGGTAGTGGAATTTCTTATCAGTTAGACGATGTTATAAAAAAAATTAATTCAAGATCAAAATTAATGATTAATTATAAAAAAAATCACAAAAAAGAATATGAACACACTAAAGCAAATATAATAAAAATTAAAAATGATTTTAGCTGGTCACCTAAGAAAAATATTAGAGAAACATTAAGCTCATACTTTAAAAACTTAGTGTTCAGGTACTAGTTGATATGTTTCTTGTTCGACTTGACCCAATTTATAAGATTATTTAAACCTACATTTATACTTGTATATTTTTTAAATTTTGTAATTTGATTAATTTTGTAATTATCTCCATGTGTTTTATAAACATCGGCTATTTGCTTTGAACGTTTAATAATTTTTGGTTTTCCAAAAACCTTGTTTAATCTATCCAATATAAACTTTAAACTTACTGGGTTATTAGAGCATACATTAAGTATTAAATGTTTATCTTTAATATTTTTATTTATTAATAACCAAATGTTGTCAACGACATCTTTAACATAGGTGAAGTCTCGATAATGCTTGCCATAATTATTTAAATAAAAAGTTTTTTTCTTAATAATTGCAATTATATATTTTAAAATTAACATGTCCGGTCTTCCCCATTCACCATAAATTGTGAAAAATCTTAAGCCGATAAATTTCATGTTATAGTAATTTGAGTAAATTTCTGCAATTTCTTCATTATTTTTTTTACTTAATGAGTAGATATTTTTAGGATTAATTTTTTCACTCTCCTTCAATGGGAATATTTTTTTTTCTCCATAAACAGAACTAGATGACGCATAATAAACCTTTGAAATATTAAAAGTTCTAGAAAGTTCAGCTATATTGAAAAATCCAAGTATATTAGAATTAACATATTCTTTAGGGTTTGAAATTGAATAACGCACACCTGCTTGAGCAGCTAAGTTTATCACAATATCAAACTTATTTTTTTTAAATATTCTCTCTAGTTTTTTAAAATTTGATATATCTATTTTATAAAATTTAAATTTTTTATTATTTTTAAAAAAGCTTAGTCTTTTTTTCTTATAGGGTACGGAGTAATAATTATTTAAATTATCAATGCCTATAATCTGAGAATTTTTATCTATTTTCAAAATTTTTTGACATAAGTGAAAACCTAAAAAACCAGCACATCCTGTGATTAATATTTTCATTATAAAACTATTTTTTTTTTCCAGTAGTTTAAGATTTTATAAATTCCTAAAATTAAGAGCAAAACAATGCTTTGACCATTATTATATCTAATTTTCAGTTCTTCAACAAACATTTTTCTATAGGGAATTGTACTGGAAAACCCTCCTCTTCTAAAGATTCCAACAACTTCATTTTTTTTTGTGGCAATACCTTGTAATTTTTTTTTTACGATCATCCTGTAAAAATAATCATAATCAGCATGGTATTTATAATTAGTGTTATAAAGGCCTACTTTTTTTGCAGATGTTCTTTTAATAAAAAAACCAGTTGAATGACTAGAATAAAAACCCCAGCTATATGGAATTTTTTTTGGTCTATAACCATATAAAACTCCCCAATGTTTTTTTACACTTCCAAAAATAAAATCAGCCTGTGGTTTTGATTCAATATATTTATGTATTATTTGAAATGCATTCTTTTTATAAACATCATCAGAATTTATAATTCCTATATAATCACCCTGGGCAAGTTTCATGCCTTTATTAAAAGCGTGGTAAAGCCCTTTATCTCTTTCACTGACCCAATAAGAAATTTTATTCGAATATTTTTTTATAATCTTAAGACTGTTATCTGTTGAAAAACCATCTATTATTATATATTCAAATATCTTTTTTTGTCTTAGTACGCTTTTAATAGTTTCCTCTAAATATTTTTCACCATTAAAGATTACTGTAATTATTGAAATTAAAGGTTTGGCATCTTTTTTTTTTAGTCTAATACCTCCATGTATTATATTTTTTTTGTTAATTATGTATTTTGATTTGAAATTTTCTTTCATTAAATATTTAACCATTTTTGTAAATTTTTTATAACTAAATGCTCGTTTGATTTGCTAATTTGTTTAATGTTAATTAAAACTGATGAGTATTCTATAAAATCTTTAAATTTTTTTCTTATATCAAAAACTTGTTTTTTGTTACTGTAAATAAATCCATTATTTATTTTTGTTCTTTCTTTCAATCTATTTAAAATATTATTTACTCCAGGATTCAAATAGATAACTTTATCATTAAGTTTTTTTATTAAAGATATTTTACTAATAAGTTTTTTATCTTTAGTTAAATTAGTTAACATAAAAAATCTTTGTAAAATTCCTTCATCAGCAACACAAACATGATTATTATTTTTGTCAAAAGCAATTTCAAAAGCTAATATATTTTCAATAGTCCAATAATAATAGATATTTTTATTAAATTGATTGGTGTTTAAGGAATATATTTTATCTTTTATAATCTTCAAATCTTTATTGGAAATAAATTTTTTAGAGATAAATTTTAATCTAGAATTATAAAATGATTTAAAATTTAATCTTCCTTTAAACGAAATATTTTTTCTTTCAAAATTAATTTTACCTTTATTAATTCTAATTACTCTTTTTGTAAAAAATTTTTTTTTTACTTTTAAATAAAAATTACTATTAATTAATAATAAAATAATTAAGTAAAAAAAAAATTTTTTTTTTTTATTTGTGCTTATTAAATACCTTATTATTAATTGTCTTGGTTTTAAAACTGAATAATTTCTAGCTAATATTTTAATAAAATTATCAGACAAATAACTTTTACCAACTAATGGCGGGCCAAAAAATTCAATATATCTTATCATTATTTTATATTTTAATGTCTATAAGAATTATTAATTTTTTTTAATCCATCAATAACTATTTTTTCATTTATGTTGAACCATAAAGGTAACCTTAACAATCTTTCATATATTTTTTCTGTTACTGGTAAATTGAATTTTTTATTACAAATTTTTTTACTAAAACTTGATGTGTGTAGGGGTATATAGTGAAAAGTTGATTGTATATTTAAAGATAGCATCTTTTTTAAAAAATAATCTCTTATTTCTCTTGACTTAAATATAATTGGAAACATATGATAGTTTGATGATTTAAAGTTTTTCTTATCTGGCAAAATTGCCAATGCTTTTAAAAATGAGAGTTTATTTAAATAATTAATCCATTTTTTTTTTCTGTCATTAGTAATCTTTTTAGCAATTTTTAATTGATTATATAAAATAAAACTCGTAACTTCATGAGGTAGATAAGAAGATCCGATTCCTTTCCAGCTATAATAATTAACACTACCTCTTTCAAAATTTTCTCTATTTGTTCCTTTATTTACAATTATACTGAATTTTTTAACAAGTTTTTTATTATTTACAAATATAGCTCCACCTTCACACGAAGAGATATTTTTTGTTTCGTGAAAACTAAAACAACCAACATCCCCAAATGTTCCTAGATATTTATTATCATATCTAGATAGATAGGCTTGAGCTGCATCTTCAATTAAATAAATATTTTTTTTTTTTGCTAATTTAGAAATTTTTTTAATATCACAACTAATACCTGCATAATGAACAACTATAATTGCCTTTGTTTTTTTTGTAATTTTTTTTTTAATATTTACCTCATTAATATTTAAATTATTTTCATTAATATCTACATAAACTAATTTTGCACCTCTTAGAACAAAAGCATTAGCTGTAGAAACAAAAGTAAAACTTGGTAAAATAACTTCATCACCTGGTTTAATATCTATTGCAATTGCTGTAGCCTCTAATGCGGCAGTACATGAATTAGTGATATAACATTTTTTTAACTTAAATTTTTTTTCTAGAATTAAATTACATTTTTTGAAATATTTAAAACCAGCAGCAGTTTGTATTATTTCGCCATATAAAATTTTTTTTAAACCAGATAAAATATTTTTTGAGTAAATTGCTTTATTAAATGGTACTTTTTTTTTCATGAATTAATAAAATATTCTTCCTTTAAAATTTTCTTTAATTAAATTATTTTTCATAATTTTATGATATTTTGGATTGGCAGATATATATATATTTTGTGTTAATAATTTTAATTTTTTTAGATCATTTCTACTAATTATTTTTGCTCCAAAAAACTTAGTGCCTCTTAAATTATCATTGTCAAGAACGATATAAATAAGCTTTTTATTCTTATTTAAAAACTTAAAGTAAAAATAGAAACCTATATTCCCTAAACCATAAAAAATTAGTTTGTCATTATTCTTTATATATTCTAGATATTTTTTTTCTAATTTAATAATTTTTGAAACATTATTTCTTAATAATTTTTTATCCTCAATAACTTTTACTTTAGTTTTAAAAGATTTTTTATTATTATTTAATTTTAATATATCCCAAATCCAAGTGGAGTTATGCTTTGTTTTTCTTTTTAATAATTCAATATTAAGTTTTTTATAAAGATTATCTAAACTTTTTTCTGTAAATTTAGTTAAATGATCATAGACAATTAAATCATCAGGTTTATTGGCAAAATTTGGAACACCTAAAAATATTACTCCATTTCTTTTTAACATTTTAAGGGCAAGTTTTAAAAATAAAACTGGATTATAAACATGCTCTATTACCCCTGTTGAAGCAACTATATCAAATTTTTTTTTTAAAAACTTAGTGTTTTCTAAAACACTTTGTTGAAAGTCTACATCAGGTAAATTTTTTTTAAAATATTTAGCCGCATATTTTGATGGCTCAATCGCAGAAAAATTATAATTTTTCAATTTTTTTTTTATTTGGTTCAAAAAAAGACCTTTGCCCGCACCGATTTCAATAAAGGAACCTGTTCTATTTATCTTTGAATTACTTAAAAAGAAATTTGCCATAATCTCACTCTCTGTACCTGAGTTATTTTTTGAATAAATTCTAAATTCATCCTCAGCTTTTTTTCCATTCAGGTTATATTCCTCATAATAAAATTTATTTTTTTTTCTTCTTACACCCTTATGATTCAAAATGAGATTACAATTATTACAATACCCTACTTGGGAGTCTTTAAATATTACTTGCCTATCAGAAGTTAACGAAATCATAGATTTAAAATAAGTTTGAAATTTTTTTTTACTACAAATTGAGCATTTTGTAAGTTTTATAGGCGTCATTACTTATAACTTTTGGAAAAATTATATCCATAATATTCTTTTAAAGAGGATGGTGGTATAGAGTTTAAACCTAATTTTTGTCTTATTTTTTTATCTAATTTTGTTAAATCATATTTTTTTTTTAAAAAATTTTTAAAATCAAATCTTTGCTTCATCCACGATCTACAGAAATTAATAGTTAAAGCATGTCTCCATTTGTTTGTTTTATTATGACCTCCTCTGTGAAATAATTGACCATGAAAAATTAATACGGAGCCTTTTTTACAAATAAATTTTTTTTTTTTTTTATCAAATTCTAGTTTTTTTGGTATTTTAGAAAATAGATGCGATTTTGGGAGAAATTCTGTTGCCCCATTATCTTCTATAAAGTCATCCAAAGATATTGTGCAGCCAATATTT
>Ga0233427_10001414_pt1 | contig 25860 bp, 27 predicted proteins | sample SI_118_April2016_5_FD_179885 | JGI IMG/M metagenome (GOLD analysis project Ga0233427, IMG submission 179885) | Seawater microbial communities from Saanich Inlet, British Columbia, Canada - SI_118_April2016_100_MG | ecosystem: Environmental > Aquatic > Marine > Inlet | place: Canada: British...
GACCCTTTGTGTGGTCTGAGAGTCTGGGGAAAAACGGTCGGCATCATTGGCCTTGGCGGCATCGGGCAAGCCGTCGCTCATCGTACTCGGGGGTTTCGCATGTCGGTCCTTTACCATAATCGAAAAAGAAACCGCACGGCCGAAAAAGAATTCGAGGCTCGTTACTGTCCTGACCTTTACGAGCTGCTCGCGCTTGCCGACATTGTCTCAGTCCACTGCCCGCTGACACCCCAGACCCAGCACCTTATCGATGATCATGCGTTTGCCGCCATGAAGCCAAACAGCGTGCTGATTAACGCTGCACGAGGCGCTGTCGTCGACGAAGATGCTTTGATACGCGCCCTGCAAAACGGCGTGATTGCCGGCGCGGGCCTTGATGTCTATAAAAACGAGCCGAAGGTTAATCCTGCCCTGATCGAAATGCAAAACGTCGTGCTGTCTCCCCATATTGGAACGGCGACGACTGAGGCCCGAAATGACATGGGATTTCGCGTGATAGAAAATATTGAGATGTACCTCGCGACGGGTGAGCCCAAAGATCGGGTAACCTCATAGTCACATGGTACAGATGCCTTAGCTCTAGAACCGCCAACAGATTAGGTCATCAGCGGCCGCTGGGGGCTATAGCTCATGCCAGGGAAACTCCAATTCCCGGCAGATTCCCGGTTTGCCAATCAGAAGCCGTCGTTCGCAGCGATCAACCACTCAGCATCAAAGACACATAGTAGAAAAACGAAATCAGCAGCAGCACAACCCAGGCCAGCGAATGGCCATTCTCCTTGGCCCATTGCACAAAACGGTCTTTCATGATCTTTCCGGCAAATGGTGAGAAACCATTGTATCAGCCCTGTAGCGCTCATCGCGAGAGTGTGCCGCGATGACAGCGCAACCAAACTGCAGGACCGCCCTGCTAGGGATCAAATAAAATCGGCGTTGGTAGCGAAAATTTTCCTGGGAGAACTCTACCGCGATTCCCTTCCCATCATTGGTATTTAGCTGTTGGCTCTGATGCTGATCCTGTTCTTCCCCGAACTGAAGATGCTCGTCAGGTAGTCTAAAATAGAAGCTCGGTAGCCTTGTGCAAAGAGGCATGGCTGGAGACTGTGAAAGAGAATCGATGCGTATTGTAGTGGCAGGTGGCGGGTTGATTGGGACACGCCACATCGCCCATGTTCTTGACCATCGGGGCTTCGACCTGGTCGGGGTGATCGACCCGGACCCAAAAGTTCGAGCTGCCGCTCCAGGCGCCAGCTTTGACTGTATTGAAGCAGTTGATGTACCGGTTGACGGCATCATTATTGCCACCCCCACCGATCTACATGCGACCAATGCCGAAACTGCGGCCGAGCGTGGATGGCATATGGTGATCGAAAAGCCGGTAGCGAGCACTCTTGAACAAGCCCACAGCATTGTTAGCGCTGTTGAGCGCGCTGGTGTAGTGGCCTTGGTGGGGCATCATCGGCGCTATCACCCCAAAGTGCGTGCATTGAAAGAGCTGTTGGATACGGGACAGATTGGCGCAACGGTATTGGCCTCGATGATCTGGGCGGTTCGCAAGCCAGATGAATATTTTGATGTGCCTTGGAGGGCAGGACGGGCAGGTTCGCCAATCATGATCAATCTGGTGCACGAGTTGGACCTGCTGCGGTATCTGTTTGGCGATCTGATCCATGTGTCTGGCTTTGGCTCCAGCGCATTGCGTGGGCAGGGCCGGATCGAAAGCGGCGGCGTCACTTTGGGATTCGCCAATGGTACTGTGGCTACGCTTGCCTTTGCCGATACCAGTCCATCGCCTTGGGGATTTGAGGCAGGCACTGGTGAGAATCCCAATATTGGTACCACAAATCAGGACATGTTGTGGATCACCGGAACCAAAGGCGCGATCAGCTTTCCCTCGCTGACGCTCTGGGGTGAGGCGAAAGACTGGTCACAGGCTGCACAGCCGAGCAAAATCTCCTGCGCCGAGGGGGTACCATTGGTGGCTCAGCTCGAACATTTTGCTGATGTTGTCGCCGGACGCGCGGCGCCGTTGATTGATGCGCGGGATGCGACCAAAACGCTTGCTGCAACCCTGCAGATTGAGGCAGCACTGATGGGCGAGCCAGTGTAATGAAAAGCCTTCGCTGTGGCCTTATTGGTGACCACATAGGCCAGACGCGATTTCCGGCGGCGCTGGAGTTGATGTGCCAGGAGGCAGGGATTGAACTCAGCTTTGAGCTGATCGATACCGCTGGGAAATCGGATTTTGACTTTGCGCAATTTGTAGATGGCTTGCGGGCAGATAACTGGCACGGTGTTTCGGTCACACACCCTTATAAGCAAGATGCGGCAGACTATGCTGGCGAGGGCATGCCATCCGAATTGCGTCAGTTGGGCGCCTCAAACATTCTGGTGTTTGGGGACACGCTGACCGGGCTTAATACCGACTATTCCGGGTTCGTGTCGGCCTGGGCTTTGCAACTGCCAACCACCTCGGTTGGCGCGGTTGCCTTGGCAGGGGCAGGTGGTGTTGCACGCGCGATCGGTCCGGCTTTAGTCGAGCTTGGGGCCAGCGAAATTACAATTTTTGATACCTCGACTGACCGCGCCAAGGATCTTGCCAAACGTCTTGGGCCCTGCGCCACGATAGCGTCACCGGACCAGTGGCCAAAGGCCATTAAAGGGGCCGATGGCTTGGTCAATGCCACGCCGTTGGGCATGGCGTACAATCCTGGCAGTGCATTTGCAGCCGACCTGATCGGCAAGCAGGCATGGGCCTTTGATGCGGTATACACGCCAACCGACACTCAGTTTCTGACCGATTGCAGCCACGCCGGGCTGGCCACTCTGACCGGGTTCGATCTGTTCCGGCACATGGCAATACGTAGTTTCCAGACCTATACTGGGATCAGTCCCAACCCCAACGTAACCCTGTCCAATTTGGCGGTCTTACGCCCAGACTAAAGTCGTTGGCTCGATAGTTTACCCGGGGCGTTGCCCCGAACCATTCGCCCGCTACAATTAATTGAGAGAAAAAACAATGACAAAACCAAACATCGGATTTATCGGCATAGGCTTGATGGGCGCCGCCATGGTGGGGCGTCTACAGTCCCTTGGCTATAGCCTGACCGTTATGGGAAATGTATCGCGGCCTCGCATTGATGCTGCCGTAGCCAAAGGTGCGGTTGAGGCCGTGAGCGCCCGAGAACTGGCCAAGGCGAGCGATATCGTCATGCTGTGCATGGATACTTCTGCCTCGGTTGAGAGCCGGATGAATGGGGTTGATGGCGTGATAGCCGGATTAAAGCCGGGAGTGATCGTGATTGATTTTGGCACCTCATTGCCGGAATCAACCAAGGTGCTGGGCAAAAAAGTAGCCGCAGCTGGGGCAACCTATCTGGACGCTCCACTGAGCCGAACACCCTCACATGCGGTGGATGGACTGCTGAACATCATGTGCTCCGGCGATCGGGCTGTATTTGATCAGGCCCGTCCGGTACTGGACGACTTGGGTGAGAATGTGTTCCATCTGGGTGAACTGGGAACGGGTCATAAAATCAAACTGATCAACAACTTTTTCGCGATGACCACTGCCAACGCCATGGCCGAGGCTTTTGCCATGGCAGACCTGGCCGGCGTGTCCCGGCAGGGACTGTATGATGTGATGTCTGCGGGGCCGTTGCAGTCCGGTATGATGGATTTCATCAAAGCCTATGGCATAGATGGCAACGCAGAAGCGTTAGCCTTCTCGGTGCGCAATGCAGCCAAGGATGTGGGCTACTACCGGAAGATGGCTCAGGATCTGGGCGCTGATACCATCATGTCGGCATGTGCCAACGAGGCGCTAACAACAGCTGTTGAGCAAGGCATGGGTGACAATCTGGTACCACAGATGGTGGATTTCTTTGCCAAGCGTTTCTCGGACTAGGCCATCAAGCGGAACCAAGCCATCAAGAGCGCTGATCGGCAACTTTGAGCCAGAGTCGAAGCCGCATCGTTAGGCCTTTGATCGTGTAGCGGTCCGGCTTCACAATGAATCGCAAGGCGTCCCCGCCGCCAGATTCTCCATCACGGCGCCCTCTGGATAACCCACAGGACTTAAGACAGCGTATTTGACCCCGCCCTTTCGCGGCTCTGCCGGCCGCAAGGCATGCCCCTACATCTGCCGTGAAGCCTTGGAAGCGCTCGGCGCGAGCGTCAGCTGTTCAGGTGGGCAAGCCCGAGCCCACGCCTGGGCCACGGCACTTCTATCAACTGTCCGCTTTGCGAGAGTGTGATGTACGCGGTTGTAAGGTCTGGCCCGCCAAAACAGATGTTCGTGGTATAGCGGTCGGGGAACGCAATGTGTTCAACATCGCCGGATTCGGGGGAGATCACGCTGATGCCGCCGTTGATCAGAGTCGCGACACAGACCCGCCCGTCCTCTTCCACGGCCAGACTGTCGAAGCGCTGATAACCGGCAGACCCGGCGACGAACCGTCCGCCGTGAGGCGAAGGCCAAGGCTGGGCAGCAATTTCCCCCGGGGCTATGAGGTCAAAGGCCCACAGCCTTGCCGGTGGCGTCTCAGCGACGTAAAGCGTTCGGCCATCGGGCGAGAGGCCAACGCCGTTCGGCATCTCCACGGGGTGCGCCACCGTTTTGACTCCGCTGCCATCAGCAAGGCCGTAGAGCACGCGCCCTCGATCCTGATCGTTGGGCCGGACCTTGCCCAGATCTGAGAAATAGAACCCGCCGTGCTGATCGAAGACAATGTCATTGGGTCCTGACAGCGGTACACCGTCGGCCTCGGTATAAAGGACCTCAACCAGGCCACTTTCAAGGTCGACGACCTCGATTCGACCCCCACTGTAGTCGGTAGGCTGCATGGTCGGCCGTACGCCCATCTCGTCGACATGCCACTCGAAACCTCCATTGTTGCAAACGAAGCATTTTCCGCCCGGGCCCATGGCAAGGCCGTTAGGGCCACCGCCGGGTGTCGCCACAGTCTCTTTACTACCGTCCGGCAGCACTCGGGTGATGACTCCGCGCTTGATCTCAACCACCAGTACGCTGCCGTCAGGCAGCGCCACAGGACCTTCTGGAAATTCAAGCCCCGTAGCGATCACTTTGAACTCAAGTGTGTTTTCCGACATACGCCTAGCTACTCCGGATAGATGGAGAAACGGAATTCAAAGGGCAAGCGCCCGCTCTACAAAGTTGAGGCGGTCCTGACCCCAGAACAGCTGATCACCGATCAGGTAGGCGGGCACCCCGAAGACGCCTCGGGAAATGGCCTCTTCGGTGTTGGCATCGACTTCATTTCGGCTCGCCTCGCTCTTGGCCAGAGTCATCAGTTTTTCAACATCGAGACCCACTGCCATGAGTGCAGAGCTGACCACCGATGGATCAGCAATATCCTGATCTTCGACCCAGCAGGCGCGCATCAGCGCGTGGACCAGCTCTGATGGATCTTCCCCGGACTGTCGGGCTGCGACGACTGTACAGTGCGCCAACTGGTCGTTTGTCGGAAAGAACCGGGGCTCAAGGGTGAGTTCGACACCCAGATGATCCCTCCAGCGGGTGAGTTCCTGCATGCGGTAGGCCTTGCGCTGATCCGAACGGTCTTTCAGCTGCAGACCGCCCGTGCGGGAGAAAATCGTCCCGGGGCTAATCGGCTTGTGGTTCAAGGTCACCTGGTGACGGCTTGCGATCGCCCTCAGACGAGCGTCACCAAGGTAACTCCAGGGCGAGATAACAGAGAAATAATAATCAATGGATCTGGTCATAGGACACCTCACACTGGCGGGGCATTTTTGGGATCACCCAAAGAACGTTATCACATCATAGCCGGCGACAAGCGTGTTCTTGATCAAAGGGTCGTACATTTCTTTGATGCCGATTGGCGCGACCCGTAGAATCTTATTCCTCAGCAGCATACTGTTGTGTCGTCAATTGTACCGGACGATGTTGATGAAATGATTGCCGACTTCCAGGTAAACGGCGTAATGTATTATGTCGGCCCGCATGATAAACATATGAGGTATGAAGAGGTTTTGACCAAGACTGGCATGTGCCGTGCCCATTTTGAAGAAGTGGGCCTTGGTGCAGACTTTTTAAAACGTTTCATACATTGAGTTCGACGATGATAAATATGCCCTATGATTTTTCATAGCCGACTACTCGGATTCATATCGAGGATCGTACAGACATGACACGACTTCACTACTTCCTGGGCCGCGGGCGAGCAGAGACGACGCGGTGGATGCTGGCCGTTAGCCAGATTGCATTTGAAAACGTACCGATAGACACGCCAGAAGCGCTCGCCACACTGCGCGCTACAGGTAAGCTGCCATTCGATCAGATGCCGCTTCTTGAAATCGACGGCCTGAATCTGAGCCAATCGACCGCGATGATCCGCTACTTGGCGCGCCGCGGCGACTATTATGGCGAGACCGATGCAGATGCACTCTGGTGCGACATGATCGCCGGCGCCGTCGCCGACTTTGCCGAGACGGCGATGCAGGCAGCGTTCCAGCCGACCAAAGAGAGTGCATTGGCAACCCTACGAGGCCGGTTCGAGAAATTCGGACCGAGGTTCGAGGCGCGACTGGCCGAGAATGGTTCGGGCTTTTGTGTTGGTGCGCGCCTTACCTTCGCCGACGTCGTCCTTGCCGAGGCGCTAACCGCCTATCTCGACTGGGCGCCGGATATCCTGGCAGACACACCCTTTTTAGCGGCTCTGCACAACAGGGTGCTGAACACTCCAGGGATCGCCAGGTATCTGCACTCGGAACAACGATATCCGATGGCGGGTAATGACTATGTGATTGATGTTGCCAGAGTCCTGCAACGAGCGCTTCCAGCACATTTACCCGATCCAAATCGGTTTGTTCCCGTGCGATAACCAGCGGCCAATCAGGCCCTATCCGAGGAACTTGCTGTACCAGCCGTAGTAGCACACCAGATGTTCGCCCCGATCCGGGACATGTTGCAAAAGAAGTTTTAGCCCGCCTGCCCCCATAACAGGTTGTTCCGGCTGCGCGCGCTGATCCTGGGATTGCTGAACCACTATATGAACTATTTATCGAAAACAAACGTACCGGCGGTATACCCGTACAAACAGGTATGTTCGGAACTCATATGGATGTAGCGCTTGTAAATGATGGTCCGACGACCGTCATGTTGAAAAGTTAATGGTCACTAAATTATCGACTTCGCCACAACCAGAGGTTGACTAGAGCGCCGAATAAACCAAGTACCGCAGCAATACCATAGACGAATCTAAACGCGGCAACATAGCCAGTCACTGTATCGTTTAATTGAGTCGAACTGATCTCTACTGGGTCTTGTCCTATAGTTTTTAACGTTACAAATATCGATCCTAGAATTGTGACGCTGCAGACCGTTCCAAGGTTGCGCGACAGTCCCGATAGTCCGCCTGCTATACCTAATTCCCGCGCACTAACGCTCCCCATAATTAAACTTAGATTGCTGCTTTGAAAAATTCCCATGCCTATCCCTAAACCGGCCATTCTTACTGCAATCCCAAAGCCTGTGGAGAGGTTGTCTACCGTTTGGAAAGAAATCAGAGAGACAACGATGATTAGCAGGCCTATGGTGCTTATAAGGGCAGGGTGAGTGCGGTCTGCGAAGATCCCGCCGAGGGGCGAAGAAATCAGTAAGAATACTGCGGGGATTGTGAGCAAAACGCCAATACTGGAAGGCCCCATTCCGACTATTTCGGCGACAAAGAATGGCAGGACAAACCAATTAACAAAAACCGCAAGATACATTAGAAAATTGCAAACCAAACCAATTGATACTTCACTTCGACGCAACAACCCCTTCGGTATAAATGGTGTCGATATGGTGAGCTGTCGTCTACACAAGAAATAGGCTGCAACTAGTGATGCTGCAATGTAAATCAGAGCACTAAACGAAAGCCAACCGGTTATCTGTGTTTGATTCAGAAAAACCATGAAAAATAGAACGCTCAAAACTATCAGTAATGCTGAATTCAGATCCAAATTTGTTTCAGAGGAATTTCTGACTGAAGGAAGAAACCAGACGGACATTCCTAAGGCAAGAATTGCCAGTGGGACGCGGGCAAGGAAGATCCAACGCCATCCATAAAGGTCAATCACAAAGCCAGCTCCGAATGAGCCAAGAATCATTCCGGTCATGCCGATAGCTGTCATCCACCCCAAGGCCTGACCGCGATAGTTATCGGGGACGCTTGCCGTAACTATAGCGGGGGACAACGCTAAAAAGGTCGCGTTTCCGAGTGCTTGAAGAACCCTGGTTACAATTACACTTTCTAGAGTCGTTGCAATACCAATCAGGAATACCGCAAGTCCGTAGGTGATTAGACCAAGAATGTAGATACGTTTCAGCCCATAAGCATCAGCAATTCGGCCTAGGATCAACTGAACCGTAGCGGTTGCCCCCAGATAAACAGTAATGATTTTATAAATTTCAATGAGGTCAGCATCGAAGCTTGTTGCGATATCTGGAAGCCCAACATTAACGCTAAAGTCCAAGCCAGCTAATAGCATTCCGGATGATGCAGTCGCGAGGACTAACCAATACCGTTTAGCAATTACAGGCATAATCCAATCAGCTGGAATCAGCAGAGGTAGCTTCTTTTATCATGTGGATTTTTGGCTATGGTTCATTAATTTGGAATCCTAATTTTTCCTATCATGCCCATCGTTTAGCACGAATCGATAATTGGGTGCGGCGTTTTTGGCAAGGGTCGATTGACCATAGAGGTGTGCCGGGTCATCCTGGCCGTGTTGTTACATTGGTATCCGAGCCATCGGGTAATTGTTGGGGTGTTGCATTCGATTGTACAAAGTCTGATAACCAACAAGTGATCGAGGATCTGGACCTTCGGGAACAGGGAGGGTATCACCGCGAATCGGTAACACTGAATTTCACCGATGGCAGTACCACCCAGGGCCTGGTGTATGTAGCAGGCCCTGATAATCTAGATTATCTTGGGCCGTCAGATGAAATCGATATTGCCAGACAAATCCTCTCGGCTGAAGGGCCGAGTGGATCAAATCGAGAGTATCTCAGCAATCTAGCCAACGCCTTGAGGACTCTGGATGTATCAGATTCACACGTATTTTTGATTGAGTCCAAGGTTCAAGCATTGATCACTACGAGACCATCTGCGAGCGATTTGCTGTAATTAGGAAGAGTCTCCGTTTATGGCCTTAATATCAGGCAGCTGTCAGAACCTTCAAGGACACGCTTTCGACAATATCCTTTACCTTCTCGCGGTACTCCAGCATATGTGGCGCTACTGCATGGGCATTCAAATTAGCCATGGTTTCCCATTTTTCCACCATAGTTACGATATTTTCATCCAGCTCTTGCGCGCCGAGTGAAGAATCAGTATCCACCATGGGCTGATATTCCATACAACCTTCCTCGGCGTGCACATTGGATAGGTTGTCTTGTATACATGCCAGTAATGCGTGTCGCTGACCCGCCTTGGCTTTTATCGTTGCGATGACACAGATCATATTCGTCTCTCCTTATCTCCAATCCAATGGGTCACACCCTTTAAGACAGTGGGTTAATGAAAATCGCGCAATACCTGTCCAGGTCGTCCAGCGTCACCGATCAAGCCTCCTTCATCGACAATCCGTGTGCCATTGACCCAGACGCCATGGATCCCAAGAGGATCTGTGGTTAGGCGACGCTCTCCAGCGGGCAGATCGCAGACGCGCCTGGCTGGGCTTCTGCCGACGGTGTCCGGATCAAATAACATCAGATCGGCAAACGCACCCTGTTTGATGTAGCCGCGCTCAACGATGCCGTATATCTGTGACGGTTGTCCCGTGAGCCTATAGATCGCTTGCTCCAGGCTCATGATTTTCCTGTCCCTTACCCAGTGGCCCAGGAGGTGCAACCCGAATCCTGCATCGCAGAAAAACGTCAAATGCGCACCGGCATCCGACAGTGCGATGGCCGAATATTCGTGGGTCAGCAGCTTCGATACCGCTGCTTCGTCCGCGTTCAGCAATACCGACAGGAATGTTGTTTCCAGATCTTCCTCCAGCGCTAAATCCAGCATCAGATCCAGCGGATCCTGGCCGCTCGATTTGGCCAGCGATGCAAGGGACTGCCCCTCCAGATGTTGATGTGACGGCTGACTGACCTCAAGGACTTTAAGCTTATCCCACTCCCCGTTGAACAGCCGGACGGCAGCGGGTTGTGTGAGCTCTAACCTCACCGAGTCGCGGAAGGACTGATCCCGAAGCAACTGCCGGTAATCTTCGTCAGATGCAGCCTGCATGGCTGGTTTCCACGCCGCAATACCTTCAAACGGGTAGGGGGCACGCAAGGTAAATTCGTTGCTGAGCGGACAGCACGATACCTGCCCCCATAACAGGTTGTTGCGGCTGCGCGCCGCCTCGATGCATTCAAAATCCCGAAAGACCCCCTCGGGATCGGTACTGTTGTGAAGAAGTGCTGCAATCACCACCGGCCTTTTGATTTCCTGAGCGAGCGTCTCCAGAAAGGGCACGGGTGTCGAACTTCCTTTGGTCAACATGAACACGCCTTTGCCTCTAGTGCCCAGAACGCCCACCAGAGTCTTCAGTTCGTGCTCTGTCGCCAGTCGGGATGGCATCGGATTTCCATCGGCGCCATTGTGCGAAGGAGAGGTGGAGGTCGAAAACCCTACGGCGCCGGCCGCCATTGCCTCATCTACCAGGCATCGCATGGCCTCCACTTCGTCTTCCGTCGCACTCCGAAGCGATGCTTCGTCGCCAAGTACGTGCGTGCGGATCGAGGAATGACCGACGAAGGTGCCCACATTGGGGCCCACCCCTTTTGTCTCAAGGAGTTGAAGGTAATCCGAAAACGACTCGAATTCCCAGTCTATACCCGCCTCCATCGCCTTTAAGGACATACCCTCAACACGGACCAGGTTGCGCATCGTCTTATCGCGATTCTCAGGCTTGCACGGTGCAATGGTAAATCCACAGTTTCCGATAAGCACCGTTGTAACGCCGTGGCCCGGCGATGGGGTAGCCATAGGATCCCAGGTAATCTGCGCATCGAAATGGGTATGACTGTCGATGATCCCCGGCGCGAGCACCAGACCATCGGCATCAATCTCAATCTTCGCAGTGCCGGCACATTCACCGACCTCGGCGATCCGTTCACCCGAGACCCGGACGCTCCCGAGAAACGGTGGAGCGCCTGTCCCATCTACGATGAGAGCGTTCCTGATTAGAAGATCAGATTTCATCCCGGCGGCGCCACCGTTACGTGTGTCGGATCAACCGAGCCCGTGACGATTCCAGCCTGGCGAAAAACCTCAACCGTGACGGCCAGTTCTTCTGGGATAATCTCAACCTGGGAAGACCAGCACCCCAATGCCTGGTAGGCACCGATGGTGTCCGCCAGGATCTCGACCGGCACCCCGGGAAAGTAGGACAGCTCCGAAGCGGCGACTTCCTGTGGCGGAGCCTCGTTAACCCACTCCCGCGCCTGTCGAAAAGCACGCATGAAGGCCCCGGCTGTCTCGCCCGCAAGCCACTCCGGCGTCGAGGCCAGACTGGAGAATGCACAAGCGCCCACCCAATCACCGACTCGACCAACTACATAGCCAATTCCGTCGGCCTGCAACTGCTGCGGTGCCGGGCCTTGCAGATGAATGTAGTCGCCCTGCCCTGCGCGAAACGCCGCAATCATATCGTCAGTCGATCCAGCATCGATCAGATTGAGCGTGTCATTGTCTACCCCTCCCTTTACGCAGGCATAGCGAAACATATGCAACGGCTGCCCACCATGGTCGACGATAACCTGTCGCCCTGCCAAGTGACTGAGCCGAAAGCCCGGCTCATGCTGTCGCCCGACTAAAAAGAAACCGTCGGTCCGATTGATCTGGGCAAAGTGCAAAGCGGGCGGAATTTCACCGCGTTGGGCAAATGCAAACGCTTGACTTGGTGCAGATTGCACCACATCGACCTCTCCTGCGGACAACGCCTTAATGGCTGAGACTCCAGGCTGTGCCACCGACGACTGACCGTCAAGGCCTTCGCGCGTGAGAAACCCGCCCGAGAGCGTCGCGATGAGGGGCGAGTAGAAAGCAGAGAACCGGGTAAACTGAATTCGGATAGGTTCCATAGTCTTCATTTATCCCTGGACGGAGTATCCGCCATCGACTGGAATCGCCGTGCCAGTCACAAAATCCGAAGCGGCCGAAGCCAGGAACACCGCGATGCCAGACAGATCCTGCGGCACGCCCCAGCGCCCAGCGGGTGTTCGCGATTCAACCTTTTCATGCAGTCCATCGACCTGCAGTCTTGCTTCGCGAGTGAGTGTGGTATCGATCCAGCCTGGAAGTACCGCATTGACCTGGATGTTGTCCTTGGCCCAGGCACAGGCCATGCCCTTGGTCATCTGCACAATGCCACCCTTGCTCGATGCATAGGGCACGGTAAATGAGGCCCCGAAAATGGACATCATCGATCCGATATTGATGATCTTGCCGCCACCGGCGTTTTTCATAACCGGGTAAACACGCTGACTGAGCATAAACGCGCTGGTCAAGTTGGTATCGATGATCGCTTGCCACTCGGCCAGAGCGTATTCCTCGGGCTGCTTGCGGTCGTTGGTGCCGGCGTTATTCACCAGCACGTCGACTCGTCCGAAATCGGCCACCACGGTTTCAATGAGATTAACGCACGACGCCTCGTCACGAACGTCCAGCGCTACGAACGCGGACCGGACACCTAAGCTCTCAAGTGAGGCGACTGCCGCTTCGCCTTTGACCGGATCGCGCGCAGCCACGACCACCGCCGCACCAGCCTGGGCCATGCCCTGACCCATCGCGAGTCCAATACCGCCGTTGCCGCCGGTAACAATCGCCACTCGGTCTTGCAGGTCAAAAAGTGCCACTTTGCTTTCCTCTTAGTTGATGTGACGAGTCAGGCACACCGGGCCAGGAATCCACAGAGCGCGGTATTGAACGCATCGCGCTGCTCAACGTTCGATAAATGCAGCGCATCCGGGATCACCACCAATTCCGAACCGGCAATCTGTTGATTGATTACCTGGTGTGCTGCCACCGGGGTGCCGGGATCATCCTCTCCGACAATCAGTAAAGTGGGCACCGTGATCGCCGGTAGTTGGTCAGTGATGTTCAAGCCCATGATAGCGTGACAGCACCCACAGTAGCCCTCGACCGGTGTAGACCGGATCATTGCCCGGATTTTGTCAACCTCGATACCGGCATGGGCCTGGTAGTGTGTCGAGAACCAACGGTCAATCGTCGATGTTACCAGCGATTCCACCCCGTCTGCTCTCACCGTTTCAATACGCTCGCGCCAAGTGCTGTGCAACGCCTCGGGGACGACGCTGGTGGTGTCGCACAAACTGAGCGACAGGAAGCGACTCTGGTCTATGACTGCTGCGATCTGGCCGATCATGCCACCCATTGACAAGCCAACGAAGTGAACCTGGTCCAGACCGAGAGAATCGAGCAGGCCAAAAAGATCATCCGCCAACAGTTCGAGCGTGTAGTCAGCCGTCGGCGCGTCTGTTGCCCCGTGGCCGCGGGTGTCATACCGCAGCACCCGGTACTGCGCCAGAGCTTGCATCTGTCCATCCCACATAGCCAGGTTCGCGGACAACGAATGGCCCAGCACCACCACCGGCGCATCCGCCGGACCATCCATGGTGTAATGCATGGAAATACCGTTTGCCTGAACCTGCATAATCCGCTCCGTTTTCTGAAACAGCTATTTGAGCCTTTCCCCGGCGGTGTTACTGCCGGCGCCTTCCTCAGGGTGACTCTCGCATTCACGTGGTAATTGTGCGACCGCTGCCTCGATGGTCCGGGCCAGCGTGCGCTGAGAATCGATTGTCTCAGGACTCTCATTCGCAAACGAGGTCGCTTCCAGCAGTCGATATATAGCCGCCGCGCCAAGGTGGAAATGTGAGGTCACACCTACCTTCGCAAAGGTGCTTGCGATCTCTTCCATTTCTCCGACCCAGCGGTGCGCGTTGGGTGGAAGCCTTGGAATTGTTGATTCCATGCTCTGCAAGGCCGCAGCCTGACTGTACGCCAATTCCTGGCGCAGTTCTTCTGTCAGGCCCATTGATTCAGCAGCAGTGAGCAGGGCAACCTGTAGCGTGCTGGTTCCTTTGGTCAGGGCTGCGTAACACATCTTGATCCCCGATGCCCTGCCAATGGTCTCGCCAAGTGACTTAACCACAATGCCTTTGCCGTCCAGAGGCAGCATTACCTCAGCGTGGATTCCAGAGACATAGAAACGCGGCGGTGCACCCTGCCCCGGCGGCGGGCCGATGATCGAAGCGTCGATGAATCTCCCGCCGGCCGACTGAATGATTGTCTCAATTTTCGCACTACGCATTGGGGAGATCGCATTGCAGTCGGCGATGTACGGTTGGGCACCGGTAGCCTTGAGCGCACCAGCCAACTGGCAGGCAATGGCTTCTGCATCGACTGGGACCAGGATCGAAAGCACCAGATCAGCTTCGCAAACCAGATCCTCCAATGTAGGTATCTCTGTGAAGCCCGCGGCACTGGCTAACCGGTGGGTGCGCTCGCTGCGCCCAGCAAGGCAAGTCATGATGTCCACACCGTGTTCGGCCAGAACCCGCCCTACTGCATGCCCCATGGCGCCGGGGCTTAAGATCGCTACCTTGTTAAGCGTCATACGCTGTTATTCGATTGCCAGCCATCCGCTACTAGCGACTATGCAGAAGTGGATTTTCTAACTGGAGGCTACATGCCAAGATCGATCAGGTCTCGGTGCCGCCATTGCAGGCAATCATCTGACCGGACATGAACGCTCCACCATCAGATACAAGATAGCTGCACAATGCCGCGATGTGTGTGGGTTCGCCAAGGTGGCCTACCGGAATACGTCCCACCTGTTCGCGAATATGGCGGGACAATTCGGCATCGTCGTGTTCAGACTGAATCGGGCCCGGTGAGATCGCATTGACAGTGATGCCACTGGGGCCGAACTCCTTGGCAAGCGCTTTGGTTAGCCCCCACAAGCCGTGCTTCGCAACTGACACCGGCACTCTGCCCTTGTAACCATGGATGGCATTCATGCCAGTCAGGTTGATGATCCGGCCCCAGCCGTTGTCGACCATGCCCGGTAGCGTCTCGTGACAGGTGTAAAACGCCGCGTTCAAATCAACATCCAGCACCCGGTGCCAGTCATCGTCGGTGGTCTCAAGAAAAGGCTTTAAGGGTCGCACCGCAGCATTGTTAACCAGAATATCAATGCGGCCAAACTCCGTCACCCCGCTACGGCAGATCTGGCGAGCGGCATCGGGATCGCCGACATCGCCCATGGCAACCAGCGCCTTGGCGCCCAGAGCTTGGGCTTCCCCGGCAACGGTCTCGCACGCTGCCCGGTTTGACGATCCGTTGACGATCACATTACAACCTTGCTCAGCCAGTGCGAGCACAACCGCCCGGCCGATATTCCGTCCACTGCCAGTGACCAGTGCCGTTCTAATAGGTGTTTTCGTATTCATTGATCTGGAATTGTAACGGGTATCTTCAAAGGAATAGGAATTTGCTTTTGGCAGATGCGACGCCTTGCGCTATCAGCAGGCCTGAAACCCTGGCGCTGCCTGTTTTGCATCACTACTGTTGGTCGATCCCAGCCGGTCAATTTCGATACGGGCTGACGCGCACGAAATATAGTCTGTCGACGAGGCATCGGTCTGTCGCATCAGGACGCCTTTGCGATAGCAACGTCGGCCGTGATCTCGTACGACCGGCATCTTGCGTCGTGGTCGTAAATCTGAGAGGCAACGATCAACTCGTCTGCGCCCGTATACTTTATAAAGGCCTCCAGTTCACCCCTGATGGTCTGGGCTGATCCAACCATAGAGGCGATTTCCAGCTCTTTCAGCATTATTTTTTCATGTGGGCTGATCTGACTTTCAAGATTCTCTACCGGCGGCGGCAGTGGCCCAGGTTGCCCGCGGCGAAGGTTCAAAGTCGATTGCAGTGCTGAGCTTCGAAGCCACCAGGCTTTGGCATCGGTCTCAGCTGCGCACACGTTGCAGCCAAGCATGACATAAGGCGTTGCCTGTTGAGCCGATGGCTCGAATCGTTCGCGGTAAATCTGTATGGCTTGCATCATGGCTGCCGGCGCAAAATGCGAAGCAAAGGCATAAGGCAAGCCCAGGGCGGCAGCGAGCTGAGCACCGTAAAGGCTTGAGCCCAGAATCCAGATGGGGATATTTAGACCGCTGCCCGGCACCGCTTTGACCCTTTGACCAGTCTGGTCGGGTAGAAAATAGCTCTGAAGCTCCTGGACATCACGGGGGAATTGATCCACATCACCGACAAGGCTGCGGCGAAGCGCCTGGGCCGTGAACTGATCGGTTCCAGGGGCTCGACCCAGGCCCAGTTCGATCCGGCCGGGATAAAGTGACTCGAGGGTGCCGAATTGTTCTGCAATGACAAGCGGAGCGTGGTTCGGCAGCATGACACCGCCCGAGCCAACCCGAATGGCGTGGGTGCCACCTGCGATATGGCCGATGACAACGGCAGTCGCCGCGCTGGCAATGCCAGGCATGTTGTGGTGCTCGGCAACCCAGTAACGGCTGAAACCGAGTTTTTCAGTATGACGGGCAAGCTCCAAGCTGTTGCTGAGCGCCTGGCCGGCATCACTGCCTTGTGTGATCGGAGCCAGATCCAATACAGATAACGGAACCATGGGTTGAGTATCGCGGGTTAAGACGCACTACTCAACCCGGAACGTTGAGCACGAATCTGCTTTCATCACCATCGATACCGAAATTAACGTTAAGATTCCTGATCGACAATGTTGTTTAATAATTGCTGGAAAAGTTTGAGGAGAGATTTATGAGTCGTTGGGCCGAGGCTATTTCAAAGGCCGGTGAATTACCGAACTACCTGTTGATCGACGGTCAGAAAATCGTCGCTGAAAGCCGCGATCAAATCGAAACTTTTGATCCCGGCTCTGGCCTATTGCTGGCCACTGTAGCGGCAGGAAAAGCCAGCGATGTGGACCATGCAGTTCAGGCGGCAAAGCGCGCACTTAACGGACCCTGGGCGACACTGACACCGAAAGCGCGTGGCCGGCTGTTGTGGGAGGTCGGGAATCGAATTCGGCAGGATATTGAGCATTTAACTCTGGTGGAAACCCTGGATACCGGCAAACCTTTCAATGACGCCAAAGCCACCGTTGAACGAACAGCAGATTATTTTTGTTATTACGCAGGCATCGTAGATAAGCTCGAGGGGACAACAGTGCCGCTTGGTCCATCCAAGGTCTGTTTCACCGAACGCGTACCCATCGGTGTCACTGGCCATATTGTGCCTTGGAATGTTCCGATATCGATGGTAGCGCGCGGCCTTGCACCGGCGTTGGCCTGCGGCAACACAGCGGTGGTCAAGCCCGCTGAAGAAACGCCGCTAAGCGCAATTCTCCTGATTGAGTTGCTCGAAGAGGTTGGAGTGCCCCCTGGCGTTGTCAATGTAGTCCCGGGTCATGGGGAAGAAGCAGGACGGGTGTTAAGTGAGCATCCAGATGTTCGCCATATCACCTTCACGGGTTCGATCCCAACGGGAAAAGCAGTTATGGCGGCGGCCGCGACCCATCTCGCCTCAGTCACATTAGAGCTGGGTGGAAAGTCTCCTCATGTGGTACTTCGAGATGCGGACCTGGATGTTGCCGTACCTAGCGTTCTGACGGGAATGTATAAGAATGCTGGGCAGATTTGTTCCGCCGGGACCCGTCTTTTGGTAGATCGCCCGATTCATGAGGAAGTGGTCGATCGACTGGTCCAAGGAGTCGAATCGATTTCACTGGGCCACGGGCTTGATAACCCAGTCATGGGTCCTTTGATTTCTGATCGACAATTGGCATCGGTGGCCGGATTCGCTCAACGTGCCAGAGATCGGGGGGTAACGTTTGTCACGGGTGGAGATAAAGCTCAGGTTGCAGAATGTGAAGGCGGATATTTCTTCACACCGTCAATAGCCGATAACGTGTCACCAGAAGATGAGCTGGGCACAGCCGAGGTGTTTGGCCCGATCTTGAGTGTCATCGGGATCGATGATGTAGACCACGCCATCGATATTGCCAACGGAACCTCTTACGGGCTGGCGGCAGGCATCCAAACCAAGGACATCAGTAAAGCGATGCGTTTTGCCCGAGGCGTCGAAGCGGGACAGATATTTATCAACGGCTATCACAGTGCCGGAGATACAGTGCCATTTGGCGGCATGAAAGAAAGTGGCATCGGGCGCGAAAAAGGTCTCGCGGCATTGAACGCCTACTGCGAAATCAAGGCTATTACAATCACATTTTAGTTAACGGAATCAGTGCAACCAAAGTTTTACAACCCAAGGCATTGGCCATTGCAACATCACAGTGGTAAGTAGAGGTGGGAGGCTCAAGACCAGGAACGACAAAAGCATTCCCAATGCATAGCCTGATCTTGAAAACAAGTTAGCCGTATAGACGCCAGACTCTCCCGTGGAAGAGTTGATGATAACTGGAAATGAACTAACCTGACCTTTATATTAAAGCCTAGTTGATGCTTGCGCGTCAGGTAACCATACAAATTCGGGCTTGATACCCGTTGCCATGGAATCAGAATGAAGGTGCTTGTAGTAATGGCGCATCCACGCCGGGATTCGCTGACGGGTCAAATCACCGACGCCGTTATGACCGGACTGGCTGACGCAGGTGATGAAGCTGAACTAGCCGATCTCTATGGTGAGGGTTTTGACCCACTGATTACGCCCGCTGATGAGCCTGACTGGGGTAGTGTAAATAAGTCCTACTCCCACGCAGTACAGACTGAGATCGAACGGCTTCAGCGCAATGACGGAATTATCCTGGTCTTTCCGATCTGGTGGTGGTCATTTCCGGCTATCTTGAAAGGTTGGATTGACCGCGTCTGGAACAAGGATATCGCATACGGGTCCAAGTTCCTCAGTCACAAGCGGGCGCTCGCTATAGGGCTTTCAGCGTCGGATGCCCCAACCTATGCCAAGCGTGGCTACGACACCGCCATAGAAACTCAGATCGTCACGGGCATCTTTGATTTCTGCGGGATTGCCGATGGACGTTTCGAATACCTTCACGGCTCGACCGACGGCGGTGAACGCCCTGCACTTTTGCTTCACGAAGCCCGGGAGATGGGTCGGACTTTCAGCATCGGCCTTTAGTCATCTGGGCGCCACGCAAATAATATATAAGATGTCGCACTGCCTTTGCTTCAGCATAATTTCCAATCGGCTCGAGATACCTTGCAAGCCGTGCAGACTCCAGCAGGACCGATTTAAGTGCCCACTATCAGAGGATCGACCAGTCTTTTAAGAGCCGCAAGTGTACTTAACACAACGATCCTGCCTGTCCCCGGATTCTCCGCAGTCGGGATATTTTCGATTTTCAGTTCAAGTCGTGCACTGTCCGACTCGACTGTAATTGTATGGGTATTCCGACTGATTCCGGGGTCGGCCCATATTTCCAGCCGTGTGCGTTCTGGCCCTACGCCGGCAAGCCCCAGTGCAGCCGCCACATTGACATTTGCCGGGAAAGCCTGCACGCCCTCGCGGGCCGAGCCTTCAAATACCTTAAGTGGCTGATCTAAAGAGTCCAGATCAATCTTATTGCTTTGGATGTGAGGAGCGCCGGCTAACCCCGCAGGTGGTTTTCGGGTTACCATCGATACGTGTTTGATCTCACCCAGGGCGGCTGCCCGTACCGCATCAAGCCCCAGGATCGCACCACTTGGGACATTAATTCGTGCACCAGTGGTCTTCGCCATCTCGACCAGATGCCAGTTATCGAGTAACCCCCCCACGCTGACCGTAATCAACACCTTGCCCAGTCGCACCGTCGGCTCAGCAACCTGACTGAACACTGCAGCAGGCGCGCATTCGACCACGACATCGCAGACTTGGGCGAGTTCTGCCAAAGGCATAACCGGAACCTGTTGTCCAAGGCGACTCACTCTCAAGCGGGCAGCATCGACATCTCGCGCTGACACCGCGTTAAGAATCAAGCCCTCAATCCCTTCATCCAAACGCTGGGCCAGATCAAAACCAATGGTGCCGAGCCCGCCAATCCCAACCTTTAGAGCGGCTTTGTGCGGTGGGCTCACGCTAGATAACTCAGGCCGTGGCTTCGGTCGGTCACTACCAGGCCACCCCTTTTTAGAATGCTCATGAGTGGCGCCTATTCCTGCGGTAACTCTATCACCGCCACGGTAATCTCCATCTTGTAGACAAAAAGACTAGTAATTTGCTTTTACCCGATGGAGCCTTACGCCGTCATCCGACGCCGATACGGGAATAATCCGGCTCGACACTGCGCACCAGAGTATCGCCTTTTAGGAGTTTACTGATTCCCTTAAAACTCATGAAGCAATAGCACCCCCGTCGATGTCAATAATAGTGCCGGTAACGAATTCGTTTTCGAGCAAAAAGATAGCGGCGGCGGCGACTTCATCCGTCGTTCCAGCCCGTGGAATAATATGCCCAGATGTACCTTTATGATAATAATTCGCGCGCTCTTCTCCCTTGAGCGGTGACATCGGGGTATCGATCAGCCCGGGGGACACGCCGTTCAGCCTTACCGGCTTGATTTCGTTGGCACCCAGTCGAATGAAGGCCTCGACCGAACCGCCGACGCTGCCGATTGCAATCGTCCCCGCCCGCCATCTACGTGCCGGGTAGCCACTGATCAACACGACTGCACCGGTTTGCGACATATGCGGAACCCCCAGGCGGACGCTGTTGGTATAGCCCCAAAGTTTGGCAAAGGAGTTTTGAAAACCGTCCAGGTCCATTTCGAGAAAAGGCCCGATGGCACGCGACCCACCGGTTGCAGCGTTAACCAGATAGTCAAATCCGTGATGTTTTTCGAACAAGGCACTCAAGGCTTCGCGATCGAGCACATCGACCTGTACACATTCGACACCGTCGATTTCACATTCGCGCCGGCTGCCGGCGATAACCTCTGCCCCGCCGTCACGCAACATCTGGGTAGTTGACAACCCGATACCAGAGGTACCACCTAAAACGATCGCTTTCTTGTTTGTAAACTGTCCCATTTTATATTCCCAGCAATAATTAAAATCACTCCCGTGTAAGCGCGAAACCTGCTAACACGGGCACGAACCAAGATTCCCGCTTGCACAAGAATAACCAGATTAACTTTCGAGTTTCAGATTATCCCACTTTTTAGGCTAGCCGCCATCAACATGCCCAATTCTTCGCATTGCAGCTCAAACTCCGACCGGTAATCACCAAACAGTATCACCGATTCTCGCACCGCCTTCAATTTCACCCTCTCCTTTTTTCTGTATTGAGCTCACGTCACACAGCGTCACCTATGCTGTAGACGTTATGCACCAGCGCCTGCTATCGTTTGGGCACGGCGGCCATGGCCGCAGCCCCTTGCAGTAGCGGCTGCGCGGCGTTTTGGGTTTGCAGATCGCCGATGACATCGCCCAAATCATGAAGACCACTATTACCTGCGCTCACACGGGGCGAACCGCCATACCCGCTTGAGAACTGCCCGGGCCGCACTATTTAACACAAGGGCCCTTCTGCCTTGAACACCTTAAGGCAGTCAGTGTGGCCCCTAAGCGTTAATATCCCAGTCCCACCCGCAAGGCATGATCAACACCATAACAGAGGTAGATAGGATGGCAAGTAAACCCAAACTCGGATATCTTGGTCTTGGGCTGATGGGCTCACAAATGACCAAACGCCTGATTAAAAACGGCTATCAGGTCACCGGCTTCGATCCCGACCCCGACAAGATGAGTGCGGCTGTGGCGAACGGCGTAATCGCCGCTGCATCCCCTGCCGAGGTGGCGCGGGCCAGCGATATCGTTCAGGCCTGCGTCATCACCACACCCGCCCTGACCGAGGCCATATTCGGACCAAACGGTATCGTTGAAGGAGGCGATGCGGACAAAATCTTTGTCGATCACTCGACTACCATCGCTGACAAAACACGCCAACTGGCCGCCCGCCTAAAGGGGGAAACAGGTATGGGCTGGGTCGATGCGCCAATCTCGGGTGGGCCGCCTGCTGCCGGAACGGGCGAGCTGGCAATCATGGTTGGAGGCAACGATGATGACGTGATACGAGTCCAGCCGGTGCTCGATACGCTGGGCCACAACACCCACATGGGGGCACTCGGCACAGGACAAGTGACCAAGATGGTCAATCAGGTTCTGGTGCTGAACAATTTCACACTCCTGGCAGAGGCTGTAACCCTGGCGAAAAATGCCGGGATCGATCCGGCTAAGGTGCCAAAAGCACTCAAGGGCGGCTATGCTGACAGCCCGATGTTCCGGCGCTTTTTCCCGCGCATGATTGAGCGTGACTTCGACCCGGCGGGTTATGCGCGCCAAGTCCTGAAGGATCTCGACATGGTTGTCGACTTGGCCCAACAGACCAACACCCCGGTGCCGATGTCCAGCCAATCGACTGCGCTGTACCGCGTTCTGATCGCCAAGGGCCACAGTGAACTCGACGCCACCGCCATCCTCAAAATCTACGACGATCAGACGTTGTAGATCTTAAAGGCGATAGATGCGCGCTGCGTTATCGTGGAAAAGTTTCACACGCTCCTCGTCGTCAAAATCGGCGGTAATCGCCTTGAAGCCGTTAAAGATTGCATCGTAGGTTGCGCACAGGCGGTCGACCGGGAAGTTGCTGGCGAACATACAACGCTCTGTGCCGAAGGCATCGATGGTGTCCAGTACGATGCTGCGGTTGCTATCGACTGTCCACGCTTGGCCTGGTACACCAAGGCCGGAGATCTTGACGACGACGTTGGCGGCTTGCGACAGGTGACGCATCGCATCACGCCAACCGGCCAACCCTTGCGCGCTGCGGTCAGCGGGTAACCCCGTGTGATTCAGAATCATCTGGGTATCAGGGAAATCCCCCGCCAGATTCGCGGCTTCGCCAAGATGCCACCAGGGGGTTTGTAGATCATAGGACAACCCGAAATCAGCCAACAAAGCGTAGCCTTCGCGAAACCGAGGGTCGGCCATCGATCCGGGTGCGCCCGCTATGAAATCCTCAGGCCGTGACGCTGCGTTGGGTTTTTGCCGAACCCCCCGCACTAAATCCAACGCGGCGTGCGCCGCCAGGATATCGGCGACATCCTCCCGGTCAAGCCAGGCCTGGGCGACGATAGCGCTGGGTAGATCATGGGTCTGCGCGTACCCCGTCAACCAGCGTGATTCGGCAACAGGATCCGCCCGGTTCCACTCGGCTTCCATATGTACGGATTTGACGACGTTCTGGTTCGCCGCATCGGCGCAAAAATCATCATAGAGATAGTCCCGGCGGATGGCGCTGTAATCGCCATAGCGAAAATCTACCTGCTTGTCGCCATTGAGCCAGGGGTAGTCTCCAGTTTCGAGATCCCACAGATGATGATGCGCGTCAATGATGGGCAAAGGCAAGGTCACACTAGAACATCCTGTCCGTATCGGGGTGAACACCCCATGATCCGTCACCGACGGCACTGAGAAACTGCCTCAGCACATGATTGAACACTTCGGGCTCTTCTAAATTCACCTGATGTCCGGTGCGGGGTGAAACATACAGCCCCGCTGTTGCGATCACCTGTTTTAGGTAGAGCGTGCCGGCAAGACCAGGATGATCATCATCGCCAACAATCAGCAGCGTTGGCAGCGTCAGGGCCTTGAGCGCTTCTTCTTGTTCGACGAACGAGGGGCGGTGGGCCTGAATGCCACGCTGTGTCAGGGCCGAACCCAACGAGGAATGCCCCGACAGGCGTTTCAGAAAATCTGCGTGGGCCTCGGGATGTTTGCGCTTGAAGCTTTTCCTGAACGGACCATCGCCATAAGTATCCGCCATGTTTGCCCAGCCCTCGTTGATCAGTCGCGCAGACATATCGTGGCAAGCGTTCTGAAATTCTGCCCGGCCTTCGGTCATCGCACCGTAGCCCGACGACGACATGGTCAGCGAGTGGCAACGTTCGGGATGCCAGAGTGCGCTCTGCAAGGTCGTGTTCGACCCCATTGACAGGCCAACCACATGGGCTTTTTCCAGTTCCAGATGATCCATCAGACCAATCATATCGGCGACCGCGCGCTCGATACTGTAGGCCGCCGGATCCTCGGGCACCTCTGAGGGCAACCAACCTCGGGCAGCGTAGGCTACACAGCGATAATCATTTTTCAGTGCTGCGATCTGATCATCCCAACTCCCCACCTCGCCAGCGAATTCATGGGCGAAGATGACCGCTACCGCGTCCTTGGATCCCGAATCTTCGTAATAAAGGGTGACGTCATCGTCTGTCGTGAAGTTCATTCCCTCTCATCTCCTTGGTTATTTTCTCCCCTTGAAGACGGCCTTGGCCTTTCATGAAGGTCGATGCCCTTGGTGCTCAATTCACAAGATTCCCTTAACCGTTTCGATCGACGACAATGCAGGGGCGGGCATTTATGCCTCGCCATTGGGCAAAACAATTATTTTTCCGTCCCGGCTCTGCCGCGCCGCATGAGCGAGCGCATCCTTGATATCGCTGATATCGTAAGTGGCCTCAATGTTGACGTTCAAGGTGCCGTCCCGGACATCATCCGAAAGCTCCCGATACAGCCGTTCTTTTTGGTCTCGTGGCATCTGCCCAAGATGTGTAGACAGCCAGAAGCCGGTCAGCGTGAGGTGGCGAAAAACCACCCAATCCGGCATGACCATACAGGGCTCGCCACTCAGCATCCCGTAGTTAACCATCATACCGCCATCGGCAAGACACTCGGCGAGTCGCAAACTGGTATTTCCTGCCACCGCATCAATGGCGAGGCGCACGTGACCCCCAGCTGTAGCCGCATTAACCCGTTTGCTCAGATCATCAAGACCAACCAGCACGACATCAGCGCCGTATGCCTTGAGCGGCTCGACCAGTGACTCGCGGCGTACCACGTTAACGGTTCTGATACCGGCTTTTTTGGCCAATCGAATGAGGCATTGTCCAACACCCGAGTTTGCGGCATCCTGGATAACCCAGTCCCCCGCCTTGAGGTCGACGTACTCGCGCAGCATTAACGCGGCAGTGGCGGGGTTAACCTTAAGCATCGCGTACTGAAGAATCCGATCTGACTGAACATCGATCTTCAGCACCTCGGACGCTTTGACTCTGCGTTTCTGAACCCAGTTCTCGCGGCCGAGCAGGATCACCGAATCGCCGGTTGCAAGCCCGTCGACATCAGCGCCGACCGCACTGACCTGGCCAATCGCTTCAGCGCCCGGCGTGTAGGGCAGTGGTGGCTGCGCTGCGTATTTGCCCTCAATGGTCAGAACATCGGCCGGATTGATCGGAAAAGCCACAACATCGACAATCACCTCGTCGCCGGCAGGAGGGCCAGGATCCGGTACCTCAGCGCAGTAACTGACCGTGTGGGCTGGGCCGAAGGCATCGAACTGTACGGCTTTCATAGGGTCTCCTGTATTGATGGGTTTTGTCGGTTCAGGTTATGAGTCTCTTAGATCAGGCATGACGATGGTCGCGACCCTGCGCCATGGCGGCCACCATGCGAAAAGCGTTCAGTGCGGCGCGTACATTTGCGGTGTTTGTGCCAACAATATCGAAAGCCGTGCCGTGAGCCGGAGTGGTGATCGGCACCGGCAGGCCGCCGAGCACCGACACGCCCTGGTCAAACCCCAGTAGCTTGATCGCGATCTGGCCCTGGTCGTGATACATGCTGAGGGCACAGTCATACTGGCCGTCACGGACCTTGAGATAAAGCGTATCGCTCGGGAATGGCCCGTGGACCTCGATCCCCTGCAATCTTGCTTTTTCAACCGCGGGTGCGATGGTATCGATCTCCTCTTTGCCGATAGTACC
>Ga0233427_10001416_pt1 | contig 25780 bp, 24 predicted proteins | sample SI_118_April2016_5_FD_179885 | JGI IMG/M metagenome (GOLD analysis project Ga0233427, IMG submission 179885) | Seawater microbial communities from Saanich Inlet, British Columbia, Canada - SI_118_April2016_100_MG | ecosystem: Environmental > Aquatic > Marine > Inlet | place: Canada: British...
AGGATAAACAGTGGCTAAAAAATCATTATAACTATGGATTCCTTTTTGAACGTCAACAATATCGCAGAGAAGACATTTTGAATTCATCAGAAAGTTTGAAATATCGATTTTTTTTGAATCATACTTATAATAATGTAAATATAAAAAAAAACGAATTGCTTTTGAAAAAATATTAGATATGAAGGTAAATGAATGCAATCTTATATAATTATCAACTCTTGTAAGTGCTTTAAATAAAAGAGATAGGTTATTCGCTTTTTTTGATTCACTTAGTGTCTCTACGTTGATCCAATGATTCATATATGACTTGAAAATAACTTCATCAATATAATTTTCTGCAATTTTTACTAAGTCGTTATCAATATCAATCAAAGCAGACGTGCTAGATTTAGAAATTAAACAACTAATTCTAACTTGAGAATTAGTTCGCTTAAGTTCTGCAAAGATTGGCAACCAATTTTCAAGCACTCCCAGATTTGGTGAGCATAAAAGTACAATTGAAGGTAAATTATCACTTTTCATATATTTTCTCTACTAAGGAAAGTCCTCATCAATGAGTAAATCACCAAGACAATTAATATAATCAATACCATAATCTTTAATATATTTCTGCCAATTAGGTAAATTGGTCCATTGACTTACAAAGATAAAGTCCATCTGGAATTCACGCGATACTTCAAAATCATATTTAGAGTCTCCGAAAAAAAGCAAATCACAGTCTTTTTTAGTACTTAAATTTTCTTTTTTAATAATCTCATGCTTGCTTGCTGGATTTCCAAAAATCCCTCTGTCAAAAAAAGAATCGATACCTCTTTGTGCAAACACTTCTCTTAACTCAGATTGGTCACCTCCTGAAACAATTGCCCATGGAATATTTGAAGTTACTCTTCTTAAACTCTCCAAACTTTGATCTAATTCACATGTAAGTAATTCTCTCTTTACATTCACAGAAAATTGATCTAGGAGGCTTCTTAACTCTTTCTTATCTATTGACTTTTTAAGAATTTCTTCAAATAAATACTCAAATTTTTGAATACGCGAAACTCCAGCATTATTAATGTGATAATCCCTAAGTTTCTCTGCTGGACTAATTCCATAAACCTTAGCTACATCAAAAAAAGCCTGTGCCTTAATTTGATTTGAATTTAATAAAACTCCATCACAATCAAAAATTACTGTTTTGTATCTATCAAAATCTATTTTTTGAGGCATATATATATTTTTTATCTAGACTTTAGTTCATTAATAACTTCAAGAATACCTTCACCAATATCAATCCATTCTTTAGGAGTTATTTTTTTAGAATTTCTTGAAATATGTCTATATGGGGTTAATGAATAATGGTCGTCATCAGGATCCTTACTTAAATAATTTATATTTTTTTTAATACCTGCAATTTCAAAAATAATACTCATTAATTCTTTAGAAGTTACGACCTGTTGCCCAGTAACTGTAATCGCTCTACCTTTATATTTTTGATCTAATGCATCAACACTTAACTGCGCTGCATCAATAACATGAATGTATTCACGTCGCTCATCGCCATCACCAAAATAATCGATTTTTTCTTCTCGAAGAATTTCTTCAACATAGCGATACAAACCATTCCAAGTTTGAGCCCTAGGGCCATAAAGCGATCCATATCTAAGAAAAGTGTAGCTAATTGACGGAAAAGAGCGGCAATACTCTTCAATTAAAAGCTCACTTGCCTGTTTAGATGCACGATAAAATGAACCATGATCACTGTAAACATACATTGTTGATGCATAAACAAAACGTTTAACTCCCGCCTCAATAGCTGCCTGAATCAGCATTGAAGTTCCCATTATATTTAAATTAATTGTTTTTAATGGATCAGATTTTGCATCTTTTAAATCAGCAATAGCAGCAAAATGAAACACGCAATTTATACCAACTAGCGCCTTAGATAAAGCTTTCTTATCTAAAATATCTCCCATAATCATTTTTTGATCTTTGCGAAGCCAGTTCGATGGACTACCATCAAAAATAGTCACATCGTAACCATTTTCACTTAAAGCATCTGCTGTATGACTCCCAACAAAACCAGATCCACCAACTACTAGAATCTTCTTCATATCTAAAAATTATGCCTCTGAACGTTGTATTCTTCTTCGGGTACTTCATTCTCTAAAGGAATATTTTTTACAAACCTTACTACTTCCTCAGTGGCCTCAACTTCCATACGTGTTCTACAATCAATTGACATTGAACCCATATGAGCTGTCAATATACAACGATTAATTTCACTAAGTGGGCCAATGTAAGGTTCTTTCTCAAATACATCAATAGCTGCTCCAGATAAGTAGCCTTGCTTCATTAGGTTATATAAATCCAATTCATTAACAATCCCTCCTCTTGAAGTATTAATAATTGCAGCATCAGATTTCATCATCTCTAGATGTTTTTTAGTAATCATATCTTTAGTTAATTTAGTCAAAGGTACATGCAATGAAATAATATCCGCTTCCCTATAAATTGTTTCCTTATCAACCCATTCTAATTTAAATTTTCTATCTAATTCTGGGTTTGGTGCTATATCGTTCACTAGAAGTCTTGGAGTTCCAAATACAGAGAGTCTAGTTAATATTCTTGAGCCAATCCTCCCTAAACCAATAATCCCAATAGTTGAGTTTGCTATTCTTTTTCCAAAGTAACGATTCCAATTACCATTATGCATGTCCATATTGGATAATTGCGCAGAACGAAGTAAAGTAATTAATAACCCAATAGTTAATTCTGCAACTGCTGGTGCAGGTGCATCAGGAGTATAAGATACTTTAATTCCCCTTTTTTCAGCAGCTAACAAATCAACACTATCAAGCCCAATACCTACCCTTGAAATAAGTTTTAATTTAGTAGCTTTTTCCATCACAAAATCTGTAATTGGCTCTGTACCAGCAATAATTATATCAAATTCAGAAGCAATTTCAGCCAACTCTTCCTCCTTTAATTTTCTGTTTAAAGGATTAATTAAAAAATCTGCGTCTATGCCTTTGAGTAGCTCAATTGGTAGTAGATTTTTTTCTGCAAAAGGTACTGTTGTAATTAATACTTTCATAAGTTTATTCATAGAATTAATATATTAAGGTCTTTGAGAGAGGACCCAAACATGAGAGCTCAACTTTGATTCAATTAAAAACTCCTGAAATAAATGAGCCATATCTTCATTATCAATTATTTTTCCAATGAAACGATTATTTTTCTTTACCAATTTATTTTCACGAAAAGCGTTTCTTATAATATCAACGTCAAGAAGCCCTGGAGTAATAACATTAATATCTTTCATATATGCACGTTGAAATATTGTTTTAAAACCTTCGACTGAAAGAAAATTAATATGATGTGGCGGGGAAATACTATTCGATTGCTCCCACAAAACTTGGATATCAAACCCATCTACTCCTAAAGTTGTGACTAATAAATAACCACCTGGTTTTACAAAACTACGCAGTTTACTTATAAATAAAAGAGGGTTATGAACATGCTCTAAAACCTCAAAACAAACAACTAAATCAGCAATTGCATCCATATTTATGACATCTTCTGCCATTTGATTAATTACTTCTAATCCCTTTGTTTGACATATTTCAGCAAGATTTTGAGATGGCTCAATAGCTACGCATCTTGCCACTGGATTTACTTTTTCCCATTCCTCAAGAAAAATACCATAACCTGCTCCTACATCAACTACTGTAGAAGGGGAAAAAGACTTTTCTTTGCAAAAATTCATTAACCTCTTGACTCTAGGTTTGAAAATACTATTACGTCTTGACTCGGCTACTTTAGGAAAAAATGTTTTAGCCCAGTACTCAGAGGAAAGAGAGTGTTTATAAAAATCCTCAAACTTCTCTATAGGTGGCCTTGGTGTTTGATAAAGAGAATGGCAATTTACACAAGAAGCATACTCAAAGCCAAACTTAATAAACTCAAACTTGACTTGACCGGAGTCACAAGCTGGACAATTTAAATTTTGCCTATCTGTGCCTTGAAAAAAGTTTTTAGCATCTTTTGAAGAGAGTTCAAGATACTTCTTAAATAAATAATGAGGTCTAATTTCTTCTTCTTTCATATTAAGTAATGATTCATCAATTGATCATCAATCATTTTTTCTTCAGCATTAATTCGGTCATCCTCTGTATCCACGCTAACAGAAGTCTCGGTAACCATAACCATTTTTACTTTTTCACCATGTTCAATAATACGCATCATATCAACTGACTCAACTCTCTCCAATTCTGTTTCTTGCATCTCGTTGAATTTTATTAAATAATCTCGTTGAAAAGGAATAATACAAACCTGTTTCAACATTAAAACATTTTCTACACCCTTTTTTCTTGAAGGAATTGGTTCACGAGAAAAATAAATAGCATTACTATCTTTATCAATAACTACCTTAACTTCATTAGGATCTTCAAACTCTTTAGTAGAAGACATTTCAGCCATTAAGTTAACAACATTTACATTTTCATTCCTTAAAAATGGTCTTAAAGAATCACTTATCATATTAGGAGTAACCATCGGTTCATCTCCCTGAACCATTACAACAACATCTATTTTCATATTAAGAATTTTTTCCGCCTTAACCATTGCTTCAGCTGTTCGATCAGATGCACGCTCATGTTTAACTGATGTCATTATAGCTTTTCCACCAATAGACTCTATATAGTCAAATATTTCTTTATCACATGTAGCCACGAAAGTCTCAATTAAATCATTACACATCTTAGTACGAAAAAAACAATGACCAATCATTGGAATTCCATGAATTTTTACCATCGGCTTACCTGGAAAACGAGATGAACCCATCCTTGCAGGAATAATTGCAATTGCTTTCATGAAGTTATTTAGTTAGATTATTTAAAAAGTTAACACCACTTCTACATAAGACATCTAGCATTCTAACATCAAGACTATATGCAATAAACTTATATCCTTCTTCTACTCGTAAGTTGAGTTGTTCATTATCAGGTTCAATAATATGAATACCGCCAATCATATTAAATGAAGAAGCTACATTTTTTATTCTATCCATAGCTGATAAAAAAAGTTTATTTTCAAATTGGCCTGGGATGCCCATTGATGCAGATAAGTCATAGGGACCAATAATATAACCATCAACATCATTGACACTAAATAGAGACTCAAGATTATTTACTGCATCAATGTGCTCAATCTGTATGATAACTACCGAATTTTCATCTTGCCATTTGAAATATTGTTCAAATTGAGAGCCATATCCTTGAGCTCGAGCAAGACCAACACCCCTATTACCTTTTGGAGGGTATTTAATAGAACTTATAGCATGATTCACATCATCAACAGTTTTAATCATAGGAACTATAATGCCACATGCACCTGCATCCATAACTCGTTTAATTTGATCTTCATTATTTGACGTCAACCTTACCAAAGGGGTAACGCCACTTAACTCAATAATACGAATCAATTCTTCAGCTTCTTTAATAGTTATAACACTATGTTCTAGATCAATAGCAATCCAATCAAAACCTGCATTAGACATAATTTCAGCTATACCTGGATGAGCCAAAGTTAACCAACAACCTAGTGATACTTTTTCACTTAGTAATTTTTTTTTAAAAGTTTTATTATTCATTACGCCATTTCTGATGAAAAAATTAAACTAGATTTCTTAAATATCAATAATATCTTTATAACTTCCTGAAGATACTATTTCACCCTTTTCGATTCTATATATTATATCGCAATGCTGAAGGGTATTAAGACGATGCGCTATTACAATCATTGTTTTATCTCCCTTTAGGGCTTTCATTTCATCTACAATCTCTCTTTCAGTTTCTTGATCTAATGCACTAGTAGACTCATCTAAAACTAAAATATTCCTGTTATGATAAAAAGATCTTGCTAATGCAATTCTCTGTCTCTGGCCTCCCGATAATCGTATTCCATTCTCACCAATGTCAGTACTAATTCCTTCAGGTAATGATTTGATTAACTCGCTTAACCTAGATTTTTTAACTGCTAAATCAACAAATATTTTATCTATATTTTCATCCTCCACCCCGAGTGCAATATTTCTTTCTATTGAATCATCAATTAAAAATACCTGCTGAGGTAGGTAAGCTACCTGTTTAGTCCAATTATTTAAATTATCTTTGAAAGGTTTGTCGTTATAGGATATATCGCCCTCATTGGGCGTCAAAAGACCTAACAATATATCTATCAAAGTTGTCTTTCCTGAACCAGAACTACCAATAATGCCAATTGTATCTCCATTTGATATTTTAATTGAAACATTTTTAATTGCTGGTTGTATAGTCTTGGGATAAGTATAGGTAACATTTTTTAATTCAAAAGATTTAAAAATATTGTTATTAATATTTTTTAACTTATTATTTAAAATTTTATCAAAGCTTTTAATATCTTTACATAACAAGTCTACAGCATGTTTACCAAACCTAATCTGGATTGAGCTTGCAATAATTTGACTAATAGAAGGCATTAATCGAAGTGATGCAACTGCAAAAGCACTAATTATTGGCAAGGCATCAATAGTACTTTCTCCAGACAAGGAAAAAGACAATACAAGAAAAACTACCACCGAGACTAAAATAAGCTCCATAAAGAAACGTGGCATTGTGGAAATAATTTTATGTTGTAATTTTACATTTGCATATACTCGAGAATTTTCATGAACCTTGTCATAAAAAAAATGTTGCTTTCCTAAAACCTTAATTTCTTTAAAACCACCCATTCCCTCATATATGCCTCTTATCATCCTGGTTGAGCTTTCATTAACTTTTTGACCCATTAGTTTTATTTTGTTTTGAAAAATACGGTCATAAGCAAACACAATGAGACCTAAAAATACTATCAGATAAAAAACTAAGCCTCCACTAGTTATGACTAAAAATAGAAATAACATAGAAGTAATTAAACCCTCACTAATTACACGAAGAATTGACTGTAATGTTTGTTGAGAAACTTGATCAGTATGATTTTGAATGCGATAAACGTACTCAGAGCTATTTCTTTGAGTATATATGTTATAAGGCAGATTTTGATAAGACTTCATTAATAATGAGCGTAATTCGACACCAAAATCTAAAGAAAATTTTAAAATTTTACGATTAATAAAAATAGCAGAAAAAGTTTTGATTGCGAATACTAAGATTAATATTAGACTCATATATAAGAGAATATTTTCTTGGTTACCAACAAATTCAGAAAAAACCATAAATCTAGGGTTTTGACTTAATATTGATGGATTTACAACAAAAGACATATAAGGAATTATCAATCCGACCCCCAATACATCTAGAAAAGAAGAGAAAATAAAAAGTAGAATTAAAAATGGGAGTTTTCTTTTTCTATTAGCTAATAAAAATAATACTTTCTTTAAAAACATAGTTTCTTGAAAATTAATAGAAATAAAGTGTCATTATAAAATATTCCTAGATGAAGAACACCCTCAAACTCTATCGAGAAGTATTATTTTCTTTGAAAATACTGAATATATATTCAAATTAAAGTTAAATACTAATTCATATAGGAAAAAATTACACAATATAGTCAATAAATTTAATTAATAAACTAAACACAGCTCATTCAGTCAATGTTTATAGCATAGTCATTAAAAATACAAATCCCTTTTAACTTCATATTTATATTAAAATTCTAGTTATGAAAACTTTTAAATATTTTTTACTTTTATGACATATAGTAATACAAATTTTAATAATAAAACTATATTGATTACTGGAGGTGCAGGCTTCATTGGCAGCAACATTGCCTTTCATTTGCAAAAAAATTACCCAAATTCAAATATCGTGATTTTCGATTGTTTTAGAAATGAAAAAAGATTTTCTAATGGTAATTTAAAAAGTTTTGGTCATTATAAAAACTTAATCGGCTTTAAGGGTGATATTGTCTGTGGAAATATTAATAGCAAGGATGATTTGGCACTACTAGAAAAATATACATTTGACTACATTTTTCATCAAGCAGCAATTTCTGATACGCGCGTATTTGATCAACAAATTATCATGCAAACCAATGTAAACTCCTTTTATGATCTGCTTAATAAAGCCAAAAAAGATAATGCTACAATAGTCTATGCCAGTTCTGCAGCAGCTTATGGTAGCCTACCTCCCCCACAAACGGTAGGTAAAGAAAATCCTGAAAATCCTTATGGCTTTAGTAAATTATTGATGGATGAGATTGCTAATCGGTATACAAAAGAAAATCCTGATATGACAATAGTTGGTTTAAGATTTTTTAATGTTTATGGTCCAAGCGAATACTTTAAGTATTCAACATCATCAATGGTGATTCAACTTGGGCATCAAATTTTAGATGGAAAAGCACCACGTTTATTTCAAGATTCACAGAACATATCACGTGATTTTATTTACATTGACGATGTAGTCCAAGCTAATGTCAAAGCCTGCACTCCAAAGCATAACGGCACCTATAATATAGGTACTGGTATTTCAAGAAATTTTCAAGAAATTGCTGATATTTTGCAAAAAGAATTAAATACTAATTTAGGTACAGAGTATTTTCCTAATCCTTATAATGAATATCAAATACATACTCAAGCAGATATTTCTACTTCTAAGACAAATTTAGGTTTTGAACCGAAGTTTTCTTTAGAACAAGGTATCAAAGCTTACATTCCTGAAATTAAGCGTTTGTTTGGTAGTGATATTACATGATAGATATACAAAATAAAACTCCTAAAATTTTGGTTGTTGGTGATCTGATGATTGATAGCTATCTATGGGGATCATGTGATCGTATATCACCAGAGGCTCCTGTTCAAGTGGTGAATGTTGATAGCGAGAACAGAATACTGGGGGGCGCAGGTAATGTAATAAATAATTTATATGCACTTGGAGCAAAGGTTGATGTTATTAGTGTGATTGGTGAATGTGAGATATCAAAAGAGCTAAAAGACTTACTTACAGATATCAAGATAGATATTCAATACTTAGTCACTCAAAAAGGTCGAGTTACAAGTAAAAAAAGTAGAATAATCGCTTCACAGCAACAAGTGGTTCGATACGATCGTGAAAGCACAGATGAAATAAATATAAAATCCACAAAAAAAATTCTTGATACCTTTAAGGAGATTATTAATAATTATGATGCCATACTTCTATCTGATTATGGAAAAGGTATATTGACTTTTGACCTTACTCAATCATTAATTAATATTGCCAATAGAAATAAAAAGAAAGTATTGATTGATCCAAAAGGGCTAGATTATTCAAAATACAATGGTGCTTACCTTCTTACTCCAAACAAAAAAGAAGCAAGTGAAGCAACAAATGTTATTATTAAAGATGATGAAAGCCTTCTAAATGCTATCCAGAATCTTAAAGAGCAATGCAATTTGGAAGTTTCACTTATTACACTAAGTGATAAAGGTGTGGCTATTTTTGATAAAGAATTACGCATTCACCCTACTGTTGCCCGAGAAGTATTTGATGTAACTGGTGCTGGTGATACAATTCTAGCTTCGTTGGGCTTTGCATTATCATGCAATAATGATATTGATGCGGCTGTAAAATTTGCAAATCTAGCTGCAGGCGTTGTAGTTGGAAAAATTGGCTCAGCCACTGCAACAATAACTGAAATAATAGAGTATGAGTCAAGTCTAAATAAATCTACTAGCGATGAACACATTAAAACTTGGAATGACATATCTTATATTGTTAGTGAATTAAAAAATAAAGATAAGAAGATTGTTTTTACCAATGGTTGTTTTGATATTTTGCATTTTGGACATGTTAAATACTTAGAGAAAGCCAAAAGCTTTGGTGATGTATTAATTTTGGGTTTAAATTCTGATTATTCGGTTCAAAAGCTTAAAGGTGAAAATCGGCCAATAAATAATCAAGATGATCGTGCGTATATTCTTGCCTCACTTGAAGTGGTTGATTATGTAGTTATATTTGACGAAGATACACCTTTTGATTTAATTAAGCTAATTAAGCCAGATCTACTAGTTAAGGGTAGTGATTATGAAGGCAAAAAAGTAGTCGGAGAAGATATTGCTAAAGAATTAAAATTAGTGCAATTTATTGAAGGCAAGAGTACTTCTAAAACCATCAAAAGGATACAAAATAGATGAAAGATATTATTATAAATGAATTTAATGAACACATAAAAACTGCAAAATCACTGCATAATTTAACTTCAGAAGTAGTAACTTCAGCGCAGTTATGTATTGACAGTCTTAATAATGGTGGGAAGATTTTATTATTTGGCAATGGTGGAAGCGCTGCAGATGCTCAACACATTGCTGCAGAACTAGTTGGACGATATAAAGTTGAACGTAAAGGTTTACCAGTCATTGCCCTAACTACCGATACCTCAGCTCTCACGTCAATAAGCAATGACTATGGCTATGACCATGTATTTGACCGCCAAGTTGGAGCGTTAGCTAATAAAGGGGATGTAGTAATTGGGATTAGCACTAGTGGTCATAGCAAAAATGTAATTAACGCTCTAAAAATAGCATCAAAATTAAAATGCAAGACTATTGGGTTTAGTGGCGAAGAGGGTGGAGCAATGAATGACATTTGCGATATAAACCTAAATGCCCCATCTGATGATACGCCACGTATTCAAGAAATGCATATGATTATTGGCCATACAATTTGCCACTTAATTGATCAAGAACTTAAGAGTTAGTTAAATGTCTTAACTGCACCCAACACATCTGATGCTTTAACTAGCTTCATACAATTATGATGAGTGAGTGGACAGCTACGTTTCATACATGGTTGGCATTCTAGATTCTTCTTAACAACTTTGCTCTTTTGATTCATCCATTGTGAAGTTTCTTTATCATTAGTTGGGCCAAAAATTGCTACTGTTGGTATTTTAAAGGCTGCTGCAATATGCATAGGACCACTATCACCAGTAATAAATAAATCAAGATTTGCAATTTGACTAATTAGTTCTGCAATAGAAGTTTTAGCTGCCAAATTTTGATAATTATGAACTCCTTTCTCAATCAAATATTTCTCAATATCTCTTGCAATATCTTTTTCGTCAAGTCCACCAAAAATAATAATGTCATACATTGCAGATAAATCACTAGCTAAATTAGCAAATTCTTTTGGGTACCATCGTTTGGAGCTTCCGTATGATGCTCCTGGGTTAATACCCAATAATTTATTTTTATCGTCTTTACTTTTCTTTTCAAAATGTAATATTAATTTTCCTGCAATTGTATTAATGTTCATACTATCATTAATAAAATTATTATATTTTTCTACTTGGTGTTTTTTTTGATATTTAGCTTTAGAAAATTGATATTTATGCTCACTTGTAACTAGCAACTTAAGAATATTTGAACGCCAAGAGCTCCTAAATGAGAAAAATTTATCAAATTTTCCCAAACTTCTTGCTATCTTATAAATAGAAATATATCCTTTATCTAAAAGCATTATTTTATGAACATTTGGATGATTTTTTAAAACTTCAATTGAAACAATTGAGCCAATTATAGTAATTTCTACATTATTAAAGTTACGCACTATATTTTCTATAGATGGAGTTACCATTACTGTATCTCCAAGCCAAGTAGGAAGCTCAATCAGAATTTTCATCGAACTATTTTATAATGTTTTTTACTTAACTCTAAATTAAAAAACTTTTCAAGCTTTATCATCAATCGATGTTTTTTTTGCTTAGAACTTAACTTATAGTTTATATCAGCTTGATATACTCCATCCTCTTTTGGCAGCCATTGTTCAATAATTTTTGGGTGAGTTTCAGAAAACCTTTTAATAATACACTGATCAATTTGTGAATAATCAATTAGTGCCGGAGCCTTCCCCCAGTATTTTTGTACTTTGCTGCTTTTTAAAGTCATTTCGTACTCACTCCTAACCCAACCATAATGATAGCAATGAATATTTAGAAGTTTCGCCTTAGGATACCTCCCTTTTTTATTTCCATCTAAGACTAACCAAAATAAACCATCGGGAGCATAAGATCTTAAACTATTTTTAATTACTCTTGCTTCTGAGCGGTACCAGCCCGGAGAGTCAAGGTAACTATTAGCGTTTGCATAGAAATGATAAAAATTGAACGCAAGAGCCTCAATATTAGGATCATTTAAATATTTCTGCATCGAGTTCTTTATAGTGATTAAATCTTTTTCGTGATAGACTTCATCTGCCTCAATATAAAAAGCCCAATCTCCTGTGCAATTAAATTGTGAGATCATTTTTTGCTGACCATAAACATAGCCACGATCTTGCATTTCATCATTCCATGTCGACTCAATAATACGAATTTTGGGACTAGAAATTGCTTTTATAAGCTCCAACGTATTATCTTCACTTTGGCCAACATTTATAATAAATTCATCTACAATTGGAAGTATTGACTGAATAGACTCCAAAAAAGGATAGCCCAGTATTCGGGCATTTTTTATAAATGTGAAAGCACTAATTTTCAAGATAAAGTAAGTTAATGTTTAAATAAAAAGTAATCAATATTGATTGATTCAAGAGTTGTTATAATATTTATCAATGCCATTTACACACCAATCTAATTTTTTATTAATAGTGTTTAAAAAAATTCTATGATTCTTATCAAGCATTGTCCTTGAAACCCCTCCATGGTGAATATGATATCCTATTGCTTTAAATCTTAAGTCTTTTCTCTGGCAGCCAATGTTTAAAAGTCTTGCTCCAAACTCACTATCCTCTCTACCCCATCCCACAAAATCTTCATTAAAACCATTAACTTCTATGCAGTCTTTTTTATAAAAAGCTAAATTGCAAGTTTGGAGCATTTTTAATCTATTAAATAATCTAGTTCCCGAGCAAATAAATGAAATGAAATTAGATCGCAAGCTATTTCTCTTATTTTTAATCCCATTTTCAAAAGCTTTAAAATTAATTTGTCTTAATTTGAATACTTCTTTCACTTTTTCCTCAGATAATTTTGCCCTAACGCCTTGCACAAAGAAACCTGGCCTTGAAAAAGCACAATGATCAGAAATAAAATCTTTATGCAGAATCATATCACCATCTACTAATATAATATACTCACCAATAGCCTTTGCTATTGCCTTATTTCTTGCTTTAGCTGCACGAAATCCATCATCTTCATGCCAAGAATGGATTATTGGTATATTGGTTTTTTTTCTAAAACTCTCTATTAAATCTCTTGTATCTGATTTACTTCCATCATCTGCAATAATGATTTCTACAGGTAAATAGCTTTGCCTTATTGAACTTAAAATAGATAATTCAAGTGCTCTCTTCCAGTTATAGGTGGTTATGATTAAGCTACAGTTCATCAATTATTTTTTTCAATACAGGAGTTAATGCCATTTTCACAATATTTTAGATTTTTATCAATAGTCGACTGAAGTAATCGGTCATTTTTATATAAAGTATCTTTTGATGACAATGGGTGCCAAAGGTGATACTGAAGGGCATTAAATCTTAAAGTTTTCCTATTAATACCTAAATTTAATAGTCTAACAATAAATTCACTATCTTCCCTGCCCCATCCTTTAAAATCATTATTAAAACCATTTACAGCTATACAGTCATCTCGGTAAAAAGCCATATTGCAAGACCTTATGCTTTTTAATAAACTCTTTTTGCTTGAAAAAACTTTTGATAATAAATTCGAATGAATTGCATTTAATCGATTTTTTAGTCCACTAGAAAAAAATGAAAAAACTAATCTATCAGAATTTAGCACTTTGTCAGTTTTAACTTTAGACAGTAAAACTCTTGAACCTTGAACAAAATAATTTGGTTGGGCATTATTTATATGATCTTCTACAAAATTAGGGTGCAATATCATATCTCCATCAATAAGGACAATATAATCACCTGTTGATTTTACAATTGCTTTATTTCTTGACTTTGCCACCCTAAAACCTTTATTTTTTTGCCAAGAATGTATAATATTTAACTTTGAATCTTTTTGAAAGATTAAGATAAGTTCTTTAGTTTCATAACTACTCCCATCATCAGCAATAATGACCTCATTCGGAATTTTTGTTTGAAGCTCAATACTTCTTAAAACTAAGACTAAAGATTTCGGACAATTGAAAGTAGTAATAATTAAAGTAAGACGCATCCTTTAAGTAATTAATTAGTTAAAATATATCATGAAATTATAAGCCTTTTTTAATTTGAAAAGTTAAATGAAAATATCAGCATACATTATTACATTTAATGAAAAAGAAAAAATTCTTGACTGCATTAATAGTTTGCAATGGGTTGATGAAATAATTGTTGCTGACTCAAATAGCACTGATGGAACTATAGAAATTGCAGAAAAATTAGGTGCAAAAGTAGTTCAAATACCATTTAATGGATATGGTGACTTAAGAAATCAAGCAGTTTCCTATTGCACAGGCGATTGGATCTTAAGTCTAGATTCTGATGAGCGCTGTACTGTCGAAGTTAGAGATGAAATTCTTTCATTAATTGAAAATACGTCGATAGATATTTATCGAGTACCTAGAAAAAATTATTTCATGGGAAAAGTAATAAAACATTCTGGCTGGTATCCAAATTTCAGGCAACCGCAACTTTTTAAAAATGGCAAAATGTCCTATACAGTTTTGCCAGTTCATGAAGGATTTAACAATATTAGCCAAAAAGAAATTGGAACTCTAAAAAATTATATTTGGCAATTTCCATTTAAAGATACAGAAGAGATAATCTATAAAGCTAATCGATATTCAAGTCTTGGGGCTAAAAAACTAATAGATAAAGGTAAGTCTGGTGGAATTTTTAAAGCATTCATTCATGGCTCCTGGTCTTTTGTTAAACATTATATATTTAAGCTTGGGTTCTTAGATGGTGGGCCAGGACTTGTGATAGCATGTGGTAACTTTGAAGGCACTTTTTATAAATATATCAAATTAACAGAATTACAAGCAAATTATAAAATACCAAACTTTAATCCAATACATAAACCTTAATTATGTTAATTCCAGTTATTTTATCGGGGGGAAGTGGGACCAGATTATGGCCTCTTTCTAGAACCCATTACCCCAAGCAATACTTAAGCCTTGTAAATGATACAACTCTTTTTCAAGATACAATTTTAAGGCTCCCAAAAGATGTGGAAGATCCCTTGATCATCTGCAATGAAGAGCATCGATTTATAGTTGCTGAGCAACTGCGTCAAATAAATAAGAAAAGTAGTGGTATTATTTTAGAGCCAACTGGGAAAAATACAGCTCCAGCAGTTACTCTTGCCGCTATAAAATTATTAAGTGATTTTGAAGATCCAACTATTCTTGTATTATCTGCTGATCATCTTATTCAGGATAAATTTGCTTTCAAAAAATCCATAACTATTGGTGAAAAACTTGCAAATCAAGGAAAGTTAGTAACTTTTGGAGTAACTCCAACTAAAGCCGAAACTGGGTTTGGCTATATTGAAATCTTAAATAAAGATGCTGCTGATTCTTATGAAATAAAATCTTTTAAAGAAAAACCAAACGAAGAGGTTGCTAAAAAATATTTAGATTCTGGTAAATATTTTTGGAACAGTGGTATGTTTATGTTTAAAGCTTCTATTTTTCTAGAAGAGTTAAAACATTTTGAACCACAAATTTTAAGCTCTTGCAAAAAATCCTTCAAAACACCAATAAAAGATCTCGACTTTATCAGATTAAATAATAAAGAATTTAATAACTGTCAAAATAAATCTATTGATTATGCAGTAATGGAGCGAACTGCAAAAGGAGTAGTAATACCATTAGATGCTAATTGGAGTGATATTGGATCATGGTCATCTTTATGGGAGGCCAAACCTAAAGATAAAAATAAGAATGTAAGCTCAGGTGATGTAATTCTTAAAGAGGTAAAAAATTCATATATCCATAGCTCTAGTCGCTTAGTTTCAGTTCTTGGATTGTCTGATATTGCAATTATAGATACTCAAGATGCTTTATTAGTTGCAAATAAGAGTTATGCTCAAAATATCAAATTTATTGTTGATAAACTTAATAAAGATAAACGTTCTGAATCAAACATCCATAGAAGAGTCTATAGACCTTGGGGTAATTACGATTCAATTGACTATGGAGAAAATTTTCAGGTAAAGCGAATTACTGTTAACCCTAAATCTAAATTATCCTTACAAAAACACAAATATCGCTCTGAGCATTGGGTTATTGTTAAAGGAACTGCACTTATAACTTGTGGGGATAAAGTTTTTAATTTAGAAGAGAATGAATCAACCTATATTCCTCAAGGTGCAATTCATCGCATAGAGAATTCAAAAAAAATTCCGCTAGAGATCATTGAAATTCAAACTGGTAGTTATTTGGGGGAAGATGATATTATTAGGCTTGAAGATGACTATTCAAGAAATGAACAATAGCAGTATACTTTTGAAGCACATCTGAAACCTCAATATTATTAACATCATTTCTATCATAGATTGAAAAGCAAGTTATTTTTTCAGTAAGTTGCATCTGAGGAGTTAATCTTGCAAACAGTGCAATATTTGGTGTATTAACTGAATTTGCTGCATGCATCAGCCCCCCATCACAACATATCAAAATTTGAGATTTTTTTATGATTTCAGATGTTTGATTAAAAGTAAATTTAGAAACACAGTCATAAATATTTCTATCAGAATACTTATTCGTGATTATTGAGGCAATATCCATCGCATTAGCCGACCCAACAAGAACTATATTTAAGCTATTATCGTCCTTAAAGAGTTTATCAACTACTTTATCCCATTTCTTATAACTTCTATAATCCCATTCCCCACCTATTGCAATTGTAATATATTTTGTTGGAAGCTTAATATTTTGTATAACTTCTTGATCTTTTGAAGATATTGACATTGAGCATTTTGCTAATTTATTTATCTCTTCTTCTTTTTTTTCATAACCAAGCATATTATTCATTTGATGAAAACTAAAAAGCACACGATTAACCTCTGGACCATTAAAATACCCAAACATACCAACATAGTCTGTTAATGGAGCTAATTTATTCTTAATAAAAATACTCCGAGCACTGAAAGAATCAACAATAACTAAGTCATAGTCACATTCATCAAACTCTTCTACGTGTGAAAATACTTTAGAAAATACTGAATCATTTGCATAAAGAGCAGCATTTTTTTGATCTGTAAATAAATCTATTCTTCTTCCTTTCAACAAAACTCTACTAGATAAGTCCATTAAGCTATCACCAAGGCTAGTTGCAGAAAGATTTATCCAGAAGATTTTTTTATGGCTTGGAAGAATATTGGCTATTTCAAAAGATTTTTGATGCTTAAGAACTATATAAAGATAGCGCTTAATATACTTAATTCTACTTTTTAAATAGTTATTACTTGTAAGAAACACATCAATATAATTCGGAATATTGAATTTGAATGGAAGGACATATATTTTTTGAAAATCAAACACTGTTATACCAATTCTCAATTTCCTTATGAATTCTTTTAGGGTTGATATGATTTAAGCACTCACTAATTCCTTGATTATTACAGCCAGCTTTTCCACAAGCTACACAAGCCATATTAGCTTGAAAAATTGTAATATTCCCATAAGTTTGTACAGGCAAGTTATTCTTAGTTCCTGACTGTACATGATTAGACCAAGGAGACCACATTGAAAGATTTGTAGGGCCAAAAATAGCAAAAATACGCTTATTTTGAGAAGCTGCAATATGCATATTTAATGTATCCATTCCAACATAGCCATCAGACAAACTACTGAGTGCAATATATTCATTAATAGAAGTGTCGCCTATCCAGTCAAAAATATTTTTAAATTTTGGCAATGTATTTTTAATATCTAAATCAATAGCATTTACTCCACCAGTGACAATGATAGTTAAACTTGTCTCGCTAAATAAATGTAATAATTCGTTCCTTAGACTTTCAGAATAAACTTTATATTTATATTGAGCAGATGGATGAAATATCAAGAAATTCGTAATATTTAATTTATCTAATTTTTCTTTAATATTCTTAACGGCAATTTTACTTGCATGTATTTCTAAGACTTTTTTTGAATACTCTAAGCCTAATAAAGAAAGAGGCACTAAATTGTTTAATAATATATGCTTCTGACTATCAAAATTATAATAAAACTTGAGTAGTAATCTTTTCCACCAGGATTTTATGATACTTTTCTCTACCGCACTAATTGCATAACTACTTGCTAACAAAGCATACAAAACGCTGCGATCACTTGCAGTTAAGTTAATACTCATATCATACTTTCTATAAATATTTCTAAAAATAGTTTTTTCCTGCAACCATCTCTCTTCTTTTTTCTTTTTATATGAAAAAGTAAAAATTTTATTGATATGATGCAATGTTTCTGCTATTGGCAGAGTATCATCATTTACTAGAAGATCAATTTTACAAGGATGAAAATTTTCTTTTAATTGTGAAATCAGAGAGGCACTCAAAAAAACATCGCCATTTGAGCGCTGAATAATAATTAAGATGTTATTAATTAACATCTCATTTATTAGTATAAATTATTGAGCTAAACAAAATAAATAGATTACTTGTGTAATGACCTAGTAAATATGAATCACTCCACATAATAATTAGAAACAACAGGGGTATTGCAACACCAATATTCTGAACTTGCTGGTCTTTGGATGCTAATGCTATTTTAAATTGCTGATAAAAAATCCATAAAAAACTCACTAGCCCAAGAATACCTAGCTGAACCAAAATAAGCATATACATATTATGAGGCTGAGATGTTGCTCTTACATTTGGACTTTTAATATCATTAATTTTTTTATATTCATTTGGAAAATCACCAGTACCAACCCCATAAAAAGGAGAGGTTTTAAACAAATCAAAAGAATTTACTACGAAGGTGATTCTCTGACCAATTGAAGTATTCGGGTGTTCATCATACTCAATATAGTGTTGATGAATATCTTCGAATCTATCTTTAAAAATAGTACTAGTATTGTATGCAGTAATAAAAATAATAGCAATTACTGTCATGGAAGTAATTAAAGCTTTTATTTGTGAATGTCTAAAGTGTTGTAAAGCTAGCAAAATTATCGCAGCAAAAAACATAACTTGTCCAGCTCTACCTCCAGTTATAAACATATTAACAGTCATTGTAATTGCAAAAAACGTATATATTGAACGCATATATGAATTCAATTTACTGTTAGAAAATAATTTATCTATTACCAAATAAAAAGCAAATGCTAAAAAAGGATTATACGAAATATGACTCATGAGTGGCGTAGGATTAGCCAATGTTGCATATTTAAATGGCTCGATAATCCCTAACCAAATTAAGTATGAAAAACTTTCAGAGATACTAATTGCTATAAGAAATGCCCCTATATAGTAACCTGAATTCTCCTTTTTAGTTATAGTCAAGAATATTGGAAGAACCAATAAAAATGGTAGCATTTTTCGTACTATTTCCAATCCCCAATAAAGATTTTCTGTCCATAAAAGACCAAGCAAATGAATTAAAAAAAATGCTATAGAAGCTAACGCTAATTTATTATTTTTTATTTTCTGAAATTTCTCTATATAGTTTCCTGAACATAGCCAAATGATAGTAATTAACCATATTGCAATATTATTACCCAATACAGTTAAAGGTAATAGAAACAATGCTGCAATTAATAAATACTGATAACTTCGATCTATTGGACCATGATAAGTAACCATAAAAATTCGGTACAATGCTAATTAATAATAACCATTTTAATGGAATCGTGAATGCATAAAAAAACTATTTTTCTTGACCGAGATGGTGTTGTAAATAAAGAAGTCAATTATTTACGAAAAATAAAGGATTTTAAATTTATTAATGGAGTTTTTGATTCTTGCACTTACTTCTTAGAATTAGGGTATGAAATAATCATTATTACTAATCAATCTGGAATTGCCAAAGGTTATTTAAGTGAAAACGATTTTGACAATATAACTAAATGGATGTTCAATCAATTTAAAGATAATAATATAAATATACTAGATGTTCTTTATTGTCCTCATAATGCAGAATCAAATTGTGAATGCAGGAAACCAAAGCCTGGGATGCTTCTACAAGCAAAAAATAAGCATAATATAAATATGCAAACCTCATGGATGATTGGTGACAAAGAAAGTGATATCAAAGCAGCCAATGCAGCTGGGATTGATAATACTATATTAGTAAGAAGTGGCCATAAGGTCGATCAAATAAGCACTAATGCTAAATTCTTCCTTAGTTCCATTAAAGAAGCAACTCAAGTTATTACATCCTAATAGTTATAGTATTTTTTAAACCATTTTGCAAAATTTTCTACGCCCTCACTCACTGGAGTACTAGGCATATAATCGAAATCATTTATTAGTTCAGAAACATCAGCAAATGTATCTTTAACATCTCCTAGCTGAATAGGAAGCATATCTTTATATGCCTTAACTCCAAGGGACTTTTCAATGGCCTCTATATACTTTAATAACTCTACTGGAGAATTATTACCAATATTATATATACGCCAAGGAGCACTAGAGGAATCTGGCTGAGGATTACTACTATCCCATTTTGTATTTGAGATAGCCGGCCTATCAAGGATACGAATAATTCCATCAACTATATCATCAATATATGTAAAGTCTCTTCGATGATTACCATAATTAAATACTTGAATTCGTTCTCCAGCAATAATTTTTTGTGCAAACTTTTGTAAAGCCATATCTGGTCTATCCCAAGGACCATAAACTGTAAAGAATCTTAGTCCTGTAGTTGGTAATTTGTATAAATGGCTATATGTATGCGCCATTAGTTCATTAGCCTTTTTGCTTGCTGCATATAAACTTATAGGATGATCAACATTATCTTTAATTGAAAATGGCATTTGCGTATTAGATCCATACACTGAGCTACTAGAAGCATAAACAAGATGGTCAACATTATGATGCCTACAGCCCTCAAGTATATGGGTGAATCCAACTATATTTGTATTTATGTAAGCAAGTGGATTTTCAATAGAATATCTAACACCTGCCTGTGCGGCTAGGTTAACAACACCTTCAAATTGATATTTTTTAAAAAGTTTTTCTACCTCTACACCGCTTTCAATATCCATTCTTACATGGGTATAACTTGGATGATCTTCATGGCGAGAAAGGCGAGCCTCTTTTAGAGCTGGATCATAATAGTTATTATGATTATCTATACCAATTACCTCATCCCCCCTTTTCAGTAATTGAATTGAAAGGGCTGAACCAATAAAACCAGCAGAACCTGTCACCAATACTCTCATAAATGCCTTTTAGTCTGAGTTAAATAAATCACGAGTATAAACTTTAGAAGCAACATCTTTAATTTCAATTGACATTCTATTTGCGACAATAACATCAGATAATTTTTTAAAATCAGCTAAATTCTTAATTACTTTAGAATGGAAAAATTCATCTTCCTGAATTACTGGCTCATATACAACTACTTCAATTCCTTTTGATTTGATTCGTTTCATTATGCCTTGTATAGATGAAGCTCTATAGTTATCAGAATCACTCTTCATGATAAGTCGATAAATTCCTACCACTTTAGGATTTTTTTTAATGATGGAATTAGCAATATGATCTTTTCGAGTAGAATTTGCATCAACAATTGCACTAATTAAACTATTAGGCACATCTTGATAATTTGCTCTTAGCTGCTTAGTATCTTTAGGTAAGCAGTAGCCTCCATATCCAAAAGATGGATTATTATAGTGTGATCCAATACGTGGATCTAAGCCAACTCCTTGAATGATTTGCCTACTATCTAGATTATGCGTTTCAGAATATGAATCAAGCTCATTAAAATATGCAATTCTCATAGCAAGATAAGTATTAGAAAATAGTTTAATAGCTTCTGCTTCAGTTGAATTTGTTAGAAGAACATCAATATCTTTTTTCCAAGCACCCTGAATTAACAAATTGGCAAATGTTTGTGCTATTTTAGATTTATCACCAACAATTATACGAGAAGGATACAAATTGTCATAAAGCGCATTACCTTCTCGTAAGAATTCTGGTGAAAAAATAATATTATTAAATTGATATTTTTCTCTTATACTATTTGTATAGCCTACAGGTACAGTAGATTTTATAATAATAGCAGCATTTGGATTAAATTTAATTACATCCTCAATGACTGATTCAACTGTTATTGTATTAAAATAATTAGTTTCAATATCATAATCTGTTGGAGTAGCAACTATAACAAAATCTGACTCTTTATATGCCTCCTCCTTAGAAAGACTAGCACTAAAATTAAGTGTCTTATTTTTTAAAAAATCTTCAATTTCTTTATCACTAATTGGTGATTTCTTAAGATTCAATATATTAACTTTTTCAGGAACAATATCTAGCGCAATGACCTCATTATTTTGTGCCAAAAGTAACGCATTAGCTAAACCAACATAACCGATACCAACAACTGTGATTTTCATTGAATTAAAGTTTTAATAAAGAATCTGCTATTTTAACAATATCAGTGACTTTAATATTTTTTATTGAAAAGTCCTTTTTATTAATTTTATAAGGATTGACATATGATTCAGACTCAACAATTTTATTAATTTGAGTAGAGAAAGTGTTGCGATATCCTGGAGTTGGGCCAAATAACGTAATTGAAGGTTTATTTAATGCCCAAGCAAGATGTGTTGGCCCGGTATCAGGTCCGATAACAAGATCAACTTTTGAAACTAATGAAATTAGTGCTTTCAATGATAACTTATCTAGAACATTTATCTCTGGTGAAAAAAACTTAATCTTATCAGCCATAACTTTTTCATCTTCATTACCCCAAATTACAAGAAAATTAGCATCAATATATTTAGTTAGTTGTGAAAAATTTTTTACAGGATAACGTTTTGATTCAAAAGAGGCTCCAGGAATTAGCAATATATTTTTTCTAACTCTAGATATTTTATTGAATTCATAGTCTTTACTAGAATATAAAAAAGGTTCTTTTCCTAAGATATCTGCATGACTTATTTCTATGCTTAAAGCATAATTAACAATATTAATATTTCGTTCAACTATATTAGTTGCATAATCAATTTTATATTTTCGACTATAAAAATTAGTAGCAACCCCTTCACGAATAGACATTTTATCGAAGCCTATTTTTTGAACAGATGGAATAATGCGAGAAATGAGAGCAGATTTGATAATTCCTTGCATATCGATAATTAAATCATATTCTCCAAAACGTTTGACTCTGATTAATTCTTTAATAAGCAATGAAAATGATTTTTTATTCTTTGCTTTTTTTATATTAACAACATGAATATTATTTATTTCTGGATGAAATTCAAGTAAAGCTATATATCTTTCTTCTATTACCCAGTCAATCTCTATTTGTGGTTGATATTTTTTAATAAACTGCAAAACAACCATGGCATGAATAATATCACCTAATGCAGAGAGTTTAACTATAGCTATTTTCATAAAAACTATTTTACAACGTCATTCACTTTCTAAGCGCCACATATTAAATTAAGCTTTTAATGATATAATTTACTAAGCTAATTTTATCCTCAGAATTAATACAAATGGATTCTCAAAATAAAGAAGGAAAGCCTACCAATTTCATTCGGAATATTATCAATGAAGACCTTTCTAGTGGAAATCATAGTAGTGTTATAACTCGCTTCCCTCCTGAACCAAATGGCTACCTCCATATCGGACATGCAAAGTCTATCTGTCTAAATTTTGGAACTGCTAGAGACTATGATGGTCATTGTAATTTAAGATTTGATGATACTAATCCTGCTAAAGAAGATATTGAGTATGTTAAATCTATTAAAGAAGATATTCGATGGTTAGGATTTGACTGGAATGGCGAAGTCAAATTCAGTTCAAGCTATTTTGATATATTTTATAAATGTGCTGAAGAACTAATTTCTAAGGGACTAGCATATGTTTGCTTTTTAAGTGCTGATAAGACTCGCGAATATCGGGGAACACTAAAAAAACCTGGCAAAAATAGTCCTTATCGTGATACGAGTATCAAAGAAAATCAAACTCATTTTAAGAAAATGAAAAAAGGCGGATTTAAGGAAGGTGAATGCGTATTAAGAGCTAAAATTGATATGGCCTCAAGCTTTATGTGTATGCGTGACCCAACCTTATATCGTATTCGCTTTGAATCACATCACCAAACAGGTGATGAATGGTGTATTTATCCAATGTATGACTTTGCTCATTGTCTTGGTGATGCTATTGAAGGAGTAACGCATTCTATATGTACACTTGAGTTTCAAGATAATCGAAGAATTTATGATTGGACTTTGGAAAATTTAGATGATTTTAATACTCCTAACCGACCTCATCAATATGAGTTTTCTCGCTTAAATCTAGAGTATGCTACAACATCCAAAAGAAAATTAAAACTCTTAGTTGATAATAACTATGTTTCTGGCTGGAATGACCCAAGGATGCCAACAATTTCAGGACTTCGTAGAAGAGGCTATACTCCATCATCAATTCGAGATTTTTCTGAACGAATTGGAGTTTCAAAAGTTAATAGCTTAACGAATGTTTCAATTTTAGAAGAATCTATTAGAGATGATCTTAATACGAATGCCCCCCGTTCAATGGCTGTAATTAATCCCATAAAATTAGTAATTGAAAACTATCCAGTAGATAAAATTGAGTCTATAAAAGCCCCTATTCATCCTCAAAATAAAGAGATGGGCACTAGGGAAATTTACTTTAGTCGTGAAATATATATTGATAATGAAGATTTCAAAGAAGTATCACCAAGTAATAAATATAAACGCCTAACAATAAATAAAGAAGTGCGTCTTAGAAATTCTTACGTTGTTAAAGCAACTCATTTTGATAGTGACAAAGATGGAAATGTAAAAACAATCTACTGCACTTATGACTCAGATACTTTAGGTAAAAACCCATCTGACGGAAGAAAAGTCAAGGGCGTTATTCATTATGTAGAAGCAAGCAGAGCTATTAGTGCTGAATTTAGAATATATGACCGCCTTTTTTTAGACCAAAATCCTTCCAAATTTGATGACCTATCTTCGACACTTAACCCTAGCTCACTTGAAATAAAAAATGGATTTGTAGAGCCAAATTTATCAAATGCAAAAACCGAAATAGCATACCAGTTTGAACGAGAGGGATACTTTTGCAGAGATAGTGAATCTGAAAGACTAGTATTTAATAAAACAGTTGGACTCAGAGATACCTGGAATTAGTAATCTAGTTTTTGCAGCCAATCAGAAACTTGTTTTACTTCAGAGTACTTAGTTAAATCAATCTGAAGAGGAGTAACAGAAACATAGTTATTAGAAATGGCATGGAAGTCAGTTCCTTCTCCATTGTCAGCTTCCTTGCCATTTTCCCCAATCCAGTATAAAGATGGATCTTTTTCATCTTGTATACTTGGTTCAGATTTGTGGCGATTACCTAGGCGAGTGCTTTTAATGCCTTTAATCTCATTAATGTTAATGTCTGGAACATTAACATTAATGATGGTGTTATAAGATAATGGTGCTTTATCAATTTGAGTAACTAGCCTCTTGGCAACTGCTCCTGCTGTTTCAAAGTGTTTACACCGCCAACTAGCTAAAGAAATTGCGATTGATGGCAAGCCTAAAAAACGACCCTCTATCGCACCTGCAACTGTTCCTGAATAAATGACATCATCACCAAGGTTTGCACCAAAATTAATACCAGTAACCACTAAGTCAATTGATTCTTTAATAAAACCACACAAAGCTAAATGGACACAATCACTCGGTGT
>Ga0233427_10001418_pt1 | contig 25738 bp, 23 predicted proteins | sample SI_118_April2016_5_FD_179885 | JGI IMG/M metagenome (GOLD analysis project Ga0233427, IMG submission 179885) | Seawater microbial communities from Saanich Inlet, British Columbia, Canada - SI_118_April2016_100_MG | ecosystem: Environmental > Aquatic > Marine > Inlet | place: Canada: British...
AGGGCGAACCGGATGTCGTCGAGAGGGGCACGGTACTCAGTCATGGCTGAGACGTTACCGCCGCCACCTTCGAGTGATCTCACCGAATGATCGGCGGGGTTCCGATTCAATGAGAAAACCGTTGCGCCCAGCAATAACTGAATTTACTTCGGCCCCCAAAAGCAATCCCATCGACATCAGGTACAACCAGAAAAGCAAACTGAGCGCACCACCCAGCAAGCCGAACACCGCGTTGGCCCCCGACGCGGCCGTCTGCAGGTATTGTCCGAAGCCGAGCGAGACCGCAGCCCACCACACCGAAGCAAGCACGGCACCAGGTAACTCCCACTTCCAGGGCGACCGGTGATTCGGCGCAATGTGGTAAAGGCTTGCTGCCCACACCACCAGCACACCGAACACGGTCGGCCAGCGGAACCACGTCCACAGAACGGTGAACCATCCCTCGACGCCAAGATTCTCAGCCAACTCGGCGCCGCCTCCAAAGAGCGGACCAACGACCAGCAGTGTCAACACCACGGCGGCGACGACCACCGTAAGCAGTGTCAGCCCAAATCCGACCAAGCGGGTCGACAGCCAGCCCCGAGTTTGCTCATGGTCGTAGGCGATATCGAGAGCGCCGACCACCGCGACGAACCCTCGCGAAGCGGCATAGACACCCAACACAGCACCGACCGTAAACGCACTCGTATTCGCGCCTCTGAAGAGGTCGCTCACCGTCGATTCCAAGGTGTTCTCGCTGCCAAAAACTTGCGTCATCTGATCGACCAGCCAACTCTCGATCTCCGCCGCATTACTTTCGCCGAGGAGCCCGTCTGCTGAACCCAGCGCTGCGGCGAGGACGATCAATGCGGGGAAGAAACCCAGCACGGCAAAGAACGCGATCTCAGCGGACAGTCCCCCTACGCGGTCCTTGCGCCACTCGTCGGCGACGTGGTTGATGAATTGCCACGCCCAGCGCAGCATCGCCTTCGCCCGGTTCATGGCAAGAAGCCTACGGACCAGCCGCCCGACTTGAGAAAGCACGTTTGGGGTCTGTCCCCAGACGTGCTATGTCGCTAGGCGTAGATATCGACGGGCGTCCCCATGGGGACGTTTTCGGCAAGGAAGATCACAACATCGTTCGGGACTCGAATGCAGCCATTGCTGTGAGCACCGCCGATCAACTCGGGTCGGTTCGTGCCGTGGATCGCGATCACCGGAAGTCCCCCAGCAAACTCCTCGAGAGATTCGCTGAATCCGCTCAAACTGAGGACATATGGTCCATAGGCGCTGTCGGGCCATTTCTCAACGAGGTCGTTGACGAAGAACCTGCCAACCGGGGTCGGCCTATTCGCCGTGCCGATGACCGCACCGGTCTCCGCGATCAAATCATCGCCATCCCAGACCTTCACGACACGATCGGTCAGGTTCACTGCCGCCCGGACGAAGTGTGAAGACAGCACTGCCTGCTCAGCCGGTATCCAACCTTCAGTGCCGTTCGGTCGCACCGGGATCTGGACCTTCAGCCATTGGCCGTCGGCTGTGCGATCAGTGACCATCAGCACGAGTGGGTTGCCGAAGTAGGTGGGGTTGTAGATCCCGAACTCGAGCTGGAGGCGATCGGACTCACCATCTGGCTCGACGTGCGGTTCGAGGATTTGGTAGCCCGACTTGATTGTGGCAACGAAGGTCTCGAACGGCTCCGGAGGGCGGACCGTGGTGGTCGTCGTCGTGGTCGTCGTCGCGGCAATGGATGTTGAGGTGGCCGTGACCGAATCTATAGTCGTCGCTGCTGTTGCTGTTGTCGTCGTGGTTGTGGTCAATCCAGCCGAAACCTCGTCATCGCCAGCCCCACAAGCCGCAGATAAAAGCGCGACGACCAGAAGGGCCGCCACAACTCGGTCAAGCGCGGAGAATCTGTGAGACATCACAACCATCGTAGGAAGAACACCGGAGCAATACCGGTCAATCATGACCTGAACTTGTTCAGCCGGTCGACCTGATTACGCTACTCAGATGCCCGTTGAAGAGCTGCGCATTCATAGCGCCGACGATTTCTCATTAACTGCACTGTCCGCGCTCAAAGCCACGACCACCGTCTCGGTTTGTCTTCCGGCGCGTAACGAGGCCGACACCATCGGCGCGATTGTCGACTCCATCCGTACCCACTTCGCCACTCATACCCACGGCGATAATAACCTTGTGGACGAGATCATCGTCATGGACGACCGGTCGACTGATACCACCGCTGAGGTGGCCACCGCCGCCGGAGCCACCGTGATCTCGGTTGCCGATGTGCTGCCTGGCGTAGGCCGAGGCTCGGGCAAGGGCACCGTCTTGTGGAAGAGCGTCGCTGCGAGCACCGGCGACATCATCGTGTGGGTCGACGCCGACCTGACGTCGTTCACGCCGTCGTACATCCTGGGCCTGCTCGGCCCAATGCTTGCCGACCCTGAGGTAGCCATGGTGAAAGGGTTCTACGAGCGACCCGAGCAGGGCGGCGCTGCCGGCGGGCGGACCACCGAACTCATGGCTCGGCCACTGCTGTCGACGTTCTTCGCCGAACTCACGGTCATCCAGCAGCCACTGGGTGGCGAATATGCCGTACGCCGCGAGTTTCTCGAGCAGGTACCGTTCTGCCAAGGCTACGGCGTCGAAACGGGTCTCTTAATCGACATCGCCCGACTGGTCGGTGTCAACCGGATTGCCCAGGTCGATCTCGGCGTACGCTCCCATCGCACTCGACCATTGAAGGCACTGTCAGCTCAATCCATGGAAGTCCTGCACGCGACCCTGCATCGACTTGGCGTGGAGTGGCGTCCCGAGTGGTCATCAGTTCTCCAACGGCCCGGGTCCGCACCGACCGAGGTCCAGGTGGCGGAGCATCCACCGCTCAACACGGTGCCAGATTGCTGCTTCACCTAAATCGGGCTACCGGCGAACACGAGCAGTACCATTCGACGAATGTTCAAGACGCTGCGGTCTTCGGTTCGCTTTCGACGGTTTCGACTCAGCCGCACCACCCGTCGACTGGAGCGTGCCGCCAACATCGCCGACCTTCGGAGGATCGCGAAGCAGCGTCTTCCTGGCGGCGTGTTCGACTACATCGATGGAGCGGCCGAAGACGAACGCACCTTGGCCCGTAACGCCAGCGCCTACGCCGACTACGAGTTCATCCCTCGGGTGATGCGCGACGTTTCCACAATCGACACAAGCACCACACTATTCGGCAAAGACCTCGCCTTTCCTTTCGTCCTTGCGCCTACAGGCTTCACCCGAATCGCCCACTCACAAGGCGAATTAGCTGTGGCTCGTGCCGGTCAACGTGCAGGCATCCCCTACACACTTTCGACGCTTGGTACCAGATCTATCGAAGAAGTGGCCGAGGTGAACACCGCCTCGAAGTGGTTCCAGGTCTACGTCTGGAAGGACCGTGGCCTGGTCGCCGAGATGATTGACCGTGCCGCCGCATCGGGTTACGAGACCCTGTGCATCACCGTCGACCTCGCCGTCTTCGGTCGCCGCGAGCGCGATGTCCGCCGCGGGTTCACTCTTCCGCCCAAGGTCGGCCTCGACACAATCGTTGACGCGGTCCGTCGTCCGGCATGGACGGCCGACTTTCTGCGCGGCGGCCCCATCCGGTTTGCCAGCGTTGCCACTAGCAACTCCGAGGGCAACATTGGCGACGGTGCCGAAGCCGTATCCCTCGCAGAGTTCACCACTGCCCAACTCGACGCATCCCTCAGCTGGTCTGACCTCGAACAATTCCGCGACCAATGGGACGGACCGATCGTGATCAAGGGAATCCAGTGTGTCGAGGACGCACAGATCGCAGCCGATCTCGGTGTGGATGGACTCGCACTTTCTAACCACGGTGGTCGCCAACTCGAAGGCTCGCCCGCTCCTGTTGCGCTTCTCCCCCACGTCGCCGAAGCCGTCGGTGATCGTGTCGAACTGATCTGCGACGGCGGCATCCGCCGCGGCAGCGACATCGTCAAAGCTGTCGCCCTCGGGGCGACAGCCGCAATGGGGGGACGCGCCTACCTCTACGGACTTGGCGCCGCCGGCGAGCGAGGCGTTGACACCGCGATCGGCTTCCTCCGCACCGAGTACGAACGCTGCCTAGCCCTGAACGGCATCACCTCCACCGCGGATATTCATCCCGGCATGGTCACTCCCGCCGGTGGCCGGGCCGCCACGCTCACATGAGCCTGCTCAGCCGACTTCGCCGGCATCATGCGCCCGCCGATCCATTGGTCGTTGCCCTCCAGGATGTCCTGGACCCACAGCGAGTTCGCAACGATGGCGCCGAGCGGTCACTGACAAGCCACGACGCATCGGTCTTCGCTGGTGGCCTGTCGGGGCCGATTTGCTTTCCTACGACCACCGCGGAGGTCCTGGCCATCACCCGAGTCGCGGTGGAGCACGGCCGCGCCATCGTGCCCCGGGGTGCCGGCACAGGACTCGCCGGCGGCGCTATTCCGCTCGGCGCGCCGATCGTGGTCTCCACCGGAAAGATGAATCGCATCCTCAAGGTCGACACCGAGAACCGGGTTGCCTGGGTGCAGCCCGGTGTCATCAATCTCGATCTCAGCCGCCACCTCCGCCCCAAGGGGTTCCACTTCGCCCCTGACCCATCGAGCCAGCAGGTCTGCACCCTCGGCGGCAATGTCGCGAACAACTCCGGCGGCCCGCATTGCCTGGCCTACGGCGTTACCGATGCTCACGTGCTCGCCATCGAGGTGGTGCTCCCCAACGGTGAGGCCGTCATGCTGGGCGGCCTCGACCCTGAGCCCGCGGGCTACGACTTGCGCGGAGCGTTCGTCGGAAGTGAGGGCACCCTCGGTATCGCCACTCGGATCGCGGTGCGGCTCACCAAGAACCCGCCTGCGGTTCGCACGCTCCTGCTCTCCTTCGCCGAGACCCGTGACGCTGCCCAGACGGTGAGCGACATCATCGCCGCCGGCATCGTCCCCGCGGCACTCGAAGTGATGGATCAACGGATGACCGTGGCCGTCGAAAATTATGTCGCTGCCGGCTATCCCACCGACGCTGCCGCCGTCCTCCTCGCCGAAATCGAGGGACTACCGGCCGGCGTGGAGATCGATGCCGGCAGGATTGGCGATATCGGCCGAGCCAACAACGCCACCGGTGTGCGACAGGCTGCCAGCGACGAGGAGCGAGCCCTCTTGTGGAAGGGACGAAAGACCGCATTCGGCGCAGTCGCACAGGTGGCTCCCGACTACTACCTGCATGACACGGTCGTCCCCCGTGCGGCGCTAGCCGACATGCTCGAAAAGATCTATGAGATTTGCGAGCGCTACGACATCACCGTCATGAACGTCTTTCATGCCGGTGACGGCAACCTGCACCCACTCTTGGTGTTCGACGCCCGCGTGGAGGGCACGCTTGAGCGTGTGCACGCTGCGGGCGAAGAGATCGTGCGGGCATCGCTCGACGCAGGTGGTGTCCTCTCCGGCGAACATGGAATCGGTGTCGAGAAACAGGGGTTCATGAATGAGATGTTCAGCGACGCCGATCTCGACCATCAGAATCGCCTCCGGAATGCCTTCGACCCGACCTGTCGGTCCAACCCAGGCAAGGTACTTCCCATGGGGCACTCCTGCGCCGACATCCAGGCGCTGCGAGCGATGCCAACTGGGGTCTGGGGATGAGTGCGCTCACATCGACGGACGAGGCATTGCATGCGTTTGCGGCGGACGTGGGTGACGCCGACCCCATTGCGGTCGAAGGCGGCGGCACTCGATGGCAAACTGGTGGAGTTCTCCACGCGTCGGCCCGACTCGTGTCGGCCCCCGTGGGAATAGTCGACTACCGACCTGAGGAAATGGTGATCACCGTCCGAGCCGGTACACCAGTCGCCGAACTCCACGCCGTGCTGAGCGGGGCCGGTCAACGCTCCGCGCTCCCAGATCGGGGGGGCACCGTGGGTGGCGCAGTCGCAGTTGGCGAGAATCGGCTGGATCTGTTGGGCCGAGGCTCCGTTCGTGACGCTGTGCTGCAAGTCCGATATGTGTCGGCTGAGGGCGATGTCGTCACCGGTGGCGGCCCCGTGGTGAAGAACGTGAGCGGTTTCAACGTGCCCAAACTGATGGCTGGTTCGCTAGGAACCCTGGGTCTGATCGCCGAGGTCGTGCTCCGAACCAACCCGACCCCACCGGCCAGCCGATGGCTCCGAGCGGCCGACGTCGACCCCGTCGCAGCGCGTAACGCAGTGCTTCGACCATCTTCGGTTCTTTGGAATGGATCATCAACGTGGATGCTGCTCGAGGGTCACGAGCAAGATCTTGAGTACGAGGCCACAGCACTCTCGTCCATCGGCGAGTTCGCCGAAGTTGAAGGCCCACCTGACCTTCCCCCCTACCGCTGGTCGCTTCCACCAGCCGATGCTGCCGCGCTTCACCGCGAAACCGTCGGCGACTTCGTAGCAACAATCGGTGTCGGCACTGTTCACGCCGACACCGCTCCGCCCAAGCGAGAACTCGATCCCGGCATTGCCGTCGTTGCTGAACGAATGAAGATGCTCTTTGACCCCAAAGGTCGCCTGAACCCCGGACGGAGTCCCCAGACCTGATGGACCTCAGACTCGATGCCGATGAACTCAACGCCTGCGTTCAGTGCGGCCTCTGCCTGCCACATTGTCCAACGTTTCGTGTGACCGGCGATGAGACACTGTCGCCCCGCGGCCGAATCCGGTTGATGCGGGAAGTCCACGAGCACAACGCCCCCATCACCGATGAAGTCATCGGAGCGTTCGCCACATGTGTGCAATGCCGAGGCTGCGAACCAGCGTGCCCAAGCGGTGTCAACTACGGCCATCTCATCGAGACCACCCGCGAAACGTTGACTCGAGCCGGCAAGCTCATGCCGCGTTGGACCCGACATGTGTTCTTCCCTCTCGCTCATCCCCGCCTACTCCGGGTTGGGTCATCGGCGCTCGCCGTCGCCGCCCGCTTGGGGCTCGTTCCCAAGCGATTCGGCGTACCTCGTGATCTACCTCTCCGGCGACAACGCCACCACGCCAGCGGCACCGACGTCTACCTCTTCACCGGCTGCGTCATGGACGCATGGCAGCGCGACGTTCACCACGCCGGCCAGCGGGTTATCGAGGCCGCTGGATTCGGGGTCACCCCAACCAGCTCACTCGCCCCTTGCTGCGGTGCTCTCCAGACCCACGCCGGTTTCACCGACGACGCCCGCCATCGAGCCGAAGCGACGATCGCCGCCCTGTCCGAGGACAACCGTGCGATACTCGTCGACTCTGCGGGCTGCGGCGCAGTGATGAAGGAGTACGGCTACCTGTTGGCCACGCCCGAGGCGGAGGCGTTCTCGGCTCGAGTCTTCGACATCCAGGAATGGCTCGCCGACCATATCGACAAGCTACCCACGGTGGATCCGCTTGCGTTGTGTGTCTCGGTTCAGGACCCGTGTCACCTCCGCCATGTACAACGGGTCCACGGCGCCACTCGCACGGTGCTGCAGCCGTTCGTGCGTCGCCTTATCGAATTGGACGACGACGGACTGTGCTGCGGGGCCGGCGGCGCGTATTCGGTCATGCAGCCCCAACTAGCCGGCGAGATCCGAGACCGAAAGATCCGTTGGATCAACGACGTTGACCCCGATGTCGTGGCCAGCGCCAATCCCGGTTGCTCAATGCATCTGGCTGCAGGTGGCGTGAAAACGGAGCATCCGATGGTCTTGATCGACCGCGCTCTTCAGGGCGACCGCTGACCGCTGACCGCTGACCGCTGACCGCTGACCGCTACTACGGCAAGACAATCTCAAAGTCTCCGCTGAAACGGTCAAGCGAGCCGAAGATCGTCAACACCGCAGCACCATCACCGTCGATAACGAGATCACCGGCCTCAATCACGTCCATAAAGTTGGCTCGGCCAGTCATGAGCTCACCCAGCAAGGTCTTGGTCAACGTCAGATGGGCATCGGCATCGTCCGCGTGGCGGCCACTGTGGTGATGGATCGCACAGTTCTCGAGCCCGAGCACATGCTTTTCTCCGATGTCGGTGAACGACCAGTTCACGATGACGCGCTTGTCGATCACGTCATCGGCCCTCAGCCGGACTCCGATGGCATCAAAGAGCATTCCGACCGTGAGCGCCTTCGACATCGCTCGACCGCCACCGGCGACCGGCCGAGTCGGGTCACGCAACTCCTTGGCACCAGTGAGATAGAAATTGCGCCACGGGCCCGCCTCAGACTGGTAGCCCATCTGCTCAAACGTGTCAGCTTGTAGCAACTTCGCCGCTTCGTTCGTCGAGTCGGCAAACACCAGATGGTTGAGAAGCTGGGATGCCCAGCGATAGTCGCCGTCGTCGAAGGCTGCACGAGCGTGACCGATCACGGCCTCGGCACCGCCCATAGCTTCGACATAGCGACGACCCGCCGCCTCCGGTGGGTGCGGATTGAGATTCGAAGGGTTGCCATCGAACCAGCCGAAATAGCGCTGGTAGATCGCTTTCGAATTGTGGCTGACCGTGCCGTAGTACTCGCGGGTGTGCCCCTGTTTGCCAAAGCAATCAGGCAGCGTCAACTCCTCGGCAATTTCTAGGGGCGTGTAACCGTTGTTGGCGAGGCGAAGCGTCTGGTCGTGAAGCCAGCGGTAGACGTCGCGCTGCTTGATTAAGAACTGGAGTGAATCCTGCTTACCGAACCGAGGCCAGTGGTGAGTTGAGAACAGTGTGTCGGTGTGATCGATGAACAGATCGATTGCTTCACCGATGTACTTGCTCCATAGCAAGCTGTCGCGTACCAGGGCCCCGCGAGGGGTGAGCACGTTGTGGAGCGTGTGCGTGCAGTTTTCGGCCATACACAACAGACGATGATCCGGGAACAGGAAGTTCATCTCCGCTGGGGCTTCGCTGCCCGGGGTGTTCTGAAAGACGATCTTGATGCCATCGACTTCAAGCTCCGTCCCTGTGACGGAGATCTCCTCGGTCGGGCCGATCAGCCCGGGAATTCCCTTTGGCGTGATCTTGCCGAGACCGGAGTCGACGTGCCCAAAGATGCCAGGCGTGAGGTGCGGACCAAACATGTAGCCGCCACGACGAGACATCGCTGGGCCGGCGATTACGGCCTCACTGACCGCCTCATGAAGGAAGCCTTCGGGGGCGATGATTCGGATGTCGCCTCGATCGACGGCGTCTTGGTCGGTGATTCCAAAGATGCCGCCGAAGTGATCGACGTGAGAGTGCGTGTAGATCACGGCTTCGACCGGTCGCTCCCCCAAGGTCTGATTGGCGAGTTCGAGGCAAGCTCTGGCAGTTTCGGCGCTAGTAAGTACATCGACGATCAGCCAGCCCTTTTTGCCAGCAATGAACGTGATGTTGGAGATGTCGTAGCCGCGTGCCTGCCAAACCCCATCGGCAACTTCGAACAGGCCGTGGAGGGCGTTGAGTCGACCCTGGCGCCACAGGCTCGGATTGACGCTCGATGGAGCGATCTCCGACCCATCACCACGCAAGAAGTCATAGTCAGCGGTGTTCCATGCCGGGACGGAGCGACCCTCGATCCGGCCGGTCTCGTGGGTGGCGATAAGACCTCGGGTAGCTCGACCCCAATCCCCGGGATCGTCAAGGTTGAGCACTGCTGCGCTCGCGGCATTCATCGCCGCCGTGTGTTCGGTGGCTGGTTTTGGCTGTCGACTATCGTCAGGCATCTGCGAAGTATGTCGCTGATTAACTACTGGCGTCGCCATAGACGCGGATCCACAGGCGTTCGGCAGGTTTGATACCGGGACGGTCATGGTCGACCAATGTTCCCCGTCGAGAAGAAGCGTTCCCTTTTCGACGGTTGAAATTCAGCTACAGCCGCTGGTGGTGCCGCAATCGCCACAGACGTAACACGAGCCAGCCCGGTGCATCGGCACGCCGCATGTCATGCAGAATGGCGCATTGGAAGCCACGGCTCGAGGTGTGACCTCTGTGGTGGGGCGGTCCGATGCGGCGGGCTCCTCGGGAGCCTCGTCGGCAACGAACTCCAGCTGAGCAACGAGTTCCGAAGGCGATGGCACCGACGGAGGATCCGGGGGGATCTCTGAGCCCTGAATAGTTTCGGTGATCTGCTCTACCACGCCCGGCAGGGTGGGTTCAGTCCGCTCATCGGTGGACAAGATACCGAGGGCGGCGCGGTCATCGAATTCGAGGTACATGATCGCGAGCTTGCGGAACAGATAGTCCATAAGGCTGTTGGCGATCCGAATTTCAGGATCGTCGGTCATGCCGGCTGGCTCGAACCGCATCCCCACAAAGGCCTCGACGAACGCGTTGAGGGGAACCCCGTACTGCAAGCCATGACTCAGCGATATGGCGAAAGCATCCATGATGCCGGCGAGCGTGGAGCCCTGCTTCGACACCCGTACGAAGATCTCGCCGGGACGACCGTCGTCATACTGGCCGACGGTAACAAAGCCTTTGCAGTCCGCAACGCGGAACTCGAATGTGTGCGAGGTGCGAGACCGCGGAAGCCGTTCACGAACGGGCTGGGCAACAATCTTCTCGACGATCTTCTCGACCACCCGGGCGGGCTCATTGGCAGCCGACTCATCATCAGGGGATTTGGTGCCGTCACCCGCGGACAGTGGCTGAGCCACCTTGCAGTTGTCTCGGTAGAGGGCAACGGCCTTGAGGCCGAGGCGCCATGATTCGATCAGCAGAAGCTCGATCTCCTCAACTGACGCCTCTTCTGGGAGGTTGACAGTCTTTGAGATAGCGCCGGACAGGAACGGCTGTACCGCTCCCATCATCTTGATGTGACCGAGATAGTGGATCGTGTTGTCACCAAGGGAGCACGCAAAGATATCGGTGTGCTCAGCCTTGAGGCCGGGTGCCCCAAGCACGGTGTGATGCTCGTCGATATGAGCAACGATGGCATCGACATGCTCGGGGGAATAGCCGAGGCAGCGCAGCGCCCTCGGCACGGTGCGGTTAACAAAGCTCATCGAACCGCCGCCGACCAACCGCTTGAATTTGACCAACCCAAGATCGGGCTCGACTCCGGTGGTGTCGCAGTCCATCAAGAGACCGATTGTGCCTGTGGGTGCGAGCACGGTGGCTTGGGCATTGCGCACGCCATCGGTTACTGCACGCTCGCACGCGTCGTCCCATGCCAGTCGTGCGGCGTCGAGGATGCTCGTGGGGGCAAGATCTTCGTCAATCTCGGCTGCGGCACAGCGATGCTGTTCGAGTACTCGGAGCGTGTGCTCCCGGTTGGCATGGAAGCCGGCAAACGGTCCCATTCGCTCGGCAAGCTTGGTTGACGTGCGGTAGGCCTCGCCCGTCATGAGAGCGGTGACCGAACCAGCGACGGCGCGACCGTCGTCGGAGTCGTAGGGCATGCCAAGCGCCATCAGCATTGCGCCAAGGTTGGCGTAGCCGAGGCCGAGTTGACGGAAGGCACGAGTGGTTTCAGCGATCTGTGTCGTGGGGTAGTCGGCGTTCCCGACCAAGATTTCCTGGGCGGTGAACACGACCTGAACCGCATGTGAGAAGCCTTCGACGTCGAATGCGTCGGCGCCGAGTTCTTCGGGGCCAGTGAGAAAGCTCAGTAAGTTGAGCGACGCAAGATTGCAGGCCGAGTCATCGAGGTGCACGTATTCGCTGCAAGGGTTGCTCCCATTAATGCGGCCGGTGTTCGCCGCGGTGTGCCAATGATTGATCGTGGTATCGAACTGGACGCCGGGGTCAGCGCACTCCCATGACGCTTCCGCGATCTGGCGAAACAGCACCCGAGCTTTCACGGTGGCAATCGTGTCGCCGTTCGTACGGCCGACGAGATCCCAATTAGTGTCGTCAATGACAGCTTCCATGAACTCGTCGGTGACCCGAACTGAGTTGTTGGCGTTTTGATACTGGACGGAGTGGATGTCGGCACCGTTGAGCGACATATCGAACCCGGCGGCCTCGAGTGCGCGTGCTTTGCGTTCCTCGCGGGCCTTGCACCAGATGAACTCCTCGACATCAGGATGGTCGGCGTCAAGGATCACCATTTTGGCGGCACGGCGGGTTTTACCGCCCGACTTGATGGTGCCAGCCGATGCATCGGCGCCGCGCATGAAACTGACCGGGCCACTGGCGGTGCCACCACCATCCAGCAGTTCGGCCGAGCCGCGAATGTTGCTGAGATTGACCCCCGCACCGCTTCCGCCCTTGAAGATGCGACCTTCCTCGGCGTACCAGTTGAGGATCGAATTCATGTCGTCGTCAACCGAGAGGATGAAGCAGGCCGACGCCTGCTGGGGCACACCCTCAACCCCAATGTTGAACCATACGGGAGAGTTGAAGGCGACCTTCTGGGCAACCAGAAGGTGGGTGAGTTCGGCTCGGAAGGCTGCGGCCTCTGAGCGGTCGACGAAGTAGCCATCGCGCTCACCCCAGGTGGTGATCGTGCCGACGATGCGGTCGATGACCTCGCGAAGCGAAGCTTCTCGGTCCGCGCTGCCGAGGGCGCCACGAAAGTATTTCTGGGCAAGGATATTTGTGGCATTGACCGACCAGGACGCCGGCACCTCGACACCCATTTGCTCAAAGGCAACCGAGCCATCGAGGTGATTGATCAGACGCGCGTCGCGCCGTTCCCATTCGACATCGTCATAGGGATGGCGACCTTCAACAGTAAAACGTCGGCTGATGCCGAGGCCGGCTTGCTGTGGGGCGAGAGCCATGGTTGACGGCCTTTCAGGCAGGAATCGAGAGCAATTCTGACACAGTGGTTACGCCAACATAACTTCTGGTATGTCAGACGGAGAACGTTTATTCAACCACTTCATGTGAGAAGCAATTGAGTTTTCGGGTGATGTTTCGTTATTGATTGATACGACTACTGAGGGCGGATCTACTGAGTCAAAAAACAGCAGGTCATGCAGCTTCTCCAAACCCCACTGGGGCAGGACCACCAAAGGACTGACTCGACGCATCAACTAACACGCTTCACCACCACCTCGGAAACCCATCCTTTACAACATCTCTGACACTAGAGATCCGGGGTGTGGATCGGAAGGGGAATGGGTGTGGATTGTTGGTGGATTTCGTCGTGTCTATCCACAGACTTTCCCCACCCCCAAGCGCGAGGGACGATAGCGTCGCTCCTGTGCGCCAGCTCTTGCCGACCCCGCTTGTGGATGTCGACCCGCTGCGCGTGTACCCCCACGATGCACGGCTACCGCCCTCTAACCGGCCTTGGGTGATGCTCAACATGGTGGCGAGTGTTGATGGTGCTATCGCCATCGACGGGCGCAGCCGTGACCTCGGCGGGGCCGGTGATGCGCAGACATTCCGCGCCATCCGTGCCTGCTGCGACTGGATTCTTGTGGCAGCGGGGACAGCGCGAGCCGAACGCTACGGCGTGCCACGGCCCGCTCCTGATGTGACCGAGGCACGCCTTGCCACCGGCCGAACTCGAGCAGCGCGCCTGGCCGTGGTGACCACCTCGGTCGACTTGGATCCGAGCCTCCCGATGTTCGCCGATCAGGAACCCGGTGACTGGCCCCCACTGATTATCACCGGCGCTTCGCCTCCTGCTGACCGCGTGGCGGCACTTGCTCATGCGGCGGAGTTCGTCCATCTTGCTGCCGAGCTCCCTTCACCACGATCGGTGGTCAATGAGCTCCACCGCCGCGGTGCCGCCGTCGTGCTGGCTGAGGGCGGCCCAACGTGGAATGGACAGCTTGCTCAGTCCGGTTTGATCGATGAGCTGTGCTTGACGATCTCGCCACACCTGGTAGGGGGCGCCTCGCCTGGAATTCTGGGGAATACACCCGTTGCTGGCGTGCGAGAGCTCACGCTCGATCGCCTTCTCGAACACGACGGGGCCCTTTTCGCTCGATACATACGAACGTGAGCCATCAACCCTGAAGGATCGATGGCACGACAATGCGCTGACCTGGTTGAAGGACGCCGCCCTCAGTCATCTCACTCAGGGTGCTGACAAGCGCCCGATGATCACCTTCAGGCTGCATGGTGCGAGCGATGGTCCATAGCGTGTCTCCGGGCTGAACCACAATCACTGTTGCCTCCGCAGCAATAGTGACCGGATCGGATGAAGCACCGGCCTGGTGACCAAACGAAAACAGACCGAGGATCATTCCAAGAGCCAGTGCGAGAACGGCGAGTCGACGCCGGTGATACACGGACGGATCGAGGCGATGGATACTGATCGGGGCCTGATCGACAGCGAGTCCATCGCCGGCAATGGTGGGATGGAAGGTGGTGGGAAGAAGAGCTGCTGTCATGTTTTTCATTCTGCTGGGGGGGTGTGACAGTCCCGGTTATCGAGAGCCTGTCAGAGGTGCGTGTGGAGAGATTTCGGCGAGGTACTTGACACCGAACGAATGTTTCACGAACATGTGTCCGACGAACAATCGTTCGTTACTCTAACACCGAACACCCGTTCGTTGTCAACAGGTCATCCACAAGGGTCTTTCTCACTATCCCCAGCTCATCCACAGGGGCTCATGCTCCACCGTGGAAACGACTCACACTCAGAGGAAAACAATGTCCGACGCACTCACCCCTCGCCAGCGCCAAATCCTCGACGTCATCGTCGAGCATCAGAATCAGCATGGCTATCCCCCATCGGTGCGCGAGATCGGAGGGGAAGTCGGACTGAAGTCACCCGCAACCGTCAAGGCGCACCTCGACAATCTCAAGGACGCGGGCTATCTCATCCGAGACCCGGCCAAACCTCGTGCCATCCAGGTTCGCTACGAGGGTCAGACGGGCGCCGCCGCAGAACGTCGCCCCGTGCGCCATGTTCCACTGGTGGGCGATGTCGCCGCCGGCACCGGCGTGCTCGCCGAGCAAAACATCGAAGAGATCGTGCCGATGCCATCGGACCTCACCGGGGATGGTGAACTCTTCATGCTTCGAGTACGTGGTGACTCGATGATCGACGTTGGCATCTTCGATGGCGACTTCGTCGTGTGTCACAGCCAAACCACGGCGAACAAAGGCGACGTGGTTATTGCCGGTATCCCCGGCGAAGAAGCAACGGTGAAGACCTACGACGAACGCGACGGTAAGGTCGTGCTCGTTCCTGCAAACGAGACGCTCACCGACATGGTGTTCGAGTCGGACGACGTCCAAATCTATGGCCGTGTCGTCACCGTCATGCGAAAGCTCTGAGGGTAAAGCGGAGCGCTCAGGCGCCGTTCATCAAGAGGTCCTCAACGGCACGAAAGGTGTCGAGAAGATTTTCGCGCTCAAGGTACTCTCCCTGGGTGTGGGCGATCGTTGGGTCACCGGGCCCAAAGTTCGACGCGGGCACACCGCGTTCAGCGAAGAAGGCCACATCGGTCCAGCCAAGCTTGGCCCGCACCTCAAGCTGATTCCGCTCAACCAGCGCGGCAATCATGGGATCGCCGAGTCCGGGACGAGCGGACGGCGATAGGTCCGTCAGTTCCACAGTGTCATCCTCGGAAAGTGCAGGGGCAATCACCTCGCGCACGTGGGCCTCAGCCTCAGCACTGTTGCGATCCGGGGCAAAGCGGTGATTGATGAAGACATAGGCCTCGTCGGGAACGACGTTACCGGCCACTCCACCGCCAACATCGACCGCCTGCATCGCCTCGCGGTACTCACAACCCTCAACCATCGGCCTGCGGGCCTCATACGCAGTGAGGATGGCAAGAACCTCACCGAGACGGTGAATCGCATTACGACCCATCCACGGGCGGGCGGTGTGGGCGCGGGCACCGGCCATAGTCACCTTTACTCGTAGCGTCCCCTGACAGCCGGCTTCAAGAGCGCCGAGCGTCGGCTCACCGAGGAGTGCCACATCGCCGTCAAGCAACTCGGGTCGCTCCGCTTCGATCTCGCGCAGTCCGTTGTGACGAGCCGCGACTTCTTCACGCGCGTAAAAAACATAGGTGACATCGACGGCGGGATCCGGCACGGTGCGAGCAAGCTCCAACATGATGGCAACTCCGCCCTTCATGTCGGTCGAGCCGCAACCGAACAGTCGGCTGCCTTCGATTCTCGCCGGCAAGTTCTGGTTGACCGGGACCGTGTCGGTGTGTCCGCCGAGAACCAAGCGACGCGGCCGTTCCAGCTGCGTGCGGGCGATCAGGTTGTCGCCAACACGGTCGACCGTCAAGTGCGCGCAAGCCCGCAGTTCGGACTCCAAGGTCGCCACGATTTCCTTCTCGTTAAAGCTCTCAGACTCGATATCGACAAGCGCAGCAGTGAGCGCGAAGACATCAGCAGACGGGAGGGCAACCATGTTCGCTTCAGGTGGCCTGACCGTGATCGCGCAAAATGTCGTTGAGCGCCGACTTGTCGTGGCGTTCGCCCTCGGGGAGGCGCTTGATGACGAGAATCGCTGGCAGGCCGAAGTCTCCACCGGGAAAGCTGCGAGGCCGGGTGCCGCCGACGGCCACGCACCATGAAGGCACCTCGCCTCGACCGATCTCTTCACCCGTCTGAACGTCAATGACCGGCACGGAACCGGTGAGGATCGCACCAGCGCCGAGCACAGTACCTTCGCCGACACGGGCACCTTCGGCCACAATCGAACGACTGCCGATATAGCACTCGTCCTCAATGATCACGGGAGCGGCCTGAGCCGGTTCGAGCACTCCACCGATACCAACACCACCACTCAGGTGCACGTTTTTTCCGATTTGGGCGCATGAACCGACGGTGGCCCAAGTGTCGACCATGGTGTTCTCGTCCACGTAGGCGCCGATGTTGGTGTAGCTCGGCATCATGACGACACCGGGGGCCTGGTAACTGCCCCAGCGAGCCTGGGCGCCGGGCACGACACGCACGCCGCGCTCCATATAGTTCGTCTTCAGTGGGATCTTGTCGGCGTATTCGAACGGCGCGTTCTCGATGGTCTCCATCTCGGAGACCTTGAACAGCAGCAGCACGGCGTATTTGCACCACTGGTTGACTGTCACGCCGCCCTGATCATTGATCTGGGCGACTCGCGCTACGCCAGTATCGAGGGCGTCGATTGCTTCATGGATCGTGCCAACGATCTCAGGATCCTTGGTGTCGAGGGTGTCGCGCCCTTCCCAGAGCGTCTCGATGCGGCTTTGCAGGTCAGACATAGGCGGCAGGCTAGCGGACCGTCAGCGACCCCCGTCAGCTCAGCGGACCCGTTCGAGCGCCTTTCGCAGATCCTCGGTGGGCTGTACCGCGGCGAAGCGCACATGGTTGGGCGAACTGTCTCCGTAGAAGTCCCCGGGGCTGACGATAACGCCCGACATTTCAGCGACCCGACGGGCCAACGCCCAACCATCGCCCTCTTCGGATTCGGCCCAGAGATAGAAGCCGCCACGAGGTAGGTCGACCTTTGCCCCAACAGTTCGGAGCAACTCAAGCCCCATCTCCAGCCGTTCTCTGTAGACCGCCCGCTGTTCGACCACATGGGACTGATCGCTCCAGGCTGCGACTGCGGCTGCTTGCACAGGTCCGGGCACGATCATGCCGCCGTGCTTACGGGTCTCTTGCAAGAATTTGACCACGTCCGGATCGCCAGCATAGAAACCGGCTCGAACACCGGCGAGATTGGATCGCTTCGACAGCGAGTGAACGGCGATCACTCCTTCCATACCGCTGGACAGAATCGTACGACCGGGGCCATCCCACGTGAACTCGATATAGCACTCATCACTCAGGATGAGAACGTCATTGGCGCGGCCCCATTCAGCGATCGAATCAAGATCATCAAGCCCACCAGCGGGATTACCCGGAGTATTGATCCATAGGCACACGGCTCGAGCAACATCAGCGGGGTCAATCGAATCAATATCGATCCCCCATTGCTCGTTAAGACCAACAGGGACAGCTCGACAACCTGCGAACGTCGCACCCATCTCATAGGACGGGTACGAGATCGCTGGATAGAGAATGGTGTCGCGTTCCGGTCGACGCATCTTCAGAAAGTGAGGGGTGCCAGCAACGAATTCCTTGGTGCCAACTGCAGCGCCAATCTCGGTGACAGGATCGATCGTCACGCCGAATTCCCGCTGCATCCAGTCGACGGCCGCTTTGCGGTAGGCGGGTCGGCCGTTCGCTGGCGGATAACCCCGCTCATCGTTGGAGTTACTCAACGCCTCAATCACCGCTGCTGGCGGTGTATCAATGGGTGCGCCGATGGAGCAGTCGACCATGGCACCGAACTTTTCGACGGCGCCCTCCCGCATCTCGTTAAGCAGGTCGTAGGGGTAGGCGGGTGGAACAAATCCCTTGGTCATGACGGGGCAGTCTCCTCGGCAGGAGCATCGCTCCCAGAGTCGTGATGGATGAGATAGTCGCGCAGCGCGCCGATCGATGCTGGCTCCAACCGGGCTTTGAGCCGCATTCCTGACTCCTCCGGCGACTCGCTCAGTACCTGGCCTTCTCGGTGAACTGAGGCCAGAACATCACCGCGATCCCACGGGATCAAAAACTCGGCCAGCTCCGTCATCGATCGCAGACGGTCACCGACCGTCTCTAGGAGGAGCTCGATGTTGTGTCCACTGACCGCAGACGCGGCCACGGATCCTTCGTAGCGTTCAGCCAAGGCGAGAGCGCCATCGCCCTGGTCGGACTTGTTGAACACGAGAAGCTCGGGCACGTCCTCGGCGCCGATCTCGGCGAGGACGTCTCGCACGGCATCCATCGAAGCGATTGGGTCGGGGCCGTTGCCATCCACCACATGAATGAGAAGGTCAGCGTCGCGCACGACGTCGAGCGTGGTCTTGAACGCGGTGACCAGTTGATGGGGCAGCTTGCGAATAAAGCCAACCGTGTCAGTGGCGAAGACCGTCTCGCCACCGGCCAGAGGGAGGCGACGGGTAGTGGCATCGAGCGTGGCGAAGAGGCGGTCCTCGACCAGGACATCGGCATCGGTGAGGCGATTGAGAAGTGAAGACTTGCCGGCATTGGTGTAGCCCACAAAGGCGACCGCTCGGTTGCGGGTGCGGGAGCGCTGCTTGGACTGGGTGACCCGGTGGGCTTGGACGTTACGAAGATCGGCTTCGAGCTTGTGAACCCGACGCACCAGACGACGGCGGTCGACCTCGAGTTGGGTTTCACCAGGACCACGCGTACCAATGCCGCCACCCTGCTGGCTCAGTTTGCGGCCTGAGCCTCGCAATCGAGGGAGGCGATAACGCAGCTGTGCCAGTTCAACCTGCGCCTTTCCCTCGAGCGTGCTCGCGTTCTGAGCAAAGATGTCAAGAATCACAGCCGTACGGTCAAGGGCGGTCCGGCCCAGGATTTTCTCGAGATTGAATTGCTGACCTGGGCTCAGTTCGTCATCGAATACGACCGTGTCGCAGTCAATGGCCTCCGCCAATTCCTTGATCTCCTGCACCTTGCCCTTACCGATGTATGTCGCAGGGTCCAGGGATGTACGGCGCTGATGGACGCGCTCGACCGCGTCTGCGCCGGCCGTGTCGACGAGCAACGCAAGCTCGTCGAGCATTGCATGGGTCTCCTCGTCGTCGCCATCGAGCGTCACCCCAACAAGAATGATCTTCTCTCGGAACGTTCGCTCGATGAGACCGCCGCTTTCGCCGCCGTAGTCGCCAAACGCGCCACGATGACTTTCCACTTCCTCAATCGGCTCCGCCGTCTCGTCCCAGTCGTCCACCGGCCACAAATCGCCGGAGTCAGACATAGGGCATATCCAAGTCGGCCACGTGGGTAGCGGGGCCCGTGAGGGTTATGGGGCCACTCAAGTCAACAAGAGCATCGCCGCCCGGCATGTGCACAACGACCTTGCTCTCAACGAGTCCCCAATCACGAAATAGCGAGGCTGAGACGGTTGCGCCGGTGCCACAGGCGTTGGTGATTCCAGCGCCACGCTCCCAGACTCGGACCGTGAGTTCGTTGAGACCACTCACCGCCACAAAGTGGACGTTGGCGCCTTCAGAGAAGTGAGCCTCGATGGCAGGGCCGGCGACGGCGAGATCAATGTCATCGGGATTGTCAACGTCGCACACGACGTGCGGGTTACCGATGTCGCCGGTCTTCCAGCGTTTCACCGCTGCCACCGGCGTACCCACGACAGCCAGCAGGTCAGTGACGTCGGGGTTCGGTCCAGGGTTCACGACTCCCATGTCCACGGTGGCAACCACTGTGGCGGGGTCCGCCGACGGATGGATGCTGCAGTGCCGGATGCCGGCGGGCGTATCAACATCGAGTTCGAGAGTGGCGGCGCTCTGTGAGCGGGCCACTGCTTGTCCGAAGCAGCGCAGGCCGTTGCCACTGAGTTCGGCGGCACTTCCATCACTGTTCCAGAGTCGCATGGAGATGTCACCAGCCGAGCTGGGAAGGCCGAAGATCAGTCCGTCCGCGCCGACACCGGTGCGACGGTCACACCACTCGGCGGCTTTGGCGGACGCGTCACGGGGCAGATGATCGACGAGCGCGACAAGGAAGTCGTTCCCGAGACCGTGATGTTTCGACAAGCGCAGCGACATAGCCCTTCCATTGTCGCAGGTCCAAGGCCTCAGGAGGCGGGGGTTTCCCGAACTTGGGTCCAGATTTCGATTGCTGAGTCGACGTCGACAGGAGCGTCGATCCAGGTGATCCGCGGATCGCGGCGGAACCAACGCTCCTGGCGGCGAGCAAACCGGACCGTTCGGCGAACCGCCTCGTTGAGCGCACCCTCCAACGATGTCTCACCGCGAACATGCGAAAGAAGCTCTCGATAGCCGAGGGCCTGTGCCGCGGTACGCGACGGGCCAACCTCGTTCAACCATCGCACTTCGTTGAGAAAACCGGCATCCATCTGCTGTTCATAACGCTCAGCGATCCGACGATCGAGTTCAGTTCGTTCCCACCGAATGGCTAGCTGCACATACGGCGTCGGTGGGTAGACCTCCATGCCCGGACCGAAAGAGGAGAACGCTCTACCGCTCCCTTCGCACACCTCGAGCGCGCGAACAACGCGACGGCGGTTCGTTGGTTCCATCCGATCAGCGGCGACGGGGTCGAGGGCAGCGAGTCGGGCATGAAGCGCCTCGGTGTCCGGTTCGGACTCGATCGCCGCCCTCGCCTCCAGGAACTGTGGAGGAAGTTCGAGATCATCGATCACGGAACGCAGATACAGCCCTGTGCCGCCGACGAGGACCGGAACCTTGCCACGCGACCTGATGCCGGCAAGCGCCGCGCGGGCGTGGCGTTGGAACTCGCCAACGGTGAAAGCCTCGTCCGGGGCCACAAGATTGATCAGATGATGTGGGATCTGTGCCTGCTCCTCGAGCGTCGGGGTAGCAGTGCCGACATTCATGCCGTCGTATACCTGCATCGAGTCGATCGATACGAGCTCAACATTGCCCAGCCGTTTCGCGAGCGCCAGCGCCAGCCCGGACTTCCCCGACGCCGTTGCCCCGAGAATCGCCAGCGGGCGGTCGGCCTCTGACGAACCAGTCATGTGGTCAGCAGATGCACGAGAAGCTGAAACGCGTCGAGGCGGACTGCGTCAACCCGGTCGAGGTCGTAGGCCTCGAAGAACGGAGCTACTACGGCGTAGCCGTATGTGTCACCGAGGAGCTTGGCTCCCATGGCGAGATCGAGATGGCAGTCGCCCAAGCCCACATGGTCCCAGGTCGTGAGGGAAAGGCCCGACTCTGGATGGAACCAGACATCGGAGGCGCTGAGTGAGCCATGGACGATCACGGTTTTCGCATCACCGAGGTCGGCCATCTGATCGTCGAGAATGTCGAGCAGACGGGCGGGCGCAATTCCGCGGTAGGGACCATCAGCGGCAGTCAGCGCGGCGGCCTCGACCCGGGCGTGTGCCCAGTTGGCCAGGACAGTTCCGTCAAGCGCGGGAAACGGACAGTCATCGACGGAAATGGTATGAAGTTCAGCGAGCGCACTCCCGAACGAACGAGCAATTGATTCCGCATTGACCGGGATCCCACCGGCTAGGCACATCGCCCCCTCGCTCACCGGGCGTGCCGCAGCGACTCGATCTGCCAGCCACCCCCCGTGGCATTCTTCGTCGACCACCGTCATATCAGGCCGAAGCGACAGGGATCCGAGTCCGGTGTCGGGCCGGGATTGTGATCTCGCGCAACTCGCCCAACATATGGTTGACCCTCGCGTGAGTGATCTTCACCGTCACATACGAGCCTGGTTTGATCGGCTCATTGCTGGCAAAGTGCACGAGCGTGTTCCACCGGGTGCGCCCGGTAAGAACCGACGGATCCTTTTTGCTCGGACCCTCGACCGTGACCTCTTCGACAAGGCCGATCCGTCGCTCGTTGGCGCGGCGACTCGAGCGCTCGATCACCATGCGGAGCCTTTCGTAGCGTGCAACCGCCACTGCGTGGGGGACGAAGTCAGCCTCCATGTCAGCGGCCTCAGTACCCGGCCGGGGCGAGAAGACAAAGGTGAACGCGGCGTCGAACTGGGCCTCGGCGGCAACCTCAAGTGTTCGTTCGAAGTCATCTTCCGTCTCGCCTGGGAAGCCGACGATGATGTCGGTGGTGACAGCGAGATCGGGGATGGTGTCTCGGGCCTCGGCCAACTTCTCCAGGTAACGCTCGGCTGTGTAACCCCGGTGCATGGCACTGAGTATTCGATTGCTGCCTGCCTGGAGCGGGAAGTGCAGGTGTTCGCAAACAGCCTTGGTCTCGGCCATGGCGGCGAAGGTCTCGGTGCGCATGTCCTTGGGGTGCGGGCTGGTGTAGCGCACCCGGTGGATGCCTTCAACCTCCCCGACTACTCGCAAGAGATCCCCGAATAGCGGGCGAGCACGACGATCATCGGTCCAGTTGTCGCCGCACCACCAAGCGTCGTCGCCTAACTCATCAGTGGTGTCGTCGCCACGGCGGACCAGAGCCAGGTCACGGCCGTAGCTGTTGACGTTTTGGCCGAGCAAGGTGATTTCGCTCACACCGTCAGCAGCCAGGCGCTCGACTTCGGCCACAAGCTCGCCGAACGGCCGGCTCATCTCTACGCCGCGCACCGACGGGACGATGCAGAACGCGCACGTATTGTCGCAACCGATCTGAATGGTGACCCAGGCCGCATAATCGACCTCGCGACGCGTGGGCAGCACTGAGGGGAATGCCTCGTTGTCGTCACGCACAGCTTCTTCCAGAATCTCCACAATCGGTCCGTGCTCTGCTGCATGTTCAAGCAATTCGACGGCTCGATGGACATTGTGCGTGCCGAACACCACGTCTACGTGCGCTGCCCGCTCTCGAATGGTCTCGCGATCCTTTTGGGCAAGACATCCACCGACCACGATCTGGAGATCGGGGTTCTCGGTCTTGAGCACCTTGAGGTTGCCGAGAGCGCCATAGAGCTTGTTGTCGGCGTTCTCACGGATGCAGCAGGTATTCAGCACAATGACATCGGCATCGGCCTCGACGTCTGCTCGAGTCATACCGTCGGCCTCGAGAAGGCCGGCGATCCGTTCCGAGTCATGCTCGTTCATCTGGCACCCGTACGTACGGATGGAATACAACTTGCTCACGAAGTCGAGGCTACCGTTCGATCCTGACCGCGCTGGAGGAAACTATGTTGATCAGAGGCCAGACCATCAAAGATGTACTTGCGGTGAAGTCAGCAGCCCAGTGATCAGCGACGAGCCTGTCAGCAAAAATCTCCGACCTGGCTTTGACTTCTTCGACGAGATCCGGTGCCTCACCACCTCAGGGCGAGGCAAAATGCTAAGCCGGGCATTCCGGGAGTTCGCGGAAATCGGTATCGCAGACCGTGTCCGGGCCTTCGACGGGTCCTTCGTCGATCGCACGCCGCAACCTGAACCAGAGGCCAAGTACGGCTGGCATACTCGCTACCTCACCAGCATCAGCCATCGCGAGATCTGGCGACAGTCAGCCGAGGACGGGGTCCGGCGTTTGCTCGTCATCGAGGATGACATCGGCTTTATCGACTGGGATCCACTCGCTTTCGCCGAAGCGATCGCCGGCCTGCCCGACGACTGGCAGGTGCTGTTCGCCGGGTACATCCTTCCTGACCCCGAAAACCTTCCACCGGCCCGTCTCCTCAACGATCATCTGTTGGAGTTTCAGGGCGACGCAGACGTCCGATCGGGTGTCTGCTACGCACTGAACATGGCGTACGTGGACGAGTTCCTGGCATACGACCCTTCTAGGGACGGAGTCGTCGACCGGTGGTTGAGCAAAAATCTGCGAACCCTGTGCGTCCACCCACTGATGGCCGTCGAGAACCAAGTGCTGCGCGGTCGTTCAAAACCAGAGTGGTTCCTCGACAACGCCAAGCAAATCAGTTTCGAGTCGTGACCATCGAGATCGAACCTTGCCAGTCCCTCGTGCCTTCCTTCAGACTAGTCTCCGGCTGTAGGAACCCCAGCCGGTTGGAGGCTGAACTCGCATCGTACTCATCGATAGTCGAGTCGACAGACCAAGCCCGATGCGCTGGTGATCCATCAGGAACCACGGGGGTAAACCTTCTAGTCTTCGATCGATGCCCCGACGGTTGACAGATGCTGAGACTCGGTCGGTGATGGACGCCGCTGGGCTGAGACCGCTAGAGCTATACCCCGGAACGAAAGAACCGTGGCGCTGCAAGTGCCAGGCATACGGTGAAGAGGCCACCCTGACCTACGGCAACGTCCAGAGCGGCCAAGGCGGCAGTGGAGCCTGCGCCGTCACCGGGTTCGATCCGGTAGCTCCGGCGGTCGTGTACCTGATCACGCATCAGCAGCTCTCTGCCGCAAAGATCGGCATCACCGGAGCAGACATTCAAACTGATCGAATTACACAGCATGAGCGTGAAGGTTGGGTAGTGGTCGGCGCGTGGAATGTGGCGTACGGGCGACAAGCCGAAGAAATCGAAACCGAAATCCTGCGGTGGTGGCGAGAAGAACTCGATGCCCCCCGGGCCGTCACTGCTGACCTGATGCCGCAGGGTGGTTATACCGAAACGGTTTCGCTCAAGAAGATCTCGCTGGAAGAAACTGCCCGCCGTATTTGGCGGCTTGCAGCACAGAGCTAACCGCCGATCGCTGCCCGGTAGCGCTGGGTGTGCTCCGGTAGCGCTGCGAGATCGAGTTGGCTAGTTTGAGTTTCTCTCGGCGGAAGGGCTGAAGGTCTGCTCCCGCTGTGGCGAGGCCTAGGCGTTCAGCATCCAGATCAGCATCACTGGAGCACCCAACATGACGATGGTCGTCAACGCTATGTACGCAGGGAACGGTGCCTTGCTGAACTGCGAACCAAACGCTGTGTTGCGCAGAGATTCATCCATGTCAGACCGCATTGCAGCGATATCCATGACGGCACCGAATGAGCAGAACCAAAGGAAGAAGCCGACAGCACCCACGGCGATCGAGAGCGCAAGCTTGCTGTCGTCACCCAACCCATCGAGTGATAGCGCGACAGCTACTCCCACGACCATCAAGGCCAAGCACTTCATGCTGACCCACAGCATCGTTGCCCGATGATCAACCCAGGCTCGCAGTTCAGATGATTCCATCGTTCCTCCTACTCAGTTTGTGTCGCCACGGTCGGCGTCTTGAAATTTCCGTTGTATCGAAGACCCATTTGTAGCAGTAGCCGCTCGCACTGCAAGGGACTCCCCCGGTGCGGTGGTCTGGGCGAGGTCTAGACGGGGACCTTGCCACACCGTCACCCCAATGATTCATTGGGTGAACGGGGTCTATTCTTCGTTCTTGGCAAGGTCGGCTAGGTATTTCCTAGAAAGCTTTATAGAGGGTAGGTGGGGGGTAGAGGCTGGGAGTTTGGTTTGACCTTGCCGCCGTCGCCACCTCGCCACCTCGCCACCTCGCCACCTCG
>Ga0233427_10001421_pt1 | contig 25734 bp, 26 predicted proteins | sample SI_118_April2016_5_FD_179885 | JGI IMG/M metagenome (GOLD analysis project Ga0233427, IMG submission 179885) | Seawater microbial communities from Saanich Inlet, British Columbia, Canada - SI_118_April2016_100_MG | ecosystem: Environmental > Aquatic > Marine > Inlet | place: Canada: British...
TTTTTCCAATTTTAGTGACCGAGCCTTTCATAATGATATTATAATTATTGCTGATTGTGATGTTGATTTGCCCTCCCGGCATTAAGACCACGATTTCTGTATCGCACAAGTTCAGCCGATGGGCTACGGATGCCGCCGCACAACTACTGCTTCCTGATGCCAAAGTGTAACCTGCACCACGTTCCCAGATTTCGATCCTAATCGTGTTGCGGTTCAGTACTTCCAAAAACTGCACATTTGTACGGTTTGGAAAGCTCGGATGCGTTTCAGTTAGCAAAGCGAAGCTATGTTAATCTCCTGTGGAAATGGAAGTAGTTGCAGATGGGAAAAGCTGTAAAACCAGTTGAATTATCGTACTGACTACTCAAAGCATTCCCTGCAGTATCTTTTACTCCAGTTGTTAATCTTGTTTTGTAAATTATTGAAACTGTGAGATTATCATATGGGTCCAGTTTAAATATCTTGTTTGGGTTTGAACTTACTGGTTCTGAAGACACCCATATAGTTTCTGCACAGTTTGTTTCAGTGGTGGTAGTGTTATCTGAGGATGGGGTGGAATTATCAGTACTTGCGGTTTTAGTATCGTCAGATTTTGAACACGATGAAACCAGTACTGCAATGCGGACTATTAAGGCTAGCCAAGACAATGAACTTTTTATACTGATCTTGAAGATTTATAGTGTCTCTGAGATCAAAATTTCTACCCTAACATATTGATTTGATTTATTGTCTATTCTTTGTTCCAAATGTTGATTTTCATTTTTGAACAATTCCCGCCGTTGGTTGGAGTCTGGTCTTGAGGACATGCTGATAGTGCTATTACGCAATCCATTAGTACTTCTAATATAATTTTAGACCCTGGAGGATGAATAGGTTCTTCATAAATAACTTCGCCATCTTCTTGAATTTTGTTTTTCATAAACATATTCCATGCAAGCTCTCCGGAAAGGTGTTGTCGTTCACCTATTTTTAAGAGTGCTTCACGTATATTTTCTAGGCAACTACGATGCCCTTCTAAACCATATCGTCTAATATAAGCTTGCTCATCACAACACGGAACAATTATGTCATGATAACCTACATCATCATAAATTATTTTAAATATTTCTCTACGCAAATTTGTAACTAGCAAATCATCTACATCCAGTCTAATTTTCCAGTTTTGCGTAACAGAATGGGCAGGAGAAAACCACTCGTTTTTAGTATCACGCACCCAAGCCATCAAATCACCAACCTGTTTCCCTTCAACATCAATAATTTCAATATAATCTCCTTTCTCAACTAGTACGGCAACTCCTTCAGAAGCTGGCACAATCAAGTCTTCTTTTATGAGATATCCATCCATTATATTTAATGTTTAATGTTAAGTAATTTAATCTTTAATAATTCTAAAGATTCCCATTAATAATAAGTTTAAATTAATCCAAAAACAATAATTATTTTACAGGACTAAGTGAAACAAAGTGCTCTTTTAACATCATCATCTTGAATTCATGTAAGGCCATTTTTTCCTAACAAGTCTTCATGTTTTAATCCTCCAAGACGTGCATGAAGACGCCCCCTTGTTGATACAGCAACAATTACAACAACTTCATCAGGAGCAGGTGCATCTGGGAAAGTAGCAGTAATGGTATCATAATGAGATCGAACATAAAGTGCATCTTTGCATGCTAAAGGTATATCCACTGAAACACCGATATTCCCACGTTTCCCGGTTGAAGGAATCCATGCTTTTCCCCCACCCAGTGCATCACGAATTGGATTCGCAAAGGTTGTCGTTAGGAAGGCATTTCCATGTTCATATTCTCCAAGAGTTCCAACTATACAGCTCTTTCCATAACTCTCTGCAGATTCGCCATCTAAGTATTTTAGAAGTTTCTTACTAAAAGCTTTTCCCAAATCTGAAGATCCGACAATGATTTTATCAAGATTTTTTGAATATTTATCAAAATATGGATTTTGTATTGCGGCGGCAACAGTAATTTTTTTTATAATTTGACCATCTGCTAATATTCCATTTTCATTAGCTAGAGTTTCATCAATGTGATAATACCATCTGCGTATATGATAATTATTATAATTATTATCTTTAATCATTTTCACTCTAATATTATGAATTAATTTTTTTATTTTTGTAAGAATCTGAAATGATATTTTTATTTAATTTAATGCTTTGAATTTATTAAAGATCTATTTTCATAGATTGTCCCAATCCTTTTACGAAAAACTTCTGCAGATTCTGAATCAAGTTCCCAGTCTATAATAATATGATTCTTAATTTTTGCTAGAATTTTTTCGCTTAGCCCAGCTGCACGATTCGATATCAATATTTCAGAATCTAAAATACTTCCTCCTAGCTCAAACAAACTTTTTGCAAATAAAATATTTCCTGGAAAATACTGCCTTACCAGTGACAACATTCTTTCTATACCTCTATCGGTAGGAGCAATGACCTTTACAGTTGTAGACTTTTTAATGTGAGCAATTTTGCTCAGTATCTCCATTTCCGGTCTGAAGTTTAAACCAATTATTCCTTTAGGATCAGAGATTCTTTCTCTAAGTTCGGAAATATGAAATATAGGTGTAGCTATTAATTCCCATTTATCCTTCCAGTTTTTATGAACACTATCAATTAAAACAGGTATTACTTTTATTCCTGTAGAATTTTCGATAATCTTACTCATCCGCCTTAGATCAAATGGGTTACATTCAGCAAAGGCTATTTTGGGATTGATTTTAGTGTTTTGTAAAGAGATTTGAAAAAGTTTATTAATATCTCTTTCAGAAACACCTGTATTTTGTGCTTTTCTGATAACTATTTGCATATTTTCTAATATGGTTTTTTTATTATCAGAAGTTGGTAATATTTTATTCGCCACAAAACTTCCACGCCTAGCATATGATATGACTATGCCTTCTTCAGCCATTTTTTGGATTGCACGATTAACAGTTGAAAGATTTGATCCGATTCCCTTAGCTATAGTTCTACAGGCTGGTAATTTCTCTCCTATTGGGAAAGATCCCTTTATTATCTTTTCTAAAATTATTTCATAAACATCATCCTTTGATAAAGTTTTCAATTTAATATTTATATAAAGTTAAAGTTTAATTATATGTTTCTAAAAATTTCAATTATTTTAACAAGACTAATTTTCTCTTAAAAATTTTATTAACTAATTGCTGAAATATCTAAATATAATGCATATTTATCCTGTCTATATCTGCGTTATACATCATAATATTCATAAATTATTATTCAGATAATAAGGATTTATTATGTTTCACGTAAAAGACAACAAACAGCGCCACATTTTTAATCCATTCGAATCAGAGGGTTCAAGACAGTAAGTTTCGCTGCAATCCTAATAGTGCTAGGTCTCAATATTATCAGGAGTGTCAGGTTTCAATATGGTAAAAAATTGGTTTTTCGGTATAATAAAGTTGGTACACTCATAATGGTTCACTATAGTGATATTTTAAGCCTTATTTTAAAAATTAAATCAAAAATAACAAGATAGCTGTCATTATTAAAAAAAACTATTATTTAAAAATAGATTTTAAGTGAAAATAAATAATAAATTCATTAAATGAACATTTCGGAGTACCCTTTTTTAATAAGACCGGAGTCTTTAACTAACTTATGAGAAATATATTTAGTTTTTAAAACTTGTTCTGTTTCATCAACTGTAGTGGTTTTTCCACAACATATTAGACGAACGCCTTCTACCCAAACGTCCGATACAGATCTTGGACTTGTACCAAATACAAGTTGTTGATATGGATCATTTATTGTAGCAAGTTCTACAGTACTTGAGAATAAAGCTATGTCTGCTCTTTTACCAGACTCAATACTCCCAACAATATCAGAAATCCCTAAAGCTTTGGCACCTTCTATAGTCGCCATCTTTAGTGCATCAACAGCACTCATTACAGATGGATCAAGATGGTGGATTTTCTGAAGCATGGGAGTTAATTTTAATGACTCAATCATATTTTGTGAGTCGTTTGATGCTGTCCCATCTGTTCCAATTCCAATATTAACATTTTCTTTACGCAATCTTTGGACTGGGCAAACCCCTGAACCTAAAATCATATTTGCAATTGGATTATGGACAACAGACACGTTATGTTTTTTCAGCATTGTGAAATCTGACTCATTTGTCCAGATCATGTGAGCTGCAATAACGTCAAGATCCAGAAGTCCAATATTTTGTGCATGTTGAAGTGGTCTGCATCCCCATCTCAAGACAGAATGTACAATTTCTTCACGAGCTTCCAGCATATGAGTATGAATTTTCCATCCTTTTTTTTTACAAAGTTTTATACTTTCTTTCGTTAGTTTGTCTGTTTGCCCCAAGAGAGTACCTATCCCTAGACGAAAGTCTATAAAATTATTTTCACTAACAATAGACTCGAGTTCTTTGTGTTCATCGAGTATTTTATCAACTTTCAAAGAATTTATTGACGTGACTCCTTCAGGGCAATCCTCTGGGCCATAACTAACACAACCCCTAATTCCTACATGATTTAATCCCTCTACCACGCCAAGAGAAGCCATATCATTGGGATTACTATGAACAAACATATCATTTACATAAGTAACACCACTATGTAGCATTTCAATTACTTTAAGTATTGTTCCTTCTCTGGCAATTTCTCTATTTAAATTGTTACATACAGGTGTTACAATTTCTCTAAGCCATTCAAATAATGTCATTTCAGATCCCATTCCTGGTATAAATGCCTCTGAGAAGTGGGTGTGAGCATTAATTAATCCAGGAATAACTATACCCGTCCCGTCACCTACTATTTCCAAGTCAGGAAGTTTTTGTTTAAGATCAGAATAAGAACTAACATTCTTAATTTTACCTTTTAAAATGTGAATAGCCCCGTCCTTGATGTCTCCTTGATCGGACATTGTAAGAATCCACTTTCCTCTGATAATTAGTTCTTTACTTGAAAGTTTATTTATACTCAATGTTTATCTCGATCCTTGTTTTTTAGTTCCCTTAAGGAGGCCTTAAGAACTCCTATAAAAGCGTCTATCTCAGCTGGCCGGATTACCAAAGGTGGCGCAATTCTGATTGTTCCATCAGAATTCAACATAGAACCAACAATAACACCTCTATTTTCCATTTCTTTAACCAGCGGTAAAGTCAAATTTACTGGAGTTACATCAAAGGCGTACCACAAACCAATCCCTCTAATTTCTGAAATGAAATCAGGAAATTCTTTCTGTGCAGAATAAAGCCTTTCTTTTAAATATTTTCCAAGCTCCTTTGCTTTTTCCAGTAAATTATCTTTTTTAATTATATCAAATGCTGCTATTGCTGCTGCGCAGGAGATTGGATTCCCTCCAAAAGTTGTAAGATGACTAAGTGGTGGGTCAAGGAAAGTAGAAAATATTTTTTGTGTGGATAGAATAGCTCCTAACGGTAGACCTGCACCGAGAGACTTTGCAAGAGTTATTATATCTGGAACCACGTTCCAATGTTGACAAGAAAACCAATATCCAGCTCTACCCATTGCACCCTGAACCTCATCGCAGATAAGTAATACTCCTCTTTCATCACATAGTTTACGAAGCCCTGGAAGGAAATCATCACTCGGTATTCTTACTCCGCCTTCTCCCTGAACGGGCTCAACAATTACTGCAGCTATTTCATCTCCTATAGCTTTATCTGCCGCTTTTAAATCATCAAATGGGACAAAAGACACCTTCTCAAGAAGTGGTTCAAATGGCTCTCTCCATTCTTTACGCCAACTAACTGAAAGAGAACCAAATGTTCGACCATGAAAAGATCTTTCAAAAGCCACAAAACCAGGTCTGCCAGTATATTTCCTAGCTAATTTCAAGGCACCTTCATTAGCCTCTGTACCTGAACTTGTTAGAAAGGATACATTAAGATCACCAGGGGAAACACTAGCTAATCGCTCAGCAATATCTACCTGAGGAGTTAATGTAAATTTTCCGTAAACATTAACATGAGCAAATTTATCCATTTGCTTCTTTACTGCATCAACAACTGCAGGATGTGAATGCCCTACATTTGCTACTGCTATTCCAGAAATCATATCAAGGTATGGCAATCCTTGAGCGCTCTTAAGTGCACACTCTTTTCCATCTACAATTATCAACTCCTTTTCTCCTGGAACAGTCTGAGCAAGATATTTTACAAATCTTTTCCTGTAGTCTTTAATCTCCTTTTCATTGTATAAAGGTCTATTGTCAAATTTATTGTTGTTTGTTTGTTCTTCCATATTTGAATCCAAATTATTTTAATTTTTTATATTTTGCTAAAAGTATTTTCAAACCAGTTAACTGCTCTAATTGTTTCTGCTTTTGTATGATTCATTCTAATCTTCCAATCTTTTTTTGAATTTTTTCGAAGTTTAATTCCTGCACTACGAGTATGAATTGCAATTCTGGAACGTTCTTCAAGAAAATAAAGCCTTGTGGCTGCTTCCAGAAGATTCCCACCAGTAGAAAGACTTCCATTTGAACCGAGAATTATTGAAACATCTGACCCTAAAGTTTTAGCCACTTTTGTTGCAGTGTTCATATTATCAATCAGATTAATATCATTGTAATTTTTTACTATTTCTCCTGCAATAGCTCCAAGACCATGCAGTAATGGAAGTTTTGCTGAGCCTACAGCCCATATGGAGGTAAATTCTCCATGGCCTCTACAAATTGCATTAACATCAGTTCTTTGTATGTAGATTGCTGCGTGCATTGAAACTTCAAGTGGTAGATTTTTATATTTCTTTTTTGAATTTTTTGAAAATTCATAAAAAATAACATTTTCTGCAACTGAATTTGCCAAAGGATTTGTGCTCGTTATAAAAAATCCTCCTCTAGTTCTAGCAGAAACATGACCAAAACCCTGAACAAGGCCTGCTCTAACTAGCATAGTTGCAGTTAAAGCAACTTGTGACTTTAATTCTAAATCAATCATGAATTTATTTGACCGGGTTACTCGGAGGACGAATATTCCTAATTGCTATAAAACGTGATCTTGTTAATTCGTCATAAGTATATCCCAATCCTTCTCGACCGCTACCGGCAAGTCCTACACCACCAAAAGGAACAACTGGAGGTCGGTAATTGTTAGTACCATTGATTACTATTCCGCCATAATCGAGCTGGTGTGCAATTCTAAAAGCGTGCTCTAAATCTGATGAAAATACTGCTGCGGTAAGTCTTAAAGAGGATTGGCTTGCAACTTCAATAGCTTCTTTGTCTGTTTTAACTCTGATAATAGGAAATACAGGACCAAAAATTTCTTCGTCTATAGCAACATCTGCATTTTTTGGCACATTGTCTATGATAGTCGGACTATACCAAGCATCACCATTTTCTTTATTTCCCCTTATAAGTTTTCCTCCTTGTTTGATAATAGAATTCACTTGAGAAAAAACTCTTAAAACACTTTCATAATTTATTAGTGGTCCTAAATTACTTTCCGGGAGTTCAGGATTGTCCATATTTATTTTTCCAAGGGCTGAATCTAGTCTCTCAGTAAATTCATCTGCAATTGTCTCTTTAACGACAATTCTTTTGGTAGCAGCACAAGCTTGTCCATTCATTAAAAGGCGTCCTCGTAAAGTTTCTGATATAACATAATCAATATCTGAATCTTCAAGAACAATTGCTATACCATTACCACCAAGTTCTAAGTGAAGAGGTCTAAGGAGTTTTGCTGTAGATTTAGCTAATGAAATGCCGGCGTTAACGCTTCCGGTTAAACTGACTGCATCTACTCCAGATTCAGAACATAATGCTTCACTAAATTTGTTACCTCCAGGAAGAATTTGCATGACATTTTTTGGCAATCCTGAATCAATTAGAGTTTGAACGGCCATTATAGTTGCAAGAGGATTTTGTGGGGGAGGTTTTAGAAGTACAACATTTCCAGCAACTATAGCAGCAGATGCCTTCTCAAAAGCTAATTCAATAGGGAAATTGAAAGGTATAACACAAACCACAATCCCTAGTGGAACTCGTTCAATAATTGTAAGGTCCCTCTCTCCGTTGGGCAAACCTCCAGTAGGGGCTACAGTACCAGATTTGTATTGACCAATATGAGCATTAGCTTCAAGAAGCCCAACTGCTCCAGAAATTTCTTTTTGAGACTGCAAAATGATTTTGCCACTTTCTTTAGTATGTAAAGTGGTAAGTTCTTTTTGTTTTGAACTTAATTTTTTAGCCGCTGATCTTAATATTTCAGCTCTTTCATGAGGAGCTGAGAAACACCAGCTATTGTATGCTTTTCTGGCTTTAGAGACATAACTAGGAATATCCCTCACAGATGAATTTACTACTTCCCCTAAAACACTTCCATCTACGGGAGACTTGATCTCTATTTTTTTAGAAATCATTTTGATTATTTGTTACTTATCTGGTTAAGCCTTTTTTGCAAAAATTCTAGAGTTTCTTTTAAACCTAGAGGAGTATCATTCCCATCCCCACGGGCATAAACCGACAATACAGAGTTTGGGGAAGAATACCGGCCTTCTTTTTTAAGTCTTTTTTCTAGATTTTGCTGAGACAATTTAAGCTCTTTAATCGTTGGCATAATTTCCAATATTTTTGGGGTAATATCAAGAACACCGCCCAGCTTTTTACTTTCACCATTAACTTTTCTACTTTTTGGGATACCTTCCATAGTTCGTGTTTTATGATCTGCCAAAAAACTTCGATGAGTTAAACCAGGCGAAACCCACGCAACAATACTATGATAATTTTTTGAAACCCTTTTTAAAGAGAAGGCAATAAGTTCTGCCAAGTAGTTATGCATATATACATATGAATTTCTTTCTGAGTCACCCCACTTCCATTTCTTATCACCGACTTTCAATGCGGTACAATCATCCCTATAAGGGGATATTGAGGTACCTCTTGATTCAAAAAGACCTGGATCATCATATGAAGTTGCCGGACTTTGTTCACCTTTCCAAAAGTAAATATATTCATAAGGGACCAATCCGAGTGGTTCTGAAATAACAATTCTATCCAATATTAAATTTCCTTTTTTAAGGGATCCCTCGTGGAAAATTTTTGGATCATCACCATCTTCAATAAATTTGGTTAATTCTGATGGAGCATTACTTTCTCCAATTGGTTCCCATCCATCCATTAGTAGGGAAGAATTTATAGCCTTATGTTCTCTACTTGTAATATATGGTTTGTATTTAGTGCAAGGGATTATTAGCGCTAATCTTTTATAGCCTTTTGGAGTTGGATTAGGTTCCCAATCTTTTTTAATGAATTCTATCCAATTTTTTATTTTTGGATGTTTTAGGGAATCAACATTCTCCTGAGGAGAATAAATACATAAAGAAGGATCTATTTTAAATGGTTTGCGAATTTTTATTTCAGATTCATGGAATCTACTTTCTTTAGACATCAAATTCATAACAACCCTATATTGTAAATAATTTTGATTAAATGAATTTTATTATAATGATAAAATTATATTAAGGAATTAATCTCTTCTGTAAAATAAATCTTAATATTAAGTTCTATTTCATTTACGTTTTGCTGCCTCAGCTGACGGAGGATAGTTTTCGTCAAATAGTCCAGTTGGTAATTTCCCCAAATAATCTAGAACATCATTCAAATCGGTTACATCTACATATTTCATGTGCAAATCAAATAATGCCAACTTATGGGAGGCTTCGCCTCGATCAAAAACTCCCTCATGAGGGATAGTAACTTTAATATCATATGAAAGAGCATCTACAGCAGATGCTCTCACACATCCACTGGTGGTTGATCCAACAATAATAAGAGAATCTGCTTTCATCATGTTTAAATGACTCATAAGCGGTGTACCAAAGAATGCAGATGGTTTTAGTTTTTCAATAAACAAATCAGATTTATCTGGAGCAATTTCTTTAATAATATCATTTCCAATATGTCCTTTAATATCCACCTCATCTTTAGCCCTATGACTTTTTAAAGTCCAAATCCCTAAATCAAATCCATCTTGTCTGCGTGGATTAGTTGTATAAATTATTGGTAAGCGCTTTTGCCGAGCACTCTTCAATATTTTAATTATTGCAGGTATAGACTTGTCCCATGCTATTCCTCCACAAGAGTATCTCCAACGTTTTATTGATTCTAAAATAGGTTCAGATCTGTCCCCACAAAAATTATAATTTACATCTACAACTAAAATTGCAGGTCGATTCCCAAAACCAGCTCTTCTTCCCCAGCCAGCTGCTTTAAAAACTTCTTTATCCGTTTCTGTTAAAAATTCTCCTGCAAATTCGAACATATCTATAGCCATAAGTATTTTTTTAATTTAATGTTAATTTAAAATATTCTTCACTGAGTAAAAGCAAATTTATATCTATGTATATCAATTTTTTGATAATTCTTATTATTTTCTTATCAAAATATTTTCAAATTAAATTTTAATATTATTTATAAATTTTAGGATTTAAAATAAATTTGATAACTTTGAAAGTCCGGCAGATTTAACCAGTTTAGACGCTAATGGTCTCGATTGTTCAACAACTTGATCTGTAGATATGTTGACTGGCTCACCATCTCTAAGAACTATTTTACCATCAATCCAAACTTCTCTTACCTCTTTTTTACCTACACAATAAACAATAGTTTGAAAAGGATCGTGAATATTTGCTAAAACTGGTGAATTGCCATCTAAAATTACAAAATCAGCTTTTTTACCTACTTCTAATGATCCTAATTCTTTATCTACTCCAAGCGCTTTAGCACCTTCTATAGTTGACATCTTAAAGGCATCACGAGCAGATAATGCTGTTGCTTGTAGGCGTTTAACTCTTTGCAGAAGTGGAGTCATTTTCATAGATTCCAACATGTCTTGACTATCGTTACTTCCAGCACCATCTATCCCAATTCCAACATCAACTCCTAATCCACGTAATTCTGTTACTGGGCAAATTCCTGAAGCAAGAATCATATTTGAGATTGGATTATGTGACACACCAACTGAGTGTTCAGCTAAAATATTAGAATCTTCTGAATCAATCCAGACACAATGAGCGGCAATAGTTGGATTTTCAAATAATCCTTCTCGGGAACAAAATTGAATTGGTGTGTATCCCAGATCATTCTTTATAGCTGTAACTTCTTCTCGAACCTCCTGCAAATGAATGTGAACACCAAAATTGCCTGTTTTTGCAAAATTTAGTGTTTCTTTAAACAATTTTGGAGATTGTGCCCCTAATGCAGCAACTCCAACTTTGAAATTACATAATTTGCTATTCCCAGCTGCTTCTGCTAAAAGTTCGTGCTCTCTTAATATCTTTTTTACAGATATGCCTGATCTAATATCTCCAGCTCCAAAAGAAACTATGCCACGCAATCTTATATCTTCCAATGCATTTACAACTGCTGGTGTTGCTGCTTTTTTGTTAAATGGATCATAAACAAACATATCATTCACCAAAGTAACCCCACTCTGAAGCATTTGAATTCCAGACAACAATGTTCCAAAATAAGCCATTTCAAAATCTAAAACTGGTGCTACTTTCCCAACTAGTTCTTGAATCCATTCCCAAAGTGTGTACTGTTCTGCTATACCTGCTATGAGAGCTTCAGAAAAATGACCATGTGCGTTAATCAAACCTGGTATTATTATGTCATTATGACCTCCTACAATTTGATCATCGGGGAACGTAGAATGTAATAAATCCCAATCATCTATTTCGGTAATAATTCCGTTTTGAACTCTAAATGCTCCATTACGGACTTCTTCTGGGTCAGCGGAAGTAAGAATATATTTGCCTCGTACTAGCATATATTTTTATTAAAACCTTCTACATGTTTTCATCTATATTTATTCTTTTTACTAATAAAAAAATAATTTCTTGGGATCTTGTAATTTCTACAAATAAATTTGGTTTCCTTGCCCTAAGTAACCCGGGGATTGATTTGAAAGATTTTGGTTCTTTAATAGAATAGTCTATTGAACGTAACCACCTTACCCTTTCTAAATCAACGGATGATACTGGAAACGGCATACAAAATTTTAGCCTTCTCAAAATGGACAAGAATAATCTTCTGTGAAAACAACCAAATATGAATCTTTCATTGAGGCCGTTTCAATATGTGATGTCGTTCTGTCTACATATTCTCTGGGTCAGGATCCACTATAATTCTTGGTTAAATCAATGCACGTCTTATATTTTAAGACTTTTCATTTTAGTAATCATTGATTAGGAAATTAAATACCCTACTCAGATTGCCTGTAAAGATTTATTATGAGCAGGGTTTTTCATAATTATAAACCAATAGATGGATCAAGAAATTTATTTGTTACCATTTCTTTTGGGTCTAAAGTTGAAACGTCAACGTCTGTTACAAAACCTACTATTTCTACGAGTCTCTCAACTCTGCTTGGATTAAAGTCCCCAATAAAATAGTTTTCACCGTTACCAACAATATCTAATGCTAATTGTTGTTTATGCGAAAATTTAGCTGCAGGCATTGTATATACCCATCCTGTGAGATATGACTCAGCAAGTTCAACAATCAACTTGTTTGTTTCATTAGGGTTTTGGATGTAATCAACATGAGACTGTTGAATAATGGGAACCAATTTTTCTAAGCATTCTGCTTTTTTATCAATATCATCTTTTTTTACAGCTAATGCTTGAAAGTACTCAGGGAATCCAGCGTCATGAAGTAGTTGAACCTTAACAGGTTTACCCCATTCTTCTATTTCAACTTCATAAAGGAACGGTTCGGCTGTTGCAAAACCTGCTTCGGCTAATTTCCCATTGGCACTTATAAACGCTGCAGGTTTAGCCATATCACTTAGATCCATCTGTGACTTTTTCATAATGCCTTTAGCAACGAAATAATCCCATCCTATATCAGGACGACCAAGCATTACTGTAACATCGTGTTTTTTTAGATCGGATATAGAGTTAACATCAGGATACGTAGCGGCATCCCAGTAGATGGAAAAAGGGCTCTTATCAAGAGTTGCAAACACGGCTACTACTGGGAGTTTTTCATAACTTCTTATTAACTCCGTTACTCTTGAAAATCCCATAAAAATACTAGAATCAGTGTACATAAGTGCCTGAGCTGGTTGGAATCCAACTGGAGGTCCACCAATTCGAACCTCTACATTTATACCAGTTTTTTCCCCAGACGCCATTAGTGGGCCGCTAACTCGTTTTCGGTCAGCATCTATTTTGTATCCATTTCCTATTAACTCATAAACTCCACCATGTTCTGATTCAGGCTGCCAATCCAACTGCATTACTAATGGATCAGGACAGATTTCAGTTAGGGAAGTTGATCTTGCCATCAGAGTTGTCGTTCCTATAAAAAAGAAAAACACAAACAAACTTATAACTGTTTTATTAATTTTCATATTCACCTCTTAATTTAATTGTTTAAATTAAAATATTAATTTATTGTAATTTGTAAATCAATAAAAGGAGGTCCTCGCTTTTCATTATAACTAGACCCATATTTGTTTATTAAAATAATTATCATTTGCAGATATGATTTTATGAAACTTTATGTAACTAAATATTTTAAGTCAACTTGACCATGACTCTGACCAATGACCAACTAGTTTTCTCCCCATGTAAGAAAAACACCAAAATACAGTTATTCCCAATAAGCATGAAACTAAAGTTGCAGATAAAAGTTCTTCAGTTCGGAGTCTTTGACCATATGCTTTAAGTAGCATGCCCAGGCCAGGGCTACCCCTTCCGAAGAAAAAATCTCCAACAATAGAACCTATTATAGCTAGTCCGGCTGAAGTTCTAAGCCCAGTGAACATATCTGGCAAGGAATAGGGGATCATAAGTTTTGTGGCACGTGTCCAACGAGTTGCATTATGTAATGTCAGAAGATCATGAAGATTACTACTAGCGCCACGAAGGCCAGTAAGAGTATTAATAATAATTGGAAAAATAGAAATAATTACCACCACAATAATTCTAGCTAGAATATCAAATCCAAACCAAAATCCAATTATTGGCACAAGAGCCAGTATTGGTACTGTTTGAGTAAAAACAGCCCAAGGATAAAGAGATCTTTCTATCCACTTTGCTTGACTCATTAGCAGCGCTGTAATAAAACCAATTATGTATGCTATTGATAATCCTATAAGAGAAACTTTTGTGGTTATCAATAAACCTCTTATTATCTCATCTCGATGCTTTGGTACAAAAAAACCTTCATATATAATAGAGTGCGGTGGTGGGAGAAGAAAACGCCTAGTAGGTTCCAAAACAACATAAGTGATAGTATAATGAATACATACCACGAAAATTAAAACTAATAATGGTGGGATAGAATTTTTAAGGTATGTAATATACATCTTTTCCATTTTATGAGTTTTCCTCTAAGACTTTGCTTATCTCCAATGATAACTTGCCAAACGCAGAACTAAATTTAATCTTAGGATCTCGTGGATATTCAAAAGGAATTTTAAACTCACCTTTTATTTTTCCTGGTCTTCCAGAAAAAACTATCACTCTCGAACTAAGAAAAATACCTTCTTCTACTGAATGCGTTACAAACATAGATGTAAACTTCTTTTTTACATACAACTGCATCAATTCTAAATTCAATCTACCTCTTGTAATTAAATCAAGAGCACCAAATGGCTCATCAAAAAGGAATAGTTCTGGATCGAGAAGTAATGATCTTGCCAAACTCGCTCGCATCTTCATCCCACCTGATAAAGCAATTGGATAATGATTTTCGAATTCAGTCAATCCTACCAGACTAAGGATTTCTTCTGTTTTTTTGTAAATTGTCTCTTTATCATAATTTTCAAGTTCTGCTAACAATTCTACATTTTTTCTAACTGTTCTCCAGGGAAACAAAGTTGGGTCCTGGAAAACATACCCAACTTTTTTCGTTAAAATATCTATTTCTCCCGTTGTCTGTTTGTCCAACCCCGATGCTAGCCTTAAAACAGTAGACTTTCCACAGCCAGATGGACCTATTAGTGCTAAAAATTCTCCCTGATTAATACTGAAATTAACTTCTTCCAGTGCACGTATTTCTTTAAAACTTTTAGATACATTGCTAAAAGTTAGAACAGGATCAGCCATTAAAATATTTTTAATTATTAATTAAACTTTATTTTAATTAAAATGAAGATTATATTTTCTTGACACCAGTGTATTTCTGCGTTTCTTTTGAAAAACCAGGTCTATCGAAATCTGACTTATCCCATCTGTCAGTAACTGATATCCTTGCCGGACTTGCAGCAGTTATAACTTCATTTTTAGCTCTTAATTTTCTGGGCAAATAGGAACCATTTGGTTCTCCAACAGGCCTCATTCCAGGCGAATCATCCGCCCATTCAGCACTGACCTTACCTTTAAGGATCGTCTTTATTGGCCAACCATTAAATGTGTGCCCTTCCATTATCGACCAGCCAGAACGTGTATTAATATGTTCCTTACCAACTTTAACTTCGCGACCAATATCAATAATAACCATGTCAGCATCGAACCCGGGCAATAAAGATCCTTTTTGTCCCCATAAACCTGAAGTTTTTGCTGGATTCTCACAACTTACCTGAACAAGCCTTTCAATACTAATTCTGTTTTTATTAACACCCTCAGAAAGTAGTACTGGCAAAAATAACTCAACTCTGCTGAACCCAGTTCTACAGTCCCAAATTTTTGGATTATACATTTCTGCATAAGAAGAAGGTTCCCATCCTACAACGTGATCAGATCCTACAACATCAATAATTCCGTCAGCAAGTGCCTTCCAGAGAGCATCTATATTCTCTCTACGTCTTAAAGGCACATTGATTCTCCATCCCATCTCTGGTGTAGCCCATAGCCACGGAGGACCAGTTTGAGCGTAGACTTCGAGACCTTCTGATCTAGCTTTTAAAACTTCTTCAAAACTAAGCTTAGTAGTACAATGTTGAAGGTACAAAGGTACGTGCCCAGGAGTTTGGTTAGCTAAATATGAATAAGCGCGAATGTGTTGTGCTTCAAGAAAATCAGGCGAACGATCTGTCCAAGCACCAAAATCTGTTCGACCTGCAGCTCTTAGTCTTGCTTCGAAAATTCTAGCAATTTCCCAGTTTTCAGGATGTATATGAACTATACCTGGATAACCTAGATGTGCAATCTGCTCCATTACCAAGAAAACAGTTCCATCGTCTATTCCTGTACCTAAACCTGCTCTTCGACTTGGCCAATTGGTATCATCATCTTCTGACATACCCTTCATACCTCTAGTCTGCAAGTAGAGTTTATATGATGTTACTCCATGCTCCTCAGCATATTGTGGAATTTCATTTGCTTGTTCATCAGTTTCAAGCATATAAGTCAAATAAGCATCTACGTGACTTACATCATTGATTACTTTTTTCCCTGTAGGGAAAGTCTGATTGAATGATACAACGTCAGATTTACTAACCACTTCTTTAAATGGTTTTGTGCCTAGTCGAGTTGTAGGAGCCTGAATTCCCCAAGTAGTTATTCCAGCACAAGCCGCTGCCCTTGATTCAGTTTCCATATCATATTCAAATGGGACATAGCAACCTGGATGAGCTTCTGAGTCTACTATCCCTGGTAAAATATAGTTGCCTTTAGCATCAATAATTTCTTTAGCTTTAGGCATCATTTCTTCTGGAGCTAATACTGCCACTTTTCCATTTTTAACTCCTACACCTATACGATATTTTCCTCCACCAAGAACAACAGTTCCGTTAATTACTGCTAAATCCAGTTCATCTTTAGACATAAAAATCTCCTAAATGTGTGTGTCTTGTAAGTTTCAGATACTTTACGTAGAGTAATGAAGCGTGTCAAGTTTATTTTTAAAAAATTTTAGTATTATTTAAAATCTTTTTTTGGAGTTTTGAAAATGACTACTGGATTTGTTTGCGACTCTAGGTTCTCACAACATACTCACCCGGAATCACCAGAATCATCCATCAGATTAGAAAAATTGGTTGATTACTTGAATAAAAGTGAAGTTATTGATTCTCTTCAAAAAATTAAAATTAAGACTATACCTTGGGAATGGATAACATATTCACACACAAAACATTATGTAGACAAAGTAAAAAAATTTTCAAAAGAGAACAAAAAAAGGATTAGTGTTGATACTTATTTAACTCCTTTTGCAGCTGATCTATCTCGTTTAGGAGCTTCTGGTGCTGTTACTGCTACTAGAGCTGTTTTAGGAGGTAAAGTTAAAAATGCGTTCTCAATTATGCGACCAGCAGGTCACCATGCCCATTCAACACACGCAATGGGTTATTGTATTTTTAACAATGTAGCAATCGCTGCAGATTATGCAATGAGAGAGTACAAATTAGATAGAATCATGATAATAGATTTAGATGCGCATCACGGGAATGGGACAGAACAGATTTTTTATGCTAGCGATGAGGTTCTTTCTGTTTCCTTTCATCAGCACCCATGGTTTCCTGGAACCGGTGACTACCATAGATCAGGAACAGAAGCCGGATTGGGGTATAACTACAATATTACTATGCCAACTTGGAGTAACAACGAAAGTTATATGCGGGGATTTAAAGAAATTGTAACTCCGCTTGCAGAAAAATTCAAACCACAATTAATATTAGTATCTATGGGTTATGATGCTCATTGGATGGACCATTCATCTGTTTTAGGTTTGAGCGTGAGTGGCTATTACGACTTAACAAAAGCTATTAAAGAACTTGCTTCAAACTTGTGCTCTGATCGGTTAGTCTTTGTTCTGGAAGGAGGATATAATTTGGTAGCTACACAGGAAAGTTTAGTAGCCACATTTAATGCTTTAACTGGACAATCAACATTCACTGATACTTATGGATTATGTCCAAATAAGCCCGTAGCACCATTAGATCAAACAATAATTTACCTAAAAGGATTAATGGAATTTATGCAAGGGGTTAGTGATAAATCCTTTTATGATATACCTATAGAAGTTCCTTATGAATTGGAATAGGGCCTTCAAAGATGATCATACTGAAAATTCATAAAAATTACTGAATTATATTAAATCACGAAAAGATAAGATCTTTTCCTATACCGTATGTCTTCCAGGTTCAAATGAATTCAAAACTTTATTTTTGTATACTTTAACATTTTTTGTTGGAGGGGGTGTATTTCTAGATTTTCCAATAAATCTTGGGATTCCCTGAGTAAAAACAGCTGTTATAGCAGGGTAGTCGCCATTCTTTATTGAGGAAAGGGCATCTTTTTTACTGCATCCAAGCGCAGCGTCTAAAATAACAATATCCGCATCTTTTCCTCGTTCAATAAATCCGTTATTCAGTTTGTAGATTAAAGAGTTATTTCCCGTAGCTGCAGAAATGATCATTTCAGGAGGATAGCTGGTCAAACAAGACATTTCACAAATAGTTTTGATCATTCCAAGTGGCATTACCCCAGTTCCAGTAGGAGTGTCAGTTGCTATAATTATTCTATCAAAAGCTTCTGCACTTATTGCTAATTCTAGGCACATAAGTGCTGTCCTGATGTTTCCTGCCTGACATATTTGTAGGGCAATTTGACTTTCATTAATTAATCTTGGAAAATCTTTGTCTGGCATCGCAACGGGGCCACCATTGACGTGAAAAGAGACATCTGGCATCATATCTAGTAAATGGTCGGCATTAATAGCTGATGAACCTGGAATTGATGCACCTCCTGTATGAACATTTACAGTCATCCCTGCTTTTTGAGCCATCTTGACATATGGCTTATATTCAAATGCCGATTTAAATTGGCCAAAGCCAGCCTTAGCTAACCACACGCCATTTTCTGCGGCATAGTTAAAATGTTTTTGAGTTAAATTAGGCTCTATAATAACTGCACCACCGTGCACACGCATTCCACCAGGCCTATAATTATCAAAACTTTTTTTTGCTGCAATTGCCAATGCAACAACTCCATCTGGGTCAGTTGGTCTCCCTGGTACATGAACTTCACTAGCGGTTATAGATGTGGTTACACCACCGTGGAGATAACTTTCAAGAAAACCAATTGTTTTTTGACGTGGAGTATAGTCACCAAATGCAATATGAACTTGAGAATCAATCAATCCAGGAATAGCCGTCATTCCATTTGCATCAAGAACAAATTCTGAATTTTCAATATCTTTCTTGGTTAGAGTTCCAACTTTCTTAATTAACCCTTTATCCATCAAAATTCCATCCCCCTTTTTAAAAGGTTTCCTCCAATCTCCACTGACAATCTCTCCTAAATTTATTATGGCTGTTTTATACATTCAATCTCCTTAGTCTTGGTTGTGAAATTATATATAAAAAAATATGTTACTGCAAAAAATTGATACACTTCCTGAGATTATTTGTAAAACGCTAACTTAGCGTGCCAAAGCAAAACCAGCAAGTCACAGAATAAGCATCATAAATTGTAAGAAATTCAGAGGCGTTTCTCTGTGGCAAAATAACAGCCTCTGGTCTGACAAATTTTAAATTATCTCTATCTCAGGCTCCTGAGCATTCACTTCTATTAGAATACCTTTACGAGCAATTTGCAGGTCTATTTCTAACTTATTTACAGGATAAATTACCAAACAATTCTTATTATCAACAGGAATTTAACTTAAAATATTTTTATTAAGATCAGCACTGTGTAAATTAATACACGTTTTGCTGAAAAAGGATTTTATTTTAATCCTCCAATTGCTAAAATTCAAACTCCCAGTGTCATTTCTACTATCATAGCTACTTCATTATCGAAGGTAATCGATGTAAATGTACTTAACTATAGTAGTCGTAATTGTTACTCGTGCAGAAGGTCCATCTTTTGGGGGGTATTTTGATATTTCTAACAAAAAAATATTTCCCAAAAGAATATATCACCAAAAAATTGTGGAAGCAAGAGAATAGTTTGGAAAGGGATAGCAACACCGGTTTGTTATATACTTGTGTTAGCAGTAAAATTAAGCTGACATATTGGATGATTGGGGTCATTCTAAAATAGTAGTGTGGTGGCTGGTGGGGAATTCATTCATTGTCTGAAGGCATAATCTCTCAATTATACCCCCCAAATTTATGCTAGAATCAATAAAATATTACAGGAAGTTATAGGGCTATGTGGGGTGTTTAGCCAGTACTTAACTAGGATTACAGGCTATAATTTTTTTGTCAGTTTTTTAGAATATAGGTTAAGCGGAGAGAGTGGGCTGTAAAATCTGTAATATCTGCATTGGCGGCTCGAATATTTTTTATGCCTAAATATAGTAGAAAAACTGATCCAAACAGAGAAATTGCACCCAGCAAGATATTCATATTTAAAATTTGGGTAAAAATAAACCGGGAACTTAAAACAAGAGGTACGTCTGTCAATAATGGAGTGCAAGCCACTTTTGCACCTGCACGGATGCCGTGACGTAGTGTTTCAGAAATGATCAATATTAACATTGGCCCGGTAGCAATTACAGAAGGAGCACCCAGAAGCAATCCAATAGTAAAGATTCTCCAAATACTATCAATCATGCAGGAATCTCAAAATCCAGACACTCTAAATCAAGGGTCATTTTGCCGATTTTAGTGACAGAGCCTTTCATAATGATATTATAATTATTGCTGATTGTGATGTCAATTTGCCCTCCCGGCATTAAGACCGCGATTTCTGTATCACACAAGCCCAGTCTATGAGCCACTGATGCAGCCGCACAACTGCTACTTCCTGATGCCAAAGTGTAACCTGCACCACGTTCCCAGATTTCGATCCTGATCGTGTTGCGGTTCAGTACTTCCAAAAATTGTACATTTGTACGGTTTGGAAAGCTCGAATGCGTTTCAATCAAAGGCCCGAGCCGTCTTGTCTCGTCTGCCGATATTTTTCGCTGTAGCACCACACAGTGAGGGTTACCGATGTTGGCTGAACAAAATGTTAATTTTTCACCGTTTATTTCCAATGTTTGATTCAACACTTCCCGACCTTTTCCCGTGCCCAGAATAATGTTGCTTTGAAAACTTACAGAGCCCATTTCGACAGTTACGGACTGACCGGAACTGTCTACCTGTGCGCTGACAATACCTCCGGATGTAACGATTTTAAATTTTGACTGATTAACTAGTTTTCGGTCCCAGAGCGAACGAGCAAAAATTCGTAAACCGTTTCCACTTTTTTCAGCGGTGCTGCCGTCCGGATTATATATTTTAAGTGTGAAGCAGTTTCTGGAAACGTCTTTTACTCCCACTAATATACCATCTGAACCAAGTCCAAAGTTGCGGTGGCATATTTTACGAACTTGCTCTGATGTTAGTTCATTTTCCGAAAAGTCCGGATGTTCACTGGTTGATACCAGGTAATCATTGCCAAGAGCATGATATTTGAGGAATTCCATCTTTTGAGGTTAAAATGATAACATTTTAATAATTTAGACATCAAATAGTTAAACTATTATGCCCGGAGATTACTTTTTGTAAAACCACATTCTGAATGTAATTTTGCTAACATTTTTCAAAAATCAGCTATTTTCTGAGCGGTTTCTGTCGGAGTAAGCGGTTTGTCTAAAAGCTGGCCGTTACTCAGCCGCAATAAAACTCCATCTTCAGTCATGTAAACTTGCATAGGGTCACCGTTTTCATTCAGCATTTCCAAGGCATATGTTGATTTACCATCCAGAAAATCCGGAATCAATCTTACATTTTCCGGGGCGTTGTCGCCTATTTTTCTCCAAAGTGATTCTACATCCTTGTATTGCTGGTCTAACTGCCGGAGCTTTTTTTGCAAATCCTGGGGCGAAGTAAATTTTTCCAGTTTGCCTTTCCAAAAGAGAAACAATGATTTTGCTTCAGAAAAAACAAATACTGTATTTTTTCCTATTTCCAGAAGGATATTATTCGCAATATTTTCCAAAATTTCTGGTGATGCAGTGATCATTTTTTTCAGTCGCTCACTGGATTCTTGAACGGGGATGTTAGAACCAAATGACTTCATCATATCTTCCAAATCAAACTCAGATAATTTATTTGCAGTAGAACTCTTTGCCGTCAAAGTTTTATTTTTTGGCACAAATTTTAAATGTTTCATTAAACTTTTCCCCGGTGGCTGTCCTTGATTCTGGAAAAAAAATATTAAAAAGGTGCCCAGGAAAATAAAAAATATAATCAGAATAATTTTCCGTAAAAATTTTCCTGAAGATTTATTTTCTTTTTTACTCCCAGCGGCAGATCTTTCCCTTTGTTTAAAAGAGTGTTTGGTTTTTTCGAGCATTTTCGCAGTAATTATTGGCTCAGGGAAGTATGGTTGTAACTCCTGCATTAGTTGATCATTTCGTTCCTGAACCAGTTTTACTCTTTTAATTAACTCAAAACCGTGTGTTTTGAGGTAGATTTTCCGAAGCTCTTCCACAAGAAATTTTACACCAGGATGGGTAGCTTCTTTAATTACTTCCAGATCTTGCTTTGTTCCATTCTTAAATCGTTGGCATTGATGAAGGACTTCTACTTCAAGTGCTTTTGAACCTACACGCAACGCATGCCAGCGGTCCCGTGGAAACATAGGAGGCGAAACCGGCGGTGTTATATTTTCTTCATTTGAACTATTATTTGCAGGGTCTACAGATAGTGTATTTGCAGATTTATGCTTACTTTTACGTACCTGACTCTTTTCCATTTGGAATATTTGCCAGTCTTTTTTGTAATTTGACCATGCCTGCTTAAACTCATCCCAATTATTGCGTAACTCTTTATTATGCTTAATTAATTTATTAAAAAGTGGTGCAATATCTGGAAATGAAAGTGGATCTTTTTTGCGGACGAGAATTGACAATTTCCGCATCTTTTCCATTTGCCTCTCCAGTAACACGGACTCTTTGTCGATATGATTCCATTCAGTATTTGTCAATGGGCGTTTCCAATGTTCAACAACTGGAAAAATAAGCAATTCCATTCTGATTGTATCTACACAAATTCGATTCAGATCGATCGATGTGGTACTTGGGACATGTGTATGAGTTTGCTGTTGCAATGCATGCCAGGCTTGCTTTGTTTTGGTGGATTTGTGATCCGGATTTGTGAGGAGTATAAAATCCTCAAAATGGTCACCTGAGATGGGAGTAATGTCTGATTTGGTCATGTTTTTTATATAGACGAAATTTGTTCCAACGAATATAATGTGTTTAGCATTGCAAAACTCGTACTTTAGTGTAATCCACTATCAAAACCGTGGTCTATCAGGCAATAAGTTATGTTTGACTTACAAATTAAATTACAGTAGAATACCCTAATCAGTACCAATTTGGTGCTGTTTCTCTAATTACTTAGTTGAATCATGCCGTTACTTGAATATTGCACTTTGAATCACTATGCATTCATATTTAATTTTCAAATTATTTAAAAGGGTTAGGTTATGAAATTTAAAGTTGTTTCTCCAAATGTAGAAAGTTCAGGGAATTCCGAAACTGATCAGCAGGCTCAGATTGAGCAAATGCTCTCGGGTAGTCCTGTATTTTTATTTATGAAGGGTACGCCCGAATCACCTCAATGCGGATTTTCTTCCAAAGTAGCTGAAATTTTAAAGGCTTGGGAAGTCCCTTATCAGTCATTTAATGTACTTTCTGACGAAAATATTCGGCAGGGAGTCAAGGACTTTGCAAACTGGCAGACCATCCCCCAACTTTACATCAACAAAGAATTTGTCGGTGGATCAGATGTAGTTGAAGAAATGTCTAATAACGGTGAGCTGGGAGATCTATTGAAAGAAGCGTTTCCTGGACGAGACATCACACCACCCCCTCCTCCGGTAGAAGTACAGGAAGTAGCAGCCATTGAAGCTGCTTCAATTCTGAAAGAAAATTCTGAAATTCGTCTTTTGGATGTGCGCACGCAGCATGAGCGGGAGACTGCATCTTTGGATAATTCTGTGTTGCTGGATCAGGAATTAGTGGAGGAAATCCTTGGTTCGTGGGATCAAAACACACCACTGATGTTTTTTTGCCACATGGGAGAACGCAGCAGACAAGCATCTCAATATTTTACCTCACAGGGTTTTCAACAGGTGTACAACATCTCTGACGGAATAAAGGGCTGGTCAAGCAATGTGGACTCCTTAATTCCTCAATACTAGGATTCATAATTTTTTACTTAGAAAGCTCCAGTGTTATGAAAACAGAAAAATCACTTCCATCAGTCTTTTTAACAGAGCGTGCTTCACAAGTTTTTAAAGAATCTTGTGAAGCAGAAGGCTCAACTTTAAAGGATACCTTTTTACGTATTGGAGCACGTCCGGGTGGGTGTTCCGGATGGAAATATGAGCTTGAATCAAATACCTCGGAAGATATTGGGCCAAATGATGTGCAAATTCTGTCAAGAGAAGTTTCTGTAATTGTAGACAGGGAAGCATTAACTGAAATCTTAGGGCCACTAAAGATTGATTTTTCAGACAAAAATATGGTTGAACAGGGGTTCGTCTTTGAACAACTGACAACCGGACACCAGTGCGGATGCGGAGAATCTTTCACTCCCGTAAAAGATTTGAATACCGTAAAATAAAATGTTTCAGTTTCTTGAATGGCTGGCTGGGGCAACCTGCTTCGGGCTGTTTATTTACAAGTGGATTATCATTGCAGCAGTGGTAATGACCTGGGTCAGCGCTGATCCGCATAATCAGATTGTTCGGTGGATCGGACGTGTAACTCGTCCATTATGGGTCTGGTGTGAACAACGAATGCCGGTGATGATGGCACATTTCAGTGCCTATGCCTCAATTCTTGTTGTTATCTTTGCCCAGATTGTATTACCGGCTGAAATACGCTCACTGAATTTGTTTTTTCAGGGGCAGACGGATTTTGCTGGTGTAGTGCTTCAGAGTGGAGGGCACTTGCTGCAGGGTATCAGTATTGTAGTTCAAAGCCTTTTGTTTTTTTGCATATTCGTATTGATTGCCTGGTTTGTACTGACTTTGGTAAATCCGTCTTTAAGTAATCCGTTGGTACGCATCATCCACGTACTTGCCGATCCTCTGATTACTCCTGTTCAAAGATATCTTCCAAGAACCAGTACCGATTGGTCACCATTGGTTAGTGTACTGTTATTTTATCTAATCAGTTCAAGCATAATTTCACCAATAGGATTTTACGGAAGCACGCTTTCAAATCCGATTTCTATCTGCATTTATTAGATGATACTTTTAACAATACATATAGTCGCCATTGGAGCCGTAATTGGTGTAACTGCAAACTTTGCTTATTCTATGGGTAAAAAAGAAGGTCTCCGGGTCACTCGCAAAGAGCACGAGGATAAGGAACTAAAAAAAGAAGTATCAAAAATCGAATCCTAATAGAATTTATATCAGAGTTTTTTTGCAGCTTGTTGTTTTTTCAAACGCACTTTAATTGCTTCAGCATGGGCAAACAATTGTTCTTCCTCGGCAAAACGAATTATTTGCTCTCCCTGACGTACAAGACGCTCAGGAGAATAGCTGATGACAGAACTGGTTTTTACAAAGTCCTGTACTCCAAGTGGTGATGAAAATTTTGCACTACCAGAAGTGGGCAAGGTGTGATTTGGGCCAGCAAAATAATCTCCGACTGGTTCGGGAGAATTTGGTCCAAGAAATATTGCTCCTGCATTGCGAATACGGTGCAAATCTTCAAAAGGTTGTTTTGTCAAAACTTCCAAATGTTCCGGGGCAAGCTCATTAATCACTTCAAAAATTTCTTCTAAATCTTCTGCCACAATTATTGCCGAGCGGTTTGCAAAAGATGCTTCTATGATTTCACGTCGCGGGAGTGTAGGTACCAAT
>Ga0233427_10001423_pt1 | contig 25711 bp, 26 predicted proteins | sample SI_118_April2016_5_FD_179885 | JGI IMG/M metagenome (GOLD analysis project Ga0233427, IMG submission 179885) | Seawater microbial communities from Saanich Inlet, British Columbia, Canada - SI_118_April2016_100_MG | ecosystem: Environmental > Aquatic > Marine > Inlet | place: Canada: British...
ACGATTCTCAATTCACCAGAATGGAAGCAATCATTTTGTCGATGACGCCAAGCGAGCGTCTCCATCCCGAGACGATTGATGGTAAACGTCGCCGTCGCATTGCCAGTGGATCTGGTGTGCAGGTGTCAGACGTTAACCGTCTTTACAAATCCTACCAGCAGATGAAGAAGCAGATGCAAATGATGAAAAAGATGATGGGTGGCGGCAAGTCGAAAAAACGCTTGCTAAACCAATTGTCCTCGTCAGGCAAAATGCCAAACATGCCTGGTTACAACAATTAACCAAAAACAGAATTAGCCTCAATGGCAGTAGTCCTACGTCTAAAGCGTTTCGGTCGCAAGAATCGACCAACTTACCGTATTTGTGTAATGGATCGTCGCACCCGTCGCGACGGCCGTGCAATAGAAGAATTGGGTCACTATGACCCAAATGTTGCAAACACTGATGGTGCAACTCCTTCATATAAGTTAAATGAAGAGCGTGCAAAGTATTGGCTATCTCAAGGTGCTCAAGTATCTGAAACCGTCGCTTCATTTTTGAAGTCAAGCGGTATCGATATCGTTGCTGCGCGTAAGGGATAACCATTCCACTTAACACCTACAATTAACTTAGCATGGCAAAGGTAACATCCGAAGACATTAAGCAGTTTCTTTCTCGTATTGAGTCGCGCACATTTCATGTGCCTGCCCGCGATGAAGAGCTAAGTGCTTTACGTCGTTTGCTGACCTTTGTGATACAAGAAACGGGCACTTTCGCAACTGCTAGCAAATGCATGAATGCGATAAACTCGCAATTCATCAGCCTTAACGAGCCGCGTGTTGCGCGTTTGTATGAGGTCCAAGATGCGCTTGAGTCGAAAAAAATCGGCAATGCTGCCCACAAGGCTTTGCTGATTCAAGAGTACTTGCGCCGCGTTTTCGGGATGCAAAATCACCTTGACCTAGATTGGTTGTTTGATTCTTCCTCTGAGCGTCGCCAAACTTTACTCGATGCAATTGGTTGCGTGCCAGATCATGCGGCGTACGCACTTGACGTAGACTCTATTGATGAAGAAGACGAAGATTACGAAGGGCTTCCAATTTCTCCTTCGGTAAAACGTTTCTTTGGTCGCATGGGTTGGCTTCCTGCAAATCCTAAAGAATCTGCAGTGCGTGAATTGCTTGACCCGATAGTTAAGGGTAAAGACTTTTACCCAATGTTTATTACTATGTCGATGGCGGCAAGCATGTTGCCTGTCTCCAAACCGCGCAAGTGTGCCAAGGCCGAAGCCTTCTCTCAGATTTACAAAAAACGTAAATCTTTGGGCGACGATGAGTTGCTTAATATTCTTGATTCTATTGGTTTCGACTACGCGCCAATGAATACTGGTTTCGGCAAGAAAAAGGCTAAAAAGAAAGCTACTAAGAAAAAAGCAGCTAAGAAGTAAGCTTTGACAGGGCCCGCCAGCATAGTACTCGCCAGTTCTTCGCCAAGGCGCCAAGATTTGCTGCGCCGTCTTAAAATCCCATTTTCTATTTGCCCGGCTAAATCTGATGGGCCAATAGTTTCTGATGATCCTGCCCAGCGTGTTGCGGGGCACGCATCGTTTAAGGCACAAGAGATTGCTTCCAAAAAACCAAACACTTGGGTATTGGCCGGAGATACATTGGTTTTCGGGGGCCATGATTTTTTTGCAAAACCAGTAGATTTGCCTGCAGCACGGCAAATGCTCCTTCGCTTACAAGAGCTAGGTGAGCACCGCGTGTACACGGCATTGTGCTTACTCAGCCCATCAGGAAAAGCCTTTCAGCAGGTTGATTACTCAGTTGTGGCTTTCGATTCCATTCCAAATGATGAGCTAGAAAAGTACCTAGAGGGCTCAGAATGGTGCGATAAAGCGGGCGCATATGCTATTCAGGGATGGGCTAAAGGCTATGCACACTGTGTTTATGGAGATATTGAAACAGTCATTGGTATGTCAGAGCTAGCAGTAAAAAAGTTGTTTGTGTTGTCGGGCTTCCAATATTCCGCAGAATAGGTTAAAATGCTCGACCATTTGGCCTATAGGTAGTAACAATGAAACAAGGAATCCACCCTGAATACCAAGCCTGTCACGTAAAGTGCGGTTGTGGTAACGAATTCGAAACACGCGGCACTAGCTCAGAAATCAACGTCGAGATCTGTTCAGCATGCCATCCTTTTTATACAGGCAAGCAAAAGTTTGTCGACAGCGCTGGTCGCGTTGATCGTTTCCAAAAGCGTTACGGTAGCAGCAAGAAGTAAGCTTTTGGCTTAACAGCTACCTAATGTCTCTAGTTGACACCCTGCGTGGTCGTGTTTCTGAAGTAGAAGCGCGGCAGAAAGATTTAGAAGCTAAGCTAGCCGACCCAAGCGCGTCGTCTCAGCCAGAGTTTCAGTCATGGCTGCGCGAGCTTGGTACTTTGCAAAAAGTGCTTGGGCCCTGGAACGAATACACTTCTCTTGATGAGCAAATTTGTGAGGCAAAAGAATTTGTTCGCGGTAAAGACGCAGAGATGAAAGAACTTGCCGAGCTTGAATTACCAGAGCTCGAAATACGTTTTGCTGAGGTCGAGAAAGAAATTCTTGACCGGGTGCTCGAAGACGACCCTGACGCAGACAAACCAGCTCTGATTGAAATACGAGCCGGTGCTGGCGGTGATGAAGCAGCTTTGTTCGCCGGTGACATGGCCAAAATTTATCAAAAGTTCTGCGCGCTTCAAGACTGGAATGTCGAGTTGATCGACGAATCTCGTTCCGAGGCTGGTGGGTACAAAGAAATCGTGCTCAAAGTTACTGGCGACGATGCCTTTCGTTTATTACGTTATGAGTCTGGCGGTCACCGCGTACAACGTGTGCCAGCCACTGAGACTCAAGGACGCATCCATACTTCGGCGGTTACTGTTGCGGTGATGCCTGAGGTTGAGGCGCTTGATTTTGAGCTCGACGAAGAAGAGCTTGAAATTACCGCCATGCGCTCATCGGGGCCAGGAGGTCAGCATGTAAATAAGACTTCATCGGCAATACGAGTCATTCATTTGCCAACAGGTATCCAAGTTAAATGCCAAGAAGATTCTTCGCAGTTGCGCAACAAGGCGCGCGCATTAGATTTGCTACGGGCGAAGCTTTATGAGATTGAACGACAAAAACGTGAGGCAGAGCGCAGCGAGATGCGCCGCACTCAGGTTGGCACTGGCGACCGCTCTCAACGTATTCGCACATACAATTACCCACAAAATCGTGCGACCGATCATCGCTTAGGCGAGTCTTTTAGTCTAGAAAAAGTAACTGAGGGCTTGATTGGGCCTATCTTCGATGCTCTAATTCTGGCAGACCGCGAGGCCAAGCTAGCTGACTTGTAGTTCCTTACACAGTAATTCATCATGAAAAACGAGAATAACGAAATTAAACCACTTCCTACAGACGTCAATGTCTTGCAAAAGGCACCGACACAATCTGCGTCTTTATCAAAGCAACCCGTTCGTAAGTCAATGTCTAATGGCAGTATTGGCTTAATCTTGGCCTTGGCCGGATTGTCCATGCCTTACGGTGCTCCAGAATATGCTTTTTTCACAGCTTTTGTTGTCGCTCTTATCGTCTGGGAATTACTCAGTAACGGCTTGCTGCGGGTTAATCAGACATTTACAGCGCATAAGCCAATCATTCCTGTACTAGCTTTGGTGGCTGGTGTTTTACCACTGGCTGTTGGCGACGGCTCAGGCACTGTGGGCGCCGTGGTCACCTTACTCGGCTCTTTAATTGCTCTTTCGGCACCTATCATGGGCAAGAAAGCTGATGCAAAATTGCCAGCCGCGCCGGCCGAACCTGAGATAGATAAACAGTTCTCTACGTCATTGTTGGCATATTTGTTTGTGCTTGCAGGTTTGCCGCTCGCATGGGCACAAGGAGCCAACGGCATTGACTCTACTCTTGGTTCACTTACATTTTTATTCTGCTTAATTGGTGCTTGGGCGTCATGGGCAGGCATGTGGAAGATGTGGTCTATGCCAGCGATTACTTCGGGTATGCTCGGTTTGGTGCTGTTCCTTGCGCCGCTTGATGCTGTGATTTGTGGCTTGTTTGGCATGTTGCGCGTTGTCACTGGTTCTAAAGGACCGATTGCTGAGCAATGGGCAGGAAATGTCGATGCCGGTTTCTTGGCGTATGGCGTAGGCCCTAGCTTGGTCTTGTTGGGTGGTTGTATTGCAACTTACGAATTATTCCATGGCGCTAAGAAAGGAATGATGGCGAATAAAGAGAAGAAGCAAGCTGAAATCGATGCGCGTAAAGCAGCTCGTAAGGCTAAGAAAGATGCTGCTGCTTCAGTCGAGGCTCCTGCTGGCGAAGCTAAGTAACCGTTTTGTTGTTACCTCCAACACCGCATCGACAACACGCTGTCGATGCGGTGTTGTCGTTTTTGGGCGAGCAAGATGCCGCAGTAGCTGCCGCAGCCCGAAGGTTTGTGGCGCGCGCGCTAAAAATAGATGCACATGAGTTAGCGCTGAATAGCGAGGTGTCGCTTCTTGCCTCAGAGGTAGACGCTCTAAATCCATTGCTCCAGCGACTCAAAGATGGTGAGCCACTCGCTTACGTTGAAGGCACGGTTGGTTTTTATAAGCATGAATTTATTATCGATCATCGTGCTTTAATCCCGCGCGCTGACAGTGAGGTCGTTGTCGAATTGTGCCTTGACTCGATTCACCATAATTTAGAGCAACAGCTTTTGGATGTAGGAACTGGCTCTGGATGTCTATTGCTTAGTTTGTTAGCGGAGTTGCCGCTGGCTAGTGGCGTAGCAATTGATGTTGAACAACCGGCATTAGATATTGCGGCACTCAATGCTCAGCATGTGGGCGTTGCAGATCGTATAAATTTTGTTCACTCTGACTGCTTGGCGCGGTTGAGCGTAGACCATCAATTTGATTTGATAGTTTCAAACCCCCCGTATATCGTGCAAGGAGAAAAATTGGGCAACTCAGTAGCTGAGCATGAACCTCATTCTGCGCTGTTCGTTACCAATGGCGATCCAATGCAATTTTACAGTCAAATATTGTGCCAGGCTAAAAAACACCTCGTGCCGCACGGTGTAATTGTGTTTGAAATTGGCGCTAACCGTGAACAAGACTTAGCGCTAACTGCGACAGAAAACGGCTACCAAATAATTGAGCAGCGCCAAGACCTCTCAGGAATAGTGCGCGCCATTAGCTTGCGATTACTTGCCTAGCAATCTTCTTTCCCCATTAGATATTGGCGGATTGCCATAGAGCCGCCTTCGTCTAAGGATTGGAAGAAAATAGCGACTTCATAATGCCCAACGGATGGCGATAGTCTCTCGCAGCGAACGACAACGCCTTCGCCAGAAATGCCAATTGTCTCGCCGGAGCTGTCTTCGAATTCGAAGGCGAACTTAACGTGAGTCATCATTCGCAGTGGCGTTTCTGAGAAAAAACACGCCCCGGATTGCGATAAGTCTCGTACGCGTAAAGGGGTATCGCCATCGACGATGATAGGGAGGTCACTAACCGCTTTGCGCGGATGCTTACGTCTTTCTTGTCCGGAGGTCATTTTCTTGTGCTTTGGCTTTGTTTAGGGGTATCGCTACCGTAGAATAACGAAAATGGCATCATACAACAAAGTAATTTTAATGGGTAATTTGACCCGCGACCCAGAAGTGCGTCAATCTCAAAGTGGCACCGCTATTGTTAAGGCGGGTTTGGCTGTAAATGAACGCCGCCCTGACGGCCAAGGCGGATGGAAAGAGCAGGCTCATTTTTTCGATATAACGATATTTGGTTCTCGTGGCGAGGCTTTTGCGCGCTTTAATAAGCGCGGCGCTTGCGTCTTAGTCGAAGGGCGCTTGAATTTTTCTTCATGGGACGATCGTGAGAGTGGCCAAAAGCGCTCAAAGGTTGACGTGGTAGTAGAGAATTGGTCATTCACGGGTAGCAAAAACGATAATGCCGGCGGCGGTAATGCCGGTGGTGGACACCAGCAGCAGCAAGAAACGTCTCCGCCTCAACCAGCACCAAGCTTCCCAGGCCCAGATTCATTCGGTGGCGCACCAGCAGGTGGCGGCATGTCTGATGACGTACCGTTTTAAACTACGTGAATTTAACAGTCAAACTGTTCGGCGAGTTGCAAGAACTCTGCGAAAACAGTTCACTACAATTGCAATTACCAACGCCATCCAGCGTTGGTGATTTGCTGTTGGCGGTAAGTGAAAGGTATCCGCAACTTGTTAAGCGCACTTTCCGCGTTGCCGTCGATTGCAATTATGTAGACAAGTCATTTGCCCTACAACAGCATTGTGAAATTGCTCTGATCCCTCCCGTGTGTGGTGGCTGATGAAAGTCGTTTGTCGTTTAGTTGAAGGACCTGCCAGTGGCGATTGGGGCCGGCGGCAACTTTCAGTTAATCACAACGCTGGATGCATGCTTGAGTTTAGCGGTCAAGTTCGTGCCAACAATAATCAACGCAACGATGTGGTCGCACTGCATTACCAAGCGTACCCTGAAATGTTTGCTGCCGAAGTACAGAAAATTGCGACCGAAATGCAGGGCCAATTTGAGTTAATAGCATTAGCTGTCGAACATTCGGTTGGCGAAATCACTCTTGGGCAAGATGCGGTGCATGTCGTCGTAAGTGCAGCACACCGCCGCGACACATTTGCTGCACTCGAGTTTTTCATGATGCAACTTAAACAGCGGGTGCCAATCTTCAAAAAAGAAATTTATTCAAACGGCGAGCAGTGGCTCGGCCAACAAGATTAAAAATGCTAAAAGTCCATACCGTTCCAGTTACCCCCTTTATGCAAAACTGTACCATTCTCGAATGCACAGAGACTAAGCAGGCTGTTGTCTGCGATTGTGGTGATGCGCAGCCAGTGCTAGATTTCGTGGCGCGATTAAATTTGAAAGTGGTGGCAGTGTGGGCTACTCATGGTCATCTCGATCACATTGGCGGCACCGAAGAATTGATTGCAGAATTAGGCGTGCCATTCTTCTTCCCCCAGGGTGACGATTTCTTGCGCACTACTTTGCCTGAGCAAGCACGCAACTACGGATTTCCACCGGTTAAAGTTCCGGCTGTCGACACCAATATCGATGATGTAAATGAACTTTCTTTTGGTAACGTTACTGTTGAAGTGCGAAATTGCCCAGGCCATACTCCGGGACACGTGGTGTTTTACAATGCAGACGCTGGTGTTGTTATCGCTGGCGATGTCATGTTCAGCGGCAGCATCGGACGCACTGATTTCCCGCGCGGCTCGTTCCCGCAACTAGAAAAATCCATACGACAACAGATGTATAGCTTGCCGTCCAAAACTGTGGTGTACTGCGGGCACGGACCGAACACTACGATTGGTCACGAAGCTAAGACTAACCCCTTTGTAAAGGCTGAATAAGACTGCCGCGTCGTTATTCTATAGGGCAATGGAACGCGAATCGCTTGAAGTAGATGTGTTAGTTGTGGGTGCAGGTCCGGCCGGATTATGTTTTGCAATTGAGCTTGCCAATAAGTCGCAAGCGGCGGGGCAAGAGCTAGCGATTTTGGTGCTTGATAAGGCTGGTGAAATTGGTCATCATCAATTGTCTGGCGCGGTGCTTGATCCGAAGGCGATTTTAGAAATGTTTCCGGACGCCGAAAAAGATGGCTTCCCTATTCATGCTAAAGTTAAAGACGATGCTTTGTTGTGGCTGAATGAGAAATCACATAAGCGGATGGCCGGAATTATGTGCCCTCCGCAATTTAAGAATCACGGCAACTGGATTACATCTGCCAATGAGATGGTGAAGTGGCTCGAGCAAAAAGCCGAGGCTGCTGGCGTCGAAGTTTACCCAGGATTTGCTTGTGCGAGCGTATTGCGTGACGCTGACGGGGCTGTGTGCGGTGTGCGCTGTGTTGACCAAGGTCTTGGTAAAGATGGTGGGCAAAAGGCAACCTATGCGCCCGGCTACGACATCAAAGCGCGCCTAACTGTTCTTGCCGAAGGAACGCGCGGTTCGGTTACTAAGCAGGTGATAGCTGAAAATAAACTCGATGCCGACCGTAACCCGCAAATATGGGGTGTTGGCGTCAAAGAGATCTGGGAAGTCGAGCACAATCTCGAGGGTACTGTCCTTCACACCGGCGGATGGCCTCTAGGCACCACGGTATATGGCGGTGGCTGGATTTACGGTTTACCGAACAACCGTTTGTCCATCGGCTTCGTAATGGGCATGGACCACGGCAATGCGTCCTTTGATTACCACGCTGAAATGCAGCGTTGGAAGCAGCATCCTTTTATGGCTGATTTACTTAAGGGCGGCAAGTTGATTCGTTATGGTGCTAAGACAGTGCCCGAAGGTGGTTTGTTCTCAATGCCACAGTCGTGGGGAGATGGTTTTATGCTTGTCGGCGATTCCGCGGGTTACATGAACGCAGCGCGCCTAAAAGGCTTACACCTAGCGATTAAGTCAGGCGTCATCGCCGCTGACGCAGCGCTAGAAGCTTTAGCCGCAACTGACGGCATTGCTCAAGGTGAGAAGCTGAGTAAAGTAGATAAGTTATTTAACGATAGTTGGGCTTACACTGAGTTGAGCAAGGTTCGTAACTATCGACAAGGTTTTCAGAAAGGCTTTATGGCGGGTTCAATTGGCGCAGCACTCGGTACCTTAACTGGCGGCGTGCTACCTGGTGGCAAGAAGCCACTAAAGAGCGACCACGAGCTTTATAAAAAAGGTGCCAAGCCAAATCCGTTGCCGAAATTTGACGGCGAACTTACCTTTGACAAATTATCGAATGTGTATTTGTCCGGTTCAATTCACGAAGAAGATCAACCATGTCATTTGCAGGTACTTGATACTAGTATTTGTGTTGACCAGTGCACCGAAGAATACGGAAACCCATGCCAGCATTTTTGTCCGGCAGCGGTTTATGAGTGGGAGGCCGGTAATCTTATGATTAACGCTTCTAATTGCGTGCACTGTAAAACATGTGACATCGCCGATCCTTACGAAAACATAAATTGGGTAGTGCCTGCAGAGGGCGGCCCGGTTTACACCTCAATGTAATAAACAACAAAGCATACAATGCGTACAAAACTAGTAGACTCAGCAGCAGCTCGCCGTAGCGAACTGCATGCAATCCTTGCACCAATCGGTGCGAAAATTAATTTACCAAGCGATGCTCCAGCAGCGAAGACTTGGAAGTCCGACTTTAGCGACAAAAATGGTTCGTCAATCACTCTACGCGGTGCCGCTGGCAAGCGTTGGGTTTTGGTGCGCTTGCCGAAAGCTAAAGATGTTACGGCTGAAGACGTCCGTGGTGCTGCGGGTGTTGCCCGAAAGGCTTGTGAAGGCTTAGAAAAGCCCACGCTTAGCATCGATTTGTCATGTCTTAAGAACGATGCTGCATTTGCTCAGGCTGCAGTTGAAGGTGCGATGATGGCTGGCCACGATATGGCATTGATGAAATCAGATAAGCCAAAGTACTTGGTCAAGTCGATTCAAGTTGCGGGCGCCGGTTCGTCTATGGCTGCCAAAAAGGCTGTTAAGCACGGTGCTCATGGCGCCATTGCTAACTTGGCCGCACGTGATCTGCAAAACGCACCGGCAAACATTCTTACACCAAAAGAATTCGCTAAGCGCGCGCGCAAAGTTTGTAGCTCCTCGCCAAAGTTAAGTTGCAAGGTTTTAGGTGAAAAGAAAATGGCTGAGATGGGTATGGGCTCACTGCTTGGCGTTTCGCAAGGTTCAGCTAATGAAGCGCAACTAGTGCATATGGTTTACAAGCCAAAGGGTAAATCGAAGGGTAAGTTGGCTTTGGTCGGCAAGGGCTTAACGTTTGACACTGGTGGCATTTCCCTTAAGCCCTCGGGCAACATGCAGGACATGAAGTTTGATATGTCAGGAGCGGCAGCAGTGCTCGGCACATTTGCGGCATTGGCGAAAGGTGCTGAGTGCCAATACGAAGTGCACGGCATTCTTGGTTGTGTTGAAAATATGCCAGGTGCAAATGCCCAACGTCCGGGCGACATCGTTACTGCGATGAACAAGATGACCATCGAAGTTCACAATACTGACGCCGAAGGACGCTTGGTTTTAGCCGATTGTCTAACTTACACGGCGCGTAAAGTTAAGCCAATGCGTATTTACGATATGGCAACCCTTACTGGCGCGGCCATCCACGCTTTAGGTCACCTACATTCAGCGGTTATTGGCACCGATCAAAAAGCTATCGACCAAGTTCGTGAGCTTTCAACTGAATTGGGTGAGCCATGCTGGCAGTTGCCAATCAACGATTCGTACCGCGATCTTACTCGTGGCTCATACGCTGATTTGCAGAACATCTATGCGCCGGGGCAGGGAGCCGGCACTATTGCTGGCGCATGTTTCTTGTCGTTCTTCGTTGACGATGTGCCATGGGTACACCTCGATATTGCTGCCACTGCATGGGAAGGGCCAGCGCGTAGCTACATGAGTAAAGGCGGGCGCGGTGTTATCGCGCGTACCATGCTTGCAGTATTAAGAAACTAATACTAACTACTTGCGGTCGGCACTGTCGACCCAATCTCTGCGTCCGTAGCCAGTGTAAATCTGGCGCGGGCGCACGATTTTTGTAGAGCTATCAGCCATCATTTCATTCCAGTGAGCGAGCCAGCCAACCATACGGCCAACGGCAAAGAACACCGTGAACATACGCGAATCAAAACCCATTGCTGAATAAATCAGGCCTGAGTAAAAATCGACGTTAGGGAATAACTTGCGGCTAGAAAAGTAGTCGTCTTCGATGGCAGCCTTTTCGAGGGCACGTGCAATGTCGAGCTTAGGATTGTGGCCAACCACATCAAAAACGTTAGCCGCCAACTCGCCAATTACTTTAGCGCGCGGGTCGTAGTTTTTGTAAACGCGGTGACCGAAGCCCATCAAGCGCCGTTCGCCATTTTTGCAGGACTCAAGGAATGCCGGGACATCTTCGACACTATCGATTTGATTGAGCATCTCTAGTACAGCTTGGTTGGCGCCACCATGAAGTGGGCCGTGCAAGGCCGAAGCAGCAGCAGCGGCAGACGAGTAAGGATTTACTTGACTAGACGCAACAGCGCGCATTGCATTTGCTGAACAATTTTGTTCGTGGTCGGCATGAAGAATTAGCAAGGCATCCATGGCTTTTTCGAGCGCTGGGTGAATTTCATCTTCACGGCCTTCACGGCTGAGCATCATGTGCAGGAAATTGCTACTGTACGACAACTCGTTATTAACCTCAACAGGGCCCAAATCGTTGCGGTGACGGTAACCCATCGCCGCGAGAACCGGTGTTAAAGCAATCAAACGAATGATTTGCTGGTGCCGAGATTCGGCGTTGAGTACGTCGTCGATGTCGTCAAACTCGCCGCCCAAAGCTGCCAATGCTGACTCGAGCATTGCCATTGGGTGCAAGTTTTTGTTGAATACATCGTGAAGTTTTTGGATGTCTTGTGGTACGTAAGTGGCGGCGCTGATCTCGGCTTGGAACATATCAAGTTCAGCGGCAGTAGGAAGTTCGCCATTAAGTAGCAGCCAGCAAATCTCAAGGTAAGTGCCTTTAGATGCAGTATCTTCGATTGGATAACCGCGGTATTCTAAAATGCCTTTTTCACCATCAATAAAGCAAATCGAGCTTTTGCAGGTGACTGTATTTTTAAGAGCTGGGTCGTAAGACAGCATGCCAAAATCATCGTCGTTGACCTTAATCTCGCGCAATTTAGTCGCAGGAATAGTGTCGTGCTCGATAGGTAAGCTATATTCTTTGCCCGTGCGACTATCTATGGCGCCAAGGGTGTCTGAATTGTTATTGGTGTCTGCTGACATTTTTATTGTTCCGCTAGTGATGGTAGGGAGGATGGGACTCGAACCCACACTGGAAGGATTTTAAGTCCTTTGCCTCTGCCATTGGGCTACCTCCCCTTAATTTTGCGATATCTGCACCCAAAAAGGATGGAGCCGGCACCCAGACTCGAACTGGGGATGTTGGATTTGCAATCCAATGCCTTAGCCACTTGGCCATGCCGGCATCACAGGAGGCAAATTATATTGTATTATGTGCAAGATACATCATGAATCCGACGTTTTTCCATCTGATTTTCCTGTTTACTGCGCCGTTAATCTGGTTCAGTGGGAATAAAAATGCGCGCCTACTTGTTTTGCTGTCGTTTGCATTGGCAGCAGCTCATTCAACGGAACTTGCCGTATTAAGTGTTGGTGGAGTAGTTGCTGCACTAGCCATCGACATCACTTCTTTGCTGCGCTTACGATCTAAAGCGTCTTGCAGAGCAATATTAGTGTATTCGGCATTCTGCACGCTTCCCTTATGGATGCCAGCGGCATGGGTGTATTGGCCCGGCCACCTTCTGACAAATTCAGAATGGCAACCTGCTTACAATGGATGGCTCTACGAGGCTTACGGCTCTGCTGATGTACTGCCCACCGTTGAGTATTGGCAGCCAGTGTCGGCCTTTCTTGCTTTAGGCATTTTGTTGTTCGCATATGACAAGCTACGAGATATAATTAATCGCACTTCTGACATCGAAGAATAATTTAAATGCAACGCCGCTTAATGTGTACCTTTCCAGAACGATTGATTAAACAACCGTTACTATTTACTTTGGTCAACCGCTTTCAGGTTGTGCCTAATATTCGCGGTGCCAGCGTGACTGACACAATCGCTATTCTTTCTTTGCAGCTAGAAGGCGAAGACGCCAAAGTTGAAGAGGCGGTTCAATACCTCATCGACGAAGGAGTGCAAGTCGAATTTTTAGAAGATAACGAGTGATTTTTAGTTACTAGCTTCTTCTTTACGCTGTTGACGTTTAGCCCTGGCTTGGGCAATAATGTCAGCAGCTTTTGCTTTCTTAGCCTTTTAAATAGCTGTGGTAACCAATCCTTTCAATTTAGTTAGTCCCTTTGCGCCTGCCGGTGATCAACCGCGCGCAATCGCAGAATTGACTGCTAGATTTTCTGAGAAAAACAGCCGCCAGATATTGCTGGGCGTTACGGGGTCCGGAAAAACTTTCACCGTTGCCAACTTGATTCAAAAGCTGCAGGTGCCAACTTTGGTTTTGGCTCACAATAAAACTCTCGCATCTCAACTGTATCAAGAGATGCGCGAGTTGTTCCCCGATAACGCAGTCGAATATTTTGTCTCCTACTACGATTACTATCAGCCTGAGGCATATATTCCCAGTTCTGATACTTATATAGAGAAGGACGCCCGAATCAACGAACGCATTGAACGACTGCGCAACTCTGCAACAGCATCACTTCTTACTCGTAGAGATGTAATTGTTGTTTCTTCGGTTTCATGCATCTATGGCCTTGGCGATCCTGAAACTTATCAGGGCCTGGCTCTGCGTTTAGCTGTCGGCGCAGCATGTTCGCGTCAGCAACTGATGCGCGAGTTGGTTCGAACACAACATAGCCGTAACGACATTGGCTTCGCCGCCGGTTCATTTAGGGTTCGCGGGAATGCGATTGAAGTTTGGCCAATTCATGAAGAGTCGCGTTTCTTGCGAATCGAATTGGAACAAAGCATTATCGCAGACTTGTTGTATGTAGATTCTTTGACAGGAGAAGTGTTAGATACGCCAAAGAATGTTGCTGTTTATCCGGTGGGGCATTACGTGCAACCAGAAGATAAAATCCCTCAGGCTTTGGCTGCGATGCGTAAAGAATGTTCAACGCGCGTGGCAGAGTTAAACGCACTCGGTAAAAACCTCGAGGCCTTGCGCTTAGAAAGGCGAGTGACGTCAGACATTGAAGATTTAGAAGAGTTGGGCTACTGTCCAGGGATTGAAAACTATGCAAGTTTGTTTGAGCAACGTGGTGATGGGCAACCACCGTTTACTCTGCTTAACTATTTCCCAGCAGAGTTTTTGACTGTGGTTGATGAATCTCATGTCACCTTGCCCCAGGTATACGGGATGGTGCGTGGAGATGCTGCACGCAAGCAATCCTTGATAGAGCATGGGTTCCGCTTGCCTTCTGCTTTGAATAACAGACCTCTCGCAGAGCACGAGTTCGAGGGCATGATGTCGAGAGCTCTGTACGTCTCAGCTACTCCGGCCCATCGCGAAAATGCTATTGTCGACGATGATGCCATAGAACAAATCGTGCGTCCTACAGGTTTGCTTGACCCGGTGGTCGAGGTTAGGCCAGCTAAACAGCAAGTCGAAGATAGCCTCGCTCAGATTTTCGCATGCCTAGAAGATAAACACAGAGTATTGGTGACAACTCTTACCAAACGCTCAGCCGAAGACCTTACCGAATTTCTGCAAGAGAACAAAGTCAAAGCGAGTTACATGCACGCTGACATCGATACTCTGCAGCGCTCAGAGTTGCTGCGTGACTTGCGATTAGGAGTAATTGACGTCTTAGTAGGTATCAATTTGCTGCGCGAAGGTTTGGACATCCCTGAGGTTGCATTAGTGCTAGTGCTAGATGCTGACCGTGAAGGTTTTTTGCGTTCTGCTACGTCACTGATTCAGACATGTGGGCGTGCTGCTCGAAATGTTAATGGTCGCGTCATTTTATACGCTGATAAAGTTACGGCCTCAATGCAAAGCGCTATCGATGAGTCGCAACGCCGCCGCAGCATTCAACACGCGTATAACTTAGAGCATAAAATTGTCCCGCGCAGTATTTCTAAGCCGGTTATAGATTCGTTGTCAGGCATTTTGCTGCGCAAAGAAGATGAATCGTCTTTGGATATTGCTGCCTTCGACTGGCAACAGCAGTCCGACGACCTACGACAACAAATGCAATTAGCAGCGGCAGATTTAAAATTCGAGTTGGCTATAGAGTTACGCAATAAACTCGAACGTTTGGAATCACAGCGATTGGCCTACGATGAATAGTCACCGCGACAGGTTTGTTGGGCAGTTGCGTAACGCTCCCAATAGCAGTGGAGTGTATGTCTTTCGCAACCACCAAGGTGAGGTCCTTTACGTTGGAAAAGCGAAGAACATTAAAAACAGAGTTCAGGTTTATACTCGCATCGGGGCGGATGGCCGTTCTAGGTTAGAAGACCTGCTAGACCTTGCTGCTAATGCAGAGTTCCTGTTGACTGAAACAGAGGTTGAGGCCATTATCCTTGAGTCACAGCTGGTTAAGCAGCACCAGCCACCAATGAATGTGTTGCTTAAAGATGACAAGAACTTCTTGTTTATTAAGTTAGATACGACGCACCAGTGGCCGCGGTTGGGTTTGTCGCGGAAACCAACTACACATGGAGAATACTACGGCCCTTACCCCAATGCTTCTACTGCAAGGCGGGCCAAGCGATTGATCCAAAAGCTATGTCAAATACGCGATTGCAGTGACTCAACTCTGGCAAGCCGATCCCGCCCTTGCCTGAAGCATGGAACGGGGTTGTGCTTGGCACCATGCGTCGAGAGCTGCTGTCCTGACGAATATAGTTCAGCGTTGTCTGACGCCCGTAATGTTTTAAATGGCGATGTCGCCGCACTAATTTCTCGAGAAACTTTCGCGATGGCTGAGTTCTCGAGCAATCTCGTATACGAAAGCGCTTTGCGTTGTCGCAATAACATTGCGGCGCTTAAAGCACTGCAGCAAAAACAGAATGTCCGCTTAGGAGCTAATGATGATTATGACGTCGTTGCCATAGATGTGCGCGGGGCATATGCTGTGCTGCAGTACCGCGGAGGAGAATGGCTACATTCAACGACAGGCTTTGTTCCGCTCTTTGACAATCTGCCGCATGCAATGTCAAAGCTGCTGATAGCTCTCTACGCAGATGGAGATGATGTGCCTCGTCAAGTGCTTCTCGACACATGTCCTCCTGATATAGACCAACTCCAAGAGGCGTTTAGTGCCAAGTCTAAGTTCAACATAGCATTGTTGGTGCCGCAGCGCGGACAAAAACGCTCACTGGTGAAAATGGCACAACGTAATGCGCAAGCTATTAAGGGTGAGCAACGGACAGTCTCTTACGTGGCCGTTCGCAATAGCATTAACTCAATGTTTAGCGTTCCTAGCCCACATATAGTTGATTGCATTGATGTGTCACATTTGCAGGGTACACAACGTGTTGCTTCGAAAGTACGCTTTGTTGATGGACAGCCGCAGACTAGTTCTTATCGACACTATATTGTCGCTGACGGTACGGGTAACGACGACTTTGCGGCAATGCGCGAAGTGGTTGAGCGAGTGCTTGCGCGACGCGATACGGAAGGCTTGCCCGATTTACTCGTTTTAGATGGAGGTGCACAGCAACTTGCCAGTGGTCAGCAGGTGCTTGATGAGTACAATGTTGAGTTGCCTCTATTATCGTTAGCAAAAGCTCGTAGTTCAAAAATTGGAGTGCAAGCCGAAGAGCGCGTTTTTTATGATCGAATACTGCCACCTAGGGTTTTGCAACGCGGTACCGACATACGTCATTTTTTTGAGCGCATTCGTAACGAAGCACATCGCTTTGCAATTAGTCACCACCGCCGTCGCCGCGAATCGTTACGTTCAATTCTAGAGCAGGTCCCGAATGTTGGTGCCGCGCGCAGGCAGTTGCTCTTGGATTACTGCCGCGGCGATTTGTCTATCATTGCCAATGCCGACATTGCCGACATATCTGCATTGAAAGGGATTAGCGTTTCACTAGCGAAAGAAGTGCAAAGCTTCGTGCGCCGCGAACTAGGCAACTAGGCACGCGGATGGTGCATTTTGTGCATGCTCTGTAACTCTTCAACTTCAACGTGAGTGTAGTGCTCAGTTGTGCGTAAGTCAGCATGCCCTAAAAATTCTTGTACGCTGCGCAAATCACCACCACCAAGTAAAAGGTGAGTGGCACAAGAGTGGCGCAGAATATGAGGATGCATGTTTTGCGTAATCGCAACTTGAGAAGCATATTTCTTTACAGCGCGATAAGCAAAGTGGCGATCAAGAGGACGTCCTGATTTGCTGAGCAGTAGCTGCGTTGGCGGCTGAATGAATTTTTTTGCACGCATTTCTATCCAGGCCTCAACTCGTTGAGCGGCGACTCCTCCGAGCGGGACGAGACGCTCTTTATTTCCTTTGCCGCTGACGCGCATTATTCCTGGGCGGTCAGCGGAAGAAATGTTTAGGTTGATGTCGCCTATTGCTAAATCTATTGCTTCGCTAACTCTTAAACCTCCGCCATATAACAATGCCAATAGGGCGCGGTCGCGAATTCCAATCCAAGTATCTGGGTCAGGAGCACCAAGGATTGCCATTGCATTTTCGGGAGTAAGCACTTGCGGTAACTTTTTCCAGAGCTGAATTTTGCCGATTGTACGTAGTGGATCACGACCGGAAATCCCATGTTCAGCGCGCATCCATTTCAAAAAACCCCGGAGTGTCGAAATAAGACGCACTTGGGAAGAAGGAGAATGCCCTTTTTTACGGCTGTCAGCCAATAAATCGACAATTAACTCAGTCGTGAGATTTTTCCAGTCTAAACAGCCTTTTTCGGCTAAAAATTTGGCAGATTTCAACAAATCTTGCTTGTAGGCGACAATACTATTTCGAGCTAAACCCGCCTCAGCGGCCAAACTGGCCAAATAATCAGCAATAATTGCTGAAAGCTGTCCAGGTAGTGTTTGACGTGGCATAGGTTTTTATTAGAATTTGCGTCCCACGGTACTCTCGTACTCCCTAACAGGATACTGAAATGAAGAAGCTAACTAAACCCCAACAGAAGCAGTTTCGCCCAATTTTACTTGCTTATTTAAAGCAACTGGGCGCGAAGCTTGAACATCTAGAAGAAGCGGCCTTGTTAATTGATGACGACGCTGGTCCAGATGATGGTGATGAATTTGGTTCAGAGGGACAGTCGCGTGAATTGCAACTGGGTCTTATAGAAAACGAAAACCAAATCGTTGAAGATTGTTACCGTGCTCTAGAAAGAATCCGTGATAACGTTTTTGGGAATTGCACTGCTTGTCATGAGCTCATTCCTCAGCGGCGATTAGATGTACGTCCTTACTCTGAATTTTGTGTTGCTTGTAAAGAGAAATATGAAAAAGGCGAGCTAGACGTTGAATGAATTAATGTCGTCTCCGCGCCCACTGTTTAAGCCATGGCTGATTGGTGGGATAATATTATTGATTGTTTTGGATTTATGGTCCAAGGCCTGGGCTTTCGAAGCAGTCGGTTTGTTTATGCCAGCCAAGCCGATATTTGGCGATTGGCTTAGTGTTTATTGCATCACTAACGCCGGAGGCATTTGGGGGATAGGCGGCGAAGGTGGCTTCACTGTTTTTCTGACTATAGTCCGGTTGATTGCCGTTGCATTTCTAATCTTCTTTATTAATCGTCAACATGCAGCAAACATAATTGGTCTCGGAACTCTAGGATTGCTTTTGGCTGGTGCACTTGGCAACTTATATGACAATCTTTCTGTAGTCATGCCATGGGCAGGTAATGGTGAGGTTCGTGATTTCATTATGTTTAAGGTGTCGGCACCATCTTTCATTCCTGAAAACATTTGGCTATTCGATCCGTTCCCAATATTTAATATTGCCGATGCTTGTATATCAATCGGATTCGTTTTATTGCTGACCGGAGTTGCCAAGCTGGGTGACAGTTTCAAGGCTCCGCAACAGTAAACTATTGCATGCTTTCTACCAAGATAGCCTCTCTTGAATTGCCCACGCCGTTAATGACGGCGTCAGGCACATTTGGGCACGACCCGGCTGCATTGAACTTCTTGCAAGCGGGCGACTTGGGGGCTTTGGTACTTAAAACAGTTACTCCAGACCCTAGACATGGTAATCCTGCTCCTCGAATGGCAGAGTTTGAGGGCGGCATCTTGAATGCAATTGGTCTAGAAAATAAAGGCTTAAAGTATTGGAGCGAAACTGTTGCGCCAACCCTCGAAGGCATGCCTGTTGCTGTTGTGGCAAATGCCGGGGGGCATTGCACAGAAGATTACGTAGAGGTTGTCTCAGCATTTGACAAAATGATTGGCGTTGCTGCTATTGAATTGAATTTGTCTTGTCCCAATGTAGAGGGTGGCATCCAATACTCTACTGAGTCAACGGCATTGGCGGAGGTGGTTGGCGCTTGCCGCACTGTGACAAACAAGCCAATGTTCGTGAAGCTGTCTCCGAATGTCACAGATATCCAACCTTTGGCTCAGGCAGCTGAACAAGCTGGTGCTGATGCGCTTACTGTTTGCAATACTTTGATTGGCATGCTCGTTGATTGGCGCAGCCAACGCCCTGTTTTAGCAAACGGCACCGGCGGAATGTCCGGACCAGCAATTAAGCCAGTCGCAATGCGAATGGTTTCGCAATGCGCATCAGCAGTCGGCATCCCAGTTATTGCGTCGGGAGGCGCTTCCTGCGCCGACGATGTCCTCGAGTTTATAGTTGCTGGCGCAACGGCAGTGCAAATAGGCACCGCTGCGTTTCGTGATCCAGCGATAATTTCACAGATAGCCAGCGACTTACGGAGCATCCTGGATAACGAAAACTTAACGCTAGCCGATCTCCGCGGCTCACTAAAATTGTAATGGTTGACTTCGAAGCAGTTACTGATTCATTAAAAGGCATGGGTGAAGGATTTGGCCGTGCGCTTAATTCTGTTTTCGGCTCGCAAAATACGCGCGTTGTTAAGCGGATGCAGCCGCTCATTAACGAGATTAATTCTCATGAGCAGTGGGCCGAATCTTTAAGTGACGAAGAAATACGTCAGCAAACCGTAACCTGGAAGCAAGAAGTCGCTGATGGGCGGTCTCTTGACGATGTCTTGCCAGAGGCATATGCCATGGTTCGTGTCGCAGCCCAGCGCACTCTAGGCATGCGTCACTACGATGTGCAATTGGTTGGCGGTATAGCGATGCATAATGGCTCAATCGCAGAAATGGCAACTGGTGAGGGTAAGACTTTGGTCGCAACTTTATCCGCCTACCTAAATGCGTTGTCTAGCAAAGTTTTCGTCGTTACGGTTAACGATTATCTTGCCTTGCGAGATTCACAATGGATGTCTCCAGTTTATGAGTTTCTCGGTTTGCAGGTTGGTGCCATTCAGGCGCCAATGACTCCTGCTGAACGCCATCCGATTTACGCGGGCGATATTATTTACGCGACCAACAATGAATTAGGATTCGATTACTTGCGTGATAATATGAAGCAGCGCCTTGAAGATCAGGTGCAGCGACAACTTGGCTTTGCGATTATTGACGAAGTTGACTCGATTCTAATCGACGAGGCGCGTACGCCTTTGATTATCTCTGGGCCTGCGACTGGCAATTCCGAAAAGTACCGCATAGGCATGCAAGTTGCGCGTAAGCTAAAACTAGACCAGCATTTTGAGGTCAAAGAAAAAGAAAAGTCGGCGACTCTTACCGAAGACGGTATCGTTCTTTCGCAGCAGGCCATGAAGGTAGATGACTTCTACACCGATGCATCCAACATGGAATGGCCTCACATCATCGAGCAAAGTTTGCGCGCTTTGCATATGTATCAGCCAGAGGTTGACTACGTAGTTAAAGACGGCAAAGTGATTATCGTTGACGAGTTTACCGGACGACTCATGGATGGCAGGCGATGGGGCGATGGCCTGCATCAAGCGGTAGAGGCTAAAGAAGGTTTGCGTCCACGTGCTGAAAACCAAACGCTTGCCACAATTACTTTTCAGAACTACTTTAGGTTGTTTGATAAGTTGTCCGGAATGACCGGTACTGCCATGACTGAAGCAGGCGAGTTTGCGAAAATATATGACCTTGATGTAGTTTCCATTCCGACAAACAGGCCGATTACGCGACTTGATGATGCTGACGTGGTTTTTCTTGAAATGAAAGATAAATGGGTGGCGATAGCTAACGAAATCAAAGAAGCTCAAGACAAAGGTCAGCCAGTTTTGGTTGGTACCACGAGTATCGAAAACTCAGAACTACTCTCTGGTGTGTTGACGAGGCGCGGAATTAAACACGACGTGCTAAACGCAAAGCAGCATCAACGCGAGGCGTCTATTGTTGCGCAGGCAGGTCGTGCTGGTCACGTTACTGTTGCGACTAACATGGCTGGTCGTGGCACCGATATTGTGCTTGGTGGAAACGCCGATGCGATGCTGAAGGCAGAAGTGGGAATGGGCAACTTTGAAACCGACTCTCCAGAGTACCAAGCAAAAAAAACCGAGATTGAATCTAGCCTTTGTGGCGAACGTGATGTAGTTCTTGCTGCTGGTGGTTTGTATGTGATAGGCACAGAGCGACATGAGTCACGCCGCATTGACAATCAGCTTCGCGGTCGTTCTGGTCGTCAAGGTGACCCAGGGCGCTCACGTTTCTTCTTGTCTCTTGACGATCCTCTTATGCGTCGCTTCTATCGTGACTGGGTGAAAAACTTTCTATCTAAAGCTGGCATGGGTGACGGCGAACCGGTTGAGTCGAAAATGGTGTCCAACGCGATTAAGAAAGCTCAAAAGAAAGTTGAAGATTATCACTTCGAAATCCGTAAGAGTTTGCTTGAGTACGACGAGGTGATGAATGAGCAGCGCAAGATGATTTACACTCAACGACAGAGCGCACTCGCAGGCGAGTCTCTGCGTGAGAGAGTTATTGCAATGGCTGCAGAGGTTGTACGCGCCAATTTAGACAACTACCTAGGTGACGGCAAAGAAGTCGAACCAGACTGGGATTCCGTGCACAGCTTTGTTGACCGCCGTTGGGTTTCAGAAATGACTCTTGAAGAGCTAGAGCAGCAAGGCGTTAATCAGGTTACCGATTATGTATTTGCAAACTTCGAGCAGAAGTACCTGGCGCGCGCCGAAGAACTCGGAGACGAGCAGATGGCTCGCCTTGAATCATTCCTGGTGTTGAATGCAATTGATACCAAATGGAAAGAACACCTTTACGTTATGGACGCTCTGCGTTCAGGCATTGGGTTGCGTGGCTATGCGCAGGTCGATCCTAAGAACGAGTACAAGCGTGAGGGTTTAGAGCGCTTCGAAGAAATGTTGCTGCACGTTGCCGAAGAGGTAACGTCATTTGTATTGCGCGTTCAATTGAAGAGCGAGGTGGCTCATGGCTCTGACGTCTATGCCGGACAACAAGCCTCGCACCCTAGTTTTGGCGGCAACGCATCCCAGACTGGTGCAGCAGCAGCAGGGCGTCCTGCTCAGCAGGGTCGACAAGTTGCTGTCGGTTACGATAAACCACAGCAGCAACATCCTGCTAATCAAGGGCAGCCGCCTGCAACAGCTCCTAAGCCTAAGATTGCCCGTAACGCACCTTGCCCTTGTGGCTCAGGTAAGAAGTATAAACAGTGTCACGGTAAATAGCGGATTTGATTTTGCAACAGTTAGTTTTTTATACCTACAACATTTTGTTGTTGCTGGTGGTGTTGTTGTACCTGCCGTTTTTTTTAATTCTACTGCTTGCCGACAAGGATGCCCGCCAGCGTCGCTTGATGCGCTTGGGATTCGGTTGCGGTGTTGATAAAGAGGTCGACTTGCTTTTGCATGGTGTGTCAGTCGGAGAGGTTAAAGCCATTCGTTCTTTAGTTGAGCAAATCAAGAAAGACTATCCTGGCTTGAAGTTAGCAATTTCTACTACTACAGTTACTGGATATCAAACTGCAAAAGCTATTTATCCTGAGTTGCCAGTTGTTGTATACCCACTTGACATGTTCGGCGCATGCTCGCGTTTTCTTAACGCAGTCTCTCCCAAATTGGTTGTGCTTGCCGAACTTGAACTTTGGCCAAATTTTTTGCGAGCTTGCCAAAAACGCAAAATCGACGTCGCTGTGGTTAATGGAAGAATTACGTCACGCTCATTAGCAGGGTACCGTCGCATCGGGCGCTGGCTACCTCGTTTTGGTAATGTGTGTTTCTTTGGTGTTCAGACCGAGCTCTATGCCGAGCGCTTTCAGCAGCTCGGAGTCGCAGAAAGCGACATCGTAATTACTGGCAACATCAAGTACGACTCTTTGCATTTTCCAGAGAGCGACAACTTCACAACTGCATGGTCGCGTTGGGCTGAGGCTAACAACTTGTTGCTGGCAGCGTCTACCCATGCTCCGGAAGAAAGCCAGTTATTGACAGAGTACGTCAAGCATGATTTTGAATCTACTGTTTTTGTTATTGCGCCACGCCATCCGCACCGCTGTCAAGAATTGCTGACCAAGCTACAGCGTGCGCATGTGGATTTGCGCATCGATTTGTTCTCGCAAACGAAAAACAACGAGCAGCTTGAGTGCGACGTGTTAATCGTAGATGTATTGGGGCAGCTTGAGTCAGCTTTTACTAATTCTCAGAGTTGCTTTATTGGCGGCTCACTCCTTGATCATGGCGGACAGAATTTACTTGAGGCTGCTGTTGCTAATTGTGCTTTGGTCATGGGGCCAAGCCACTACAACTTCAAGGATGAAGTGAGCCTACTCTCAGCTGTTGACGGGATGCTAATTGGTAAAAACGCGGAAAATGTGTTAGAATTGTTGTTAGAATTGCAGCAAAACTCTGAAAAAAGGCGGATATTAGCGCAGAATGCGCGTAATGCACTTGAATCTCAGCGCGGAACCGCGAAAATTACCCTCGACGTTATGCGTGACCTCGGCCTATTGCCATTGAAATGAAAAAACTGTTTACTTCCGAATCTGTCTCCATGGGACATCCTGATAAGGTCTCTGACCAAATTAGCGATGCTGTGCTTGATGCTTGTCTGCGCCAAGATCCAAATTCGCGCGTTGCGTGTGAAACTCTAGTAACTACGGGTACTGTCGTTCTCGCAGGTGAAATCACTACTGAAACGTGGGTGCATATGCAAAAAGAGGTTCGCCAAGTTCTTCGAGAAATTGGCTATGTTCATGCCGATATCGGGTTCGACGCCCATTCTTGCGGAGTACATAATTTGATTCATGGGCAATCCGATGATATTGCCCAGGGTGTAGATGAAGGCGAGAAAGGTGAAACAGGTGCAGGTGACCAAGGCATGATGTTTGGCTTCGCTTGTCGCGAAACTAAAGTGTTGATGCCAGCGCCAATTCATTGGGCACATCAACTGATGGCACGTCATGCCGAGTTGCGTCAAAGCGGCGAGCTGCCTTGGTTGCGTCCAGATGCTAAATCTCAGGTTACTTTTCAATATGAAAACGGCAAACCGGTAGCTATCGATGCGGTAGTGCTATCAACGCAAACCGAAGACCTCGACTTGAGTTTCATCCAAAAAGAAGTTGAAGAAAAACTTATACGTGAAGTGCTTCCAGCTGAGTGGTTATCTAACGAAACAGAAATGCACATCAACCCGACTGGCAAGTTCGTTGTTGGCGGGCCGCACGGAGATGCCGGATTAACTGGCCGCAAAATTATCGTTGATACATATGGCGGATATTCTCGCCATGGTGGCGGAGCGTTTTCTGGTAAAGATTGCACTAAAGTAGATCGTTCAGCGGCCTATGCTGCACGCTGGATAGCGAAAAACATAGTGCAGGCTGGATGGGCTGAGCGTTGCGAAGTGCAACTAGCCTACGCGATTGGTGTCCCGCACCCTGTTTCCATCCGCGTAGATACTTTCGGAACTTCTGCTGGTCTTAGTGACGAGCAAATTGCTGAAAACATTTCTAACCTGCAGGCGTTCCAAGGGCACGCGGCATTTACTCCCGATTGGATTATTGGCCGCCTTGGCTTACGTACTCCGACTGGTTACGCCGATTCCAATGGCGATGTGGATCCCAACGGTTGGACATACCGCAAAACCGCCTACCACGGGCATTTCGGTCGCGACATTTTCCCTTGGGAGAAGCTCGACCTCGTTACCGAGCTACATTCGATGTCTAAACTAGGAGCATCTTGTTAATAACATGACTACAACTGAACAACTTAATTACAAAGTAGCTGATTTATCTTTAGCTGCTGAAGGCCGTCTTTTAATCGATTGGGCAGAAGCCCGTATGCCGGTGCTAATGTCACTGCGCGAAAAATTTGAAAAGACTAAGCCGCTTGCTGGCCACCGCATTACGGGTTGCCTGCACGTTACCAAAGAAACTGCTGTGCTGATACGCACTTTGCGCGCTGCTGGTGCTGACATCGCATGGTCGGGGTGTAATCCACTTTCAACCAACGATGCGGTTGCAGCTGCTCTAGCCGAAGACGGGATAAAGATGTTTGCTTGGTACGGCCAGAATACCGAAGAATTTTACTGGTCGATCGACCGCACTTTAGACTTCAAGCCAACTATGACTTTGGACGATGGTGCTGACTTGATTTTCCGCGTGCACAACGAACATCCTGAATTATTCGAAGACATCATTGGTGGCTCCGAAGAAACCACAACAGGTGTGCATCGTCTGCGTGCGATGGCCGATGATGGCAAGTTGATGTACCCAGTTATCGCAGTAAACGACGCCGAAACCAAATGGGATTTCGATAACGTTTACGGTACCGGTCAGTCGTCGCTAGATGGCATCCTGCGTGCTACATCAGTGTTGTTGGCAGGTAAAAACTTCGTGACAGTGGGCTACGGACACTGTGGTAAAGGTTGTGCGATGCGCGCTAAGGGTATGGGTGCTAACGTTATCACGACAGAGGTTAAAGCAACTGCTGCACTGAAGGCTACTCTAGAAGGCGTCCGCGTTATGAAAATGGACGACGCCGCGAAAATCGGCGATGTATTCATTACAACCACTGGCATGAAAGATGTAATCGTTGGTCGCCACTTTGAAGCGATGCGTGATGGGGCGATTGTTTGCAACACTGGTCATTACGATTGCGAGCTTAATCTTGGC
>Ga0233427_10001439_pt1 | contig 25478 bp, 25 predicted proteins | sample SI_118_April2016_5_FD_179885 | JGI IMG/M metagenome (GOLD analysis project Ga0233427, IMG submission 179885) | Seawater microbial communities from Saanich Inlet, British Columbia, Canada - SI_118_April2016_100_MG | ecosystem: Environmental > Aquatic > Marine > Inlet | place: Canada: British...
CGGCGAATCCAAGATCCGCAATGTCAGCACCCGCATCGTCTGTGCGACCAATCGCGATCCGCAGCTCGAGGTGCGCGAAGGCCGATTGCGCGAAGATCTCTACTACCGCCTGCATGTCGTCCCGGTTTCGGTGCCGCCGTTGCGGACGCGCGAGGACGACCCACTGATTTTGGCCGAACACTTCCTGCGAGAATATGCGAAGGAGGAGCGGAAGGAATTCGACGGCTTTGCCCGTGACGCCGCAGCGGCGATTGTCAGCTATGACTGGCCGGGCAACGTGCGCGAACTCCAGAACGTGGTCCGCAACATGGTCGTGATGAATTCGGGCGGTGAAATACCGGCCACGATGCTGCCGCCGCAGATTGCGAGTTTGGCACCGGGCGGCGGAAGCCTGGAGAGCGCGGCCCCGCAAATGTCCTCGACGCTGCACCCCGCCGACACGCCGGGTGCCATGCCGGCCGCCAATGTGCCGGACGACATTCGGCCGCTTGAGGATATGGAACGGGACGCAATCGAGCATGCGATCGAGTTGTGCGACGGCAATGTGCGGATGGCGGCGACGTATCTCGAAGTCTCGCCGGCGACGCTCTACCGCAAACGAGCCAAATGGCACGAAACCGACGCTCCGGCGGACTTGGGATAGCCCTCCGGTTCGCATTTTGGCTGCTCGGTCACGTTTCACAACGCGATTTTGAGTCTCAAACTGCGACCGTGAGTGCGTGATCAAGCTCTCCTTACCAGGCATCGATGGTATCATCTGCCGGGATCGAGAAGGTATATTATGCATTTGTTTTAATTGTATTTTTTGTCGTTTTGACACCCAAACAATAAAGGCGGCGACCTGAATGGGTCACCGCCTTATTGGGGGAGGAGGACACATACACACTCAAGTGTCCTGCCCCTAACCATGCAACCGGCGTGCCACTTTCTGACATCTATTGGCTTTTCAGCTGAAAATCGATCCGGCCGGCCAACGTATCGGCCTCTTCCGCGACTTCCAGTATGTGTTGGGCCTGTGAACGAAGGTGCACGGCTTCCTTTCGCAGCATGTCGATCCAGCTGCGCATGGCCTCGCGGTCCGCATCAGAATGGCCAGTATCATTGGCAACATCGTGATTCCGGCCACGGCTGAGAGATAACGTGTTCATAACCCCTATAGAGCAATCCACATGCCAACTTGCCACCGAACCGTGCCGGTTGTGATAATTGCTTTTCACCGCGACAATGATCCGGCTTCGACCATCGGGGCGCCACGCCGATCCGGCACAGGGGCAAGCCTTCAATGCATTTGCTGAAAAACGGAAATCGACCGTTTCACCTGGGGTCATTTCCCCTCGAAACGCTGCCCCGCGACGATGCATTGGGCGCAAAGGAAATTGCACGACCAGCCGCGCCGCCTGCCAGCGATCGTCCAAATTCGCCCCTGCTGGGCAAAACAACGCGCGCGTACCGGGACTTGTTTGGGCAATTCGCGGTTGGCGACGTGGCCCCGGAGGTCGCCCCGGATACGGACGATGTAAAACGCTGCGCAGTGGACATCCTGGGGGCGGCCTATTTCCTGGATGCAAGCCATGCCGGCATTTGCCTGATTCCAGAAAGCGCGTGGCGGACCGGCGCAACACCGCGGCCCCACAGCCACGCGATCGTCATCATGGTCGAACATAGCCGCGTTCCCGATGACGAGCCTCTCTCGGCGGAGTGGACCCGCTCCGCGGTCGTCGATACGGCCGAGATGCGGGCAACCGAGATCGCCGTCAATATCGCGGGCCATATCCGCCTGATGGGCTATAACGCGCGCGCCGACGTTCCCGGCGACAGGATGCTGGATGAGGACCGTCTTGCCGTGCTCGCCGGCATCGCAATCCGCAATGGCGATGACAGCATCACCAGCCCCTATTTTGATGACTTCACGATCGCCGTCATCACGACCGAGTATCAACTCGAATGTGACCGGCCGCTGGCCGCCAGGTCCGTGAATGCCAAGGGTGTGCGTTATTGGTGGGGCATCAACGATGCCCAGTCAGGCCGCGAACGCAACCGCCGCGCACGACGCCCGTCGCACGCGAGCCGCTACCCGATGGAAACCGTCAAACGCATCGACCGCCCCACGACACTGATACTCGATGACGAGGTGCCACGGGTTCCCAAGCGGGCCGCATTCTTCGAACGCGCACTCCAGGGCGACCTGGGCGACAAGGCGCAACGCGAACGGGCACGATTTGCGACCAAGCACCCGCTCTCCCGCTCGATGGTCGCATTGATCCGGGCGATGGTCCCACACCAGCTCGCAACGCCGGAAACGTCACCCGATCTGGAGAAATATTCAGACCCGGCCCAGAACACCAAGGCGCTGAAGGCGTTGTCGTATTTCCTGGGCGCCGACCTGACGGGGATCTGCGAAATTCCGCGCTATGCGTGGTACTCCCACAAGGACGACGGCACCGAAATCGAGATGTATCACAAATATGCCGTCGTGATGCTGATCGACCAGGGCTTCGACACGATGGAAGGTGCGAGCGGCGACGACTGGATTTCCGGCGCCCAATCCATGCGCGGATATCAGCGCGGCGCGGAGATCGCCGGCGTGATGTCCGATTTTCTCGGCCAGCTCGGATTCCCGGCCCGTGCCCAGACCAATGCCGACAGCGACGTCCTGCAGATTCCCCTCGTCCTACTCGCGGGCCTGGGCGAACTCAGCCGGATTGGCGAACTCGTGCTCAACCCGTTTGTCGGGCCACGGTTCAAATCCGTCATCCTGACGACCGACATGCCTCTCGAAGTCGACAAGCCCATCGATTTCGGGCTCCAGACCTTCTGCAACGGCTGCCTCAAATGCGCCCGCGAATGCCCGTGTGACGCCATTCCCTTTGGCGACAAGGTGATGTTCAACGGCTATGAGATATGGAAGCCGGATGCCGAGCGTTGCGCCCGCTATCGCGTCACCAACCCGCATGGGTCCGCCTGCGGACGCTGCATGAAAACCTGCCCGATTAACAAGGTGGTCGACGCCGACGGGCCCCTGTTTACACGCCTTGCCAGCTGGCTGGGCGTCAACGCCATGTTCCTGAAACCAATCATGGTGCCCATCGCCACCTGGCTGGATGATGCACTGGGCAACGGACGGCGAAACCCGAACAAGAAATGGTGGCTCGACCATGAGGTCGTCGGCGACCGGGTGGTGAGGCCCAAGGGCGTCAACAAGCGCGAGATCGACCCGTCCCGCAAGGTCGACCCGGCAAAGCAGCGCATGGCCTACTATCACGCCAACATGATGCCACCGCCCGACGCGCCCGGCCCGGTTCCTGTGGATCGCAAGGCGGCCATGGCCGCGGGGGCATTGATGGAGACGCCGGACGAGGCGAAGGCCCGCGTTGCAGCCGGAAAACCGGCCCCGTCGCACTACACGCCCACCCCAGCGGTTGGAGCCGGTCCCGCCAAGAATATGGCGGCGAACCCCTATGCCACCGACTTCAAGGACACCAAGTCTGCGGAAGCCGACTGACCCGCACCACCTGTAATCACACAAATCGTTTCACGGAGAGAAGAATGGCCACGTTTGTATTGGTTCATGGCGCCTGGCACGGCGGCTGGTGCTGGTCGAGGATCACTCCGCATCTGCGCGCCGACGGACACGAAGTGTTCACACCGACGATGACCGGGTTCGGCGAGCGTTCGCACCTTCTGACGCCGGATGTTGGCCTGGAAACGAACGTCACGGACATCTCCAACGTTCTGGAGTGGGAGTCCCTCGAGAACGTTATCCTGGTGGGCGCGAGCTATGCCGGCATGGTGACGACCAGCGTCGCCGACCGGATGCCTGAGCGGATCGCGGCCCTGGTCTACATCAACGCCTTCATCGCCGCCGACGGCGTGTCCCAGAACGACATGCTGCCCGACTGGCGGCGCGAGATGATCGAGAAAGAGGTGGCGGCGGACCCGGACGCCTGGCGGATGCCGCCGCCCGCACCCGACCTGATCGGCGTCGACGATCCCGAAGACGCGGCCTGGATCAAAGCCAAGATGACGATCCAGTCGGCCAAAACATTCCACGACCGGGCGAAGATCACCGGCGCGCTGGACGCGATCACCAACCGCACCTATGTCCGCGCCACCGGCTATCCCAACACCACGTTCGACGCGAACGTGGCCGCCTTCGGCGAACATCCGACCTGGCGCGCGGAGACACTCGATACCAGCCACGACGCCATGATCACGGCGGTCGACGATGTGGTCCGCATTCTCAGGGACGTCGCCGACAGCGTTGCGGCCTGAAGTTCACCGCGACAATAAGAGCGCAAGCACAAAGAGCCGCCCCGTGCGGGGCGGCTCCGTGAGCGGGCATATGACAGCCCAGGGTCTCGAAGACCTGTGTCTCTATCCGGCCTGGAGAGGTTGCTCCACAGTCCGAACCCGACACACTGGGTTGAACATCATGCCTAACATCTCACTCGACATCGGATCACCTCCTTTCAATTGTTGAATGACGAAGAAACCCTAACACTGGATTCCGCGTCGCCTGCAAACGGAAAATGAGGCGCCCGCGGAAACGTTACTCCGCCGCCATCGCCCGATATTTCTCGGGAATCTCCAGATCGAAAATCCGCGCCGCGTTGTAGCCGAGGATGTTGCGCTTGGCCTGCTCGTCGAGGAACGGCAGATCCCAGATGGTCGCCGGCAGGTCGAAGTCCCAATGGGGCCAGTCCGACGCGAACAGCATCTGGGTCTCCGCGCTCATCGCCTCCATCGACGCCGCCAACAGCGTCTCGTTCGTCCGTTCCAGAGGCTGGGTCGTGTAGAACATGTCACGCATATATTCGCTGGGCAGCTTCGTGAGGAGCGGCGCTTCGGACGTGCGCATCATGTACTCATGATCGAGCCGCTGCATGATAAACGGCAGCCAGGCGACGCCGCTTTCGATCCACATCACCTTCAGCTTCGGGAAACGCTCGGGCAGACCGTTGATGATCCAGTTCGTCAGATGCACCAGGTTGCACAGCACGAACGAGATCGCGTGCATCGAGATGAACCGGTTGAGCTGGGAGGTGTACTCGTCCTGCCAGTTCAAATGCGTGTGGAAGCCCAGCACCTGCCCGGACTCCTCGAGCATGCCATAGAGCCGCATATATTCATTCGCGTGGACCGGCTTATGGCGAGATGACGTCACGAGGAATCCGGCGACACCGGGCTTGCCCAGGAAACGTTTGACCGTCGCCTCGGCCTCCACCGGATTGTTAAACGGCAAATACATCATCGCCTTGACCCGCGGATCCTCCGGCAACACCCGCTCGACCAGCCAGCGGTTGTAGGCGGTGGCCAGGTGAATCTCCATTTCCGGCACGGGATGCATGCCCAGAAACAGCATCGCGTTGGGGAACACCACCTGATAGTCGAGCCCCATCTGATCGATGCAGCGCCGCGCCAAGACGATCTCGCGCGGGACATCGCTGTCCTCGACGGCTTCCTTGAGACCCTGGCCATGGGGAATTCGTCCCCAGACATTCTGCCATTGCAGCCCATTGGCGCCATTCAGGAACGCGCCACGCTTGCTGCCATCGCCAAAGGCCGACGCCGCCTCGCGGATCACCGGATCTTCGACATAGTCCATGATCTCGGGCCAGTTGCCGCCATCGCTGATGTGGGAATCGATATCGACGATAAAAACATCATCGAGCTGGCGTTCCTCGGCCTGTCGGCGGGCGTGGGCCAGCAGCTCCCGGCTATCGGTCCAGTCGTCGATCTCCGGATAGGTCCGCTTGAAATCGTCATCCATTACCATCACTACCTTCCCCGACGGGCTGTACCCGCCCGGCCCACATCGACAAGTCAAAGAGGTTTAAATCGGCGGCGCGCATCAACGCAGTCACCGTCACAGCCACATCCGTGGCCGACAAAATACTGCCGTCTGCGAGTGGCGAGAAACTGCGCGCCTCCACATCGGTCTTGCGCGCGTAAAGCCGCGTCGCGGTTGTTAGGAGTTGCTGCACGCTCGCATCCGAGATGTCCGCTGTCTCACCGGCGGCCATTCGGCGATCGCCTTCGCGAATCACCGCGTCGGCCAGAGCGGCAAAATCTGTGTCAGACAGTGACATAGACCGCTCCATCGCGAACCGTGACCGGGAAACCGCGCAGCCCCGTGTTCGGATCGCCCGGATGGATACCGGTACGGATGTTGAACTCGTAGCCATGCCACGGGCAGATGATGTGCACATCGGCCTCGACGAATTCATATCCGTGGGCGCGTTTCTCGTCGTCGAGCACCTCATTCACCCTGTTCATGATCCGGCCCTGGCAGACCGGTCCACCGGCATGGGGGCAATTGCTCTCCCACGCAAAGAACTCGTCGCCCAACCGAAACACGCCGATCTCCAGCGCACCATCCACGACGATCCGCCGCTCGCGATCGGCCAGCTCATCGAGCTTCGCCACAAACAATTCCGACACGCTATCTCTCCGGTTATGACCGATTGTTCCAATGCACGCGGCGGACGCTACATCCACGCCGTCGCGTCCCGCAATATCCACTATAGGAAAATTTCTAGGCGTTGCCGGGCATGCCCGTCAATGGCGCGCGCCATGGCGTTACGCCAGCAGGATATGATTCCCGAAATTGTTGCCCAAAAGAGAATCGGCCCGTCGCAACGACGGGCCGATCCAAAAGACAGGCGGGCCGAGGAGCCCGAATGAACGCGCGTTAGCCCAAATTCATCTGGTAGCTGTGCGGCACCCAGACATAACCGTCGCCATGGCGATCCATGTAGCCGACCGACGGGAACGGCATGTGGAAGCCGATCGCCAGCATCTCGTTGTCCGCGACTGTCGCCAGAATGCGCTTGCGTGATTCCACGGCCTTTACAGGATCATCGTCCATCCCGAAATGCCATTCCGGGTTCGCTGTGGAAACTGCGAAGTGCGCCACGGTGTCGGACATGATCATGAGCTGCTGGCCGTTGCTCTCGATCTGATAGGCCATGTGCCCGGCCGAGTGCCCATAGGCATCGACGGCGGTCACACCGCTGACGATATCGTCGCCAGGCTTCACATAGCGTGCCTGATCCTCGAACGGCAGGCAGACATTGTTGAACATCTCCAGGGTCGGCGGACGATGGGCAGGGATATTCTCGCCCTTCTTCCAGAACGCGAACTCGTCCTCGCCGAACACAACCTCTGCATTGGGGAAGGTCGGGTTGCCGCCGGCAGTCAGGTTGCCGATATGGTCGGGATGGCAGTGGGTGACCACCACATAGTCGACATCGTTGAGGTCGTATCCCGCATCCGCGAGGCGTCCATTATATTTGCCGGCACCGGGGTTCTTGTCGCCGAAGCCCGGATCGAATGCGATCAGCTTGTCGCCGGTGTCCACCAGGGTCGGTATGAACTGATGCTCCATCTGCGGAAACGGCAGCTTGTGCGCCTTCGCGATGGCTTCAACTTCCGCAGCCGTCCCGTTCGTCGCGGTGACAGGGTGCATGTCATCCCGGGTGATGAAACCCTCCAGGATATTGGTAATCGTAAAATCACCGAGCTTGAACTGATAGACGGTCGGACGCGTCATACTTGGCTTATTGGCAACCACTTTCGATCCTCCTCTGAAATCAGGAACAGGCTGTATAGCACCCCCAAACAAGCGACTGAAGCACAGGTGTCGGGATCAGGTTTCTCAAACGAAACACGTTCATTGCCGGCGGCTCGGCCGGGAAGCCAAGCGCAGGCATCTTGATGGTACGCTTCCGGAATTATTCGTTTTCCGGTTGCGCCCCGTCAGCCGTCTTGAAGCTGACGAACCGTGTGCCCTCTTCCAGTGCGAACTGTTCATGTTCCTGGTCGCTGGTCATGATTGCAACTTCGCCGGGGCCGATGTCACGGGTCTCATCATCGATGCGCATCCGCAACTTGCCCGACAGCACCATCATGATCTGCTCGCTCTTGTGCTTGTGCGGTTTGGCGCCGGTGTCCTTCGGCTCGGTGTAGTAACCGAGTTCGAGTTCATTTCCGCGAACCGTGGGACCGTGTGCGGTTGAATGACCAGGCGATATGACTGCGCCTTCCATTTCGTTCAGATTGTAAAAAGGCATTGCTGCTCCTTTGGGTTGAACGGTGTATCGGTGTCGACGTGACGACCGTGTCATCCTAGAAGAGGCAACCGACACCCCCAAACCCTGATTCGGCGTTACCTGGTGTAGCCCGTTGACAGTTCAGCGCCCGCGGGTCGAACCTAGGAGAGAATGGAGGACGGGGATGACGGCTCAAGCCACGATCGAAGTCAAAGAGCTCACATCGGCGCTCGGCGCGGAAATCCGAGGTCTTGATCTGTCCGCGCCGCTGTCCGACACGGACACGACGGCGATCCGGCAGGCCTGGCTCGATCATCAGGTCCTGGTATTTCGCGACCAGCATCTAACGGATGCGCAACTCACCGATTTCAGCCGCCATTTCGGCGATCTGGACAGCGTGCCCGGGTGGGAGCCGTTTTCGCCCGCGGGACATCCGAATGTGCTGATCATCTCGAACGTCCAGAAGGACGGTGCCACCATCGGCGTTCTTGGTGACGGCGAGGCATCCTGGCACACGGACATGTCCTATCTCGACCAGCCACCCCCGGGCAGCCTGCTGTACAGCCTCGAGGTGCCCGAGACCGGCGGCGACACCTGTTTCATGAGCATGTATGCCGCGCTCGATGCCCTCCCGCCGGACCTGCGCAGGGCGATCGAGGGCAGACTCCTGAACCATGATTCCAGCCACGACAGCGCGGGCAATCTGCGCTCAAACCATACAGCTTTCGAGGATGTCAGCACCGCGCCAGGCGCGCGGCATCCGATCATCCGCATCCATCCGGAAACCGGGCGGCCGGCCTTGTTTTTGGGACGGCGCCTGCATGCGTGGGTCGTCGGTGAGACTGTCGAGGCCAGCGATACACTGCTCGACCAGGTCTGGGAGCATTGCACCCGCGAGGAATTCACCTACCGCCATCGATGGCAGGCCGGCGATCTGCTGATGTGGGACAATCGCTGCACGATGCACAGGCGCGATCCGTTCGACGCGCAGGCGCGGCGGATCATGCATCGCACCCAGCTCAAGGGCGACGCAGCCGTGGAAGCCGCCACGCTGGCATAATAGCGTCTCGACGAACCTAGATTTTGCGGCGCTTGTCCGGATGCAGGCTCTTGCCGAGGATATGCTCGCCTTGACCGATCACGTGCATGCTGGACCCAACGATGAAGGGGTCAGGCTGGCCGACGATCTCGTGATTCTTGTTCGGATAATTCAGAGACGACAGAAAATGGCTCATGCAGTTCAGGCGCGCGCGCTTCTTGTCGTCGGACTTGATGATCGTCCACGGCGCATCCGCCGTGTCGGTGTAGAAGAACATCGCCTCCTTCGCCTCGGTGTAGTCATCCCATTTGTCCAGTGATTGCCGATCGATTGGCGACAGCTTCCACTGCTTCAGCGGATCTTTCTCGCGCGACTTGAAACGGCGCAACTGCTCGACCCGAGTGACAGAAAACCAGTATTTGTGGAGCAGAATTCCGCTTCGTGTGAGCATGCGCTCGAGATCGGGGGTCTGCCGCATGAACTCCAGATACTCATTCGGCGTGCAAAATCCCATCACACGATCCACGCCTGCACGATTGTACCAGGAGCGGTCGAACAACACGATTTCACCGGCACTGGGCAGATGTTCGATGTAGCGTTGAAAGAACCATTGCGAACGCTCACGATCGGTCGGCTTGTTCAACGCCACGACCCGCGCGGCACGCGGATTGAGGTGCTCCATGAACCGCTTGATCGTGCCGCCCTTACCGGCGGCGTCGCGTCCTTCGAACAGGACGACTATTCTCTGGCCGCTTTCCTTGACCCAGTCCTGAACCTTGAGAAGCTCGACCTGCAACTGGGCCTTCTTCTTCTCATACGCCTGCACCTTCATCTTCTTCCGGTAGGGATACTCGCCCGTCTCAAACAGGCGGCGCGCCTCGTCGCGGTCAAGATTCCTGGCCGTCAGATTACGCACGGTCGATGCCGGGTGCGGTTCCTGACTTCGGCCGTCCTTGGAGGCGCCCGCTGTCGGCGCATCAGCGACCGGCTTCAGGTCACCTGCTTGCTTTTTCGGTTTCTCCACCACGACCGGCTCGGAGGCCGACCCGGACCCGTGAAGTTTCTTTGATTCTGTCTGTTCCACCAGTTTCTCCCGGCGCCTGATTGCCACACGAATTTTCAACCTAGCAATTCGGTCGAATACTCACGTGATCCAGATCAATCCGGGCGGCACATATTGGACAAGAAAACGGAACGCCGGGAGCAGGAAAATGAAACGCCGCTGGGCCTGCTTAGCTGCCGAGCCCGGCAACCTTGGCCGCTTCGAGGGCCGCCCGAATATCATCGGGCAGCGGCTTGGAAGTCGCGGTCCCCGGGTCGAAATGCACCGTCACGACCTCTGCGGTCGCCACACACACACCGTCCTGAAACACCCCCTGCCCCAGCCCGTAGGATGAGCCGCCGACGCGGGTCACGACGGTGCCGATCTCCACGTCACCGGGATAGTGGGCCGGCGCCCGGTAACTCACCGAAAACTTCACCACCGCAAAGCCGGTCAGTTTGTCGCCATCCGTGCTGGACAGACGTTGCTGGCGAAAGTTTACCCGGCCGTCTTCGAAGAACTGGTTTATCGCACCATTGTTGACGTGCAGGTTCGGGTCGAGATCCCCATAGCGAACCGTATCGGCCGTCCAGACCGCGAAGACATCCCGGTCCGTCAGATCGGTTTCATCCGTCATGCCCTGGCACCCCGCCGGAGCAGCGCGATGTAGATCAGGGCCGTCGCGAACATGATCAGGCTGTATGTCGCCGCAGGAACGACGGCGAGACCGCCGCCGAAGAGCAGAGTTGAGACCGCGATCGCCAGCGTGCCGTTTTGCAGGCCGCATTCCATGGATATTGCGATCCGCTGCTTGACGCCCGAGGCAAATATGCGCGCGATCACGTAGGCCAACACCATCATCACGACGTTCAGCACCAGCGTGATCAGACCCGCCTGCGCGAAATATTCAACGATATTGGCCCGCTCCTGGAAGATCGCGCCGGCCAGCACCAGGACGAACAGCACCGCTGAGACCTGACGCGCGATGGGCTCGATCTTGATCGCCGCACCTTCTGCGAAACGGCGCACGACGAGACCCAGGACAACCGGTACCGTCACGATGACAAATACGCTGATCGCCGTTTTGGTCACGGACACATCGCCGGCTTCGCCGCCGACCAGTTGCCCATAGGCGAACACGACGACGATCGGGATCGTCACCACGCTGAGCAGACTGATCACCGCAGTCAGCGAGATCGAGAGCGCCACGTCGCCGCGCGCAAACGCCGTAAGGATGTTTGAGGTCACCCCACCAGGGGCTGCAGCAATAATCATCACGCCAAGGGCCAACTCGGGCGGCAGTGACCAGACACTCACAAGGGCAAAGGCCACAAGCGGCAGCAGGATGATCTGGGAGAGCGCACCGATTATAAAATCACGGGGCCGGGTCGCAACGCGCGCAAAGTCGTCGAGGGTCAGTCCGAGCCCCAGCGCGAACATAATGAATGCCAGCGCAAGCGGCAGAACGACATCTGTAACAACGCCCATGATTCCCCCCATTCATCGACAAAACCTGCGGCCCAGTTACTGCCGCGGACAGTGATTTGGCAAGCAAAGGGCCTGACGGGCGAATAGGTGAATTCGTGCCATAATATTCACGAATCGAGTGCCGGAGCCCCCATGAACACGCCAGATACCGCCGCCTTGAAGGGCCTCAAAGTCGTTGAATGCGCGACCGTGATCGCCGCACCCCTGTGCGGGCGCCTGTTGGCGGATTTCGGTGCCGACGTGATCCATGTCGAGCCACCCCGTAAGGGCGACCCACTTCGCAAGTTCGGGTTCACCAAGGACGGGATCAATCCGTGGTGGAAGCACTACGCCCGCAACAAGCGCTTCGTGACCCTCAACATCTCCAAGCCCGCCGGTCGCGATGTCCTGATCCGCATGCTGGCCGACGCCGATATCTTCATCGAGAATTTCCGCCCCGGCCGGCTCGAGGAATGGGGCATCCACTATGAGGATTTGGCGAAGGTGAACCCCCGCCTGATCATGGTGCGGGTCAGCGGCTTCGGTCAGACGGGACCCTATTCGAGCCAACCCGGATTCGGCACCCTGATGGAGGCCATGAGCGGTTTCGCGGACATGACCGGCTTCCCCGACGGCCCGCCGATCCTGCCCACATTCGCCCTGGCAGACAGTTTCGCCGGCTTCTATGCCGCCACCGCCGCGATGTTCGCCGTGTACAACCGCGATGTCATCGGGACGGGATTGGGCCAGGTGGTCGATGTCAGCATCCTGGAGAGCGTGTTCTCGATGCTCGGGCCGAATGCGTTGGTGCACCAGTTGACGGGGGAAGTTCCCGCCCGCACGGGCAATCGCAACACCACGTCGGCTCCCCGCAACGTCTATCGCACAAAAGATGACCGCTGGATCGCCATCGCCGCCTCCACCCAATCCACGGCGGAGCGGCTGTTCGAGACGATGGGACAGCCCGAACTCATCGAGGATCCGCGCTTTGCCGACAACACGTTGCGCGTCGCCAACGCCGATGAACTCGACCCCCTTGTCGGCGCGTGGATCGCGGAGCAGACGCTGGAAGACGTCAGCGCGCTTCTCTACGCCAACGAGGTGCCCGCCGGCCCCATCAACAACATCGCCGACCTGAAGGACGACCCCCACGCGATCGCCCGCGAGATGGTTGTCGCAGCACCGGACGGCGACGGCGAACCGCTGGAAATGGAAGGTATCTTCCCGAAATTGAGCCGCACCCCGGGTGAGGTGCGCCACGCCGGCCGGGACATCGGGAGCGATAACGCCGAAATCTTCGGCGCACTCGGCCTGTCGGCTGACGATATCGCCACCCTCGAACAAGACGACATCATCTAGAGATCGCAACGGATAGCAACGGACCACGCCATGACCAATCCCCTGATCACCCTCTACACACCGGGCACCAAGCCCGACCTCATGCGCAAGGCTGCCCGGTATGCCCCGGACGCGATCATCATCGATCTCGAGGACACGGTCCCCGTTCAGTTGAAGGCGCAGGTCCGGGCCGAGGTCGGCGAATTAATCCCGACCCTCGATGTCGAAGTCCTTGTCCGGGTGAACAGCGAACCGGAGAATATCGAGGCTGATCTCGAGGCCGTGGTCTCGGCCGACCTGCGCGCGGTCGTCTATCCCATGGCCGAGGACGTGCCGACCGTCGAACATGTCGACGCGATCATCACCAGACTGGAGCGCGAGCGCAGCCTCGAACCGGATTCGATCAAGCTGATCCTGTTGATCGAGACGGCATTGGGCGTCGTGCGCTGTTTCGATTGCGCAAGCGCCGCCGCGCGGATCGAGAGCGTCGCCTTCGGCAGCGCCGAGGACGCCGACCTGCAGCGTGACATGAAATGCGCATGGTCAGTCGAAGGCACCGAGATGCTCTACGCGCGCTCCAAGGTCCTGCTTGATTCCCGGGCTGCGGGCCTACCCTATGTGTTGGATGGCGCCTTCAGTGACATCGGCAATGACGAGGCGCTGTTCGCCGACTGCCGCCTGTCGAAGCGCCTCGGCTATGAGGGGCGGACGCTGATCCATCCCAACCAGATCGAGACCGCGCGCAGGGCCTACGCCCCGAGCGAGAAGGAAGTCGCCTACTACACCAAGGTCGTCGAGGCCTTCGAGGAGGCCGAGGCGAAAGGCATCGCAGCCATCAAGGTCGAGGGCAAGCTGATCGACTACGCCATGTACAAGATGGCGAAGGCCTTCATTCAGGCTTGAGCTCGGGCACCCGCTGCAGGAACGGCTCGATGATCACCGTCTCGAAGACACCGCCCAGCGTATAGGGGTCATTCGCGTGGAAGGCTTCGGCCGCCGCGCGATCGGGCACATCGAGCACCAGCACATTGCCGGTCACCAGTTTGATGCCCTCTTCGCCGTAGACGAAATTGTCGATGTCCGTTCCGTCTTCGACCAGTCCGCCCCCAAACGTAATCGACGGCATGAACGCCTTTTGATAATCGGCATGGGCCGCCAGCAATTCAGCCCGCCTGTCGCCCATGCCCGGCTTGTCCCGGCGTGCAATCGCAAACAGCATCATCCGTCCCCCTACGCCGCTGCGATGGTGTTACTGAGCTTGCCGATCCCCGATATTTCGACCTCGATGAGATCACCCGGCTTCATGAATACGGGCGGCTTGCGACCGGCACCCACGCCCGACGGAGATCCAGTGGTGATGACGTCGCCCGGGCTGAAGCGGTAGAATTTCGAGAAGTAGCTGATCAGCTGCGGCAGATTGAAGATCAGATCGTCGGTGTTCGTCGACTGCATGACCTCGCCGTTGAGGGTGGTCGTTAGCTGCAGATCGTGGGGATCGGAGATTTCGTCCTTGGTCACGATCACCGGACCAAGTGGGCAGAAGGTCGGCAGCTGCTTGCCCAGCAGGTTCCGGTCCCAGGTGCCGACAACGTCCATGGGTTCTGTGGCCGCAAACCAGGCACCGACCCAATCGCGTGCAGATACGTCGTTCGCGATGGTGTAGCCGGCGACATAGTCCATCGCCTCGGCTTCCTCGATGTTGTGACAGGACTTGCCGAAAACCAGTGTGAGTTCGCCTTCATAGTCGATCATATCCGGGCATTGGGCCGGGGCGATGATCGGTTTGCGATGTCCGTTTAGCGCCGGATGGGTCATCAGGAATGCCGGCGGGTTTTTCGGTGTCGGAATGTTCTCCATCTCGTCCAGATGGGCACGGTAATTCATGCCAACCGACAGAATGATCGAAGGATCGGGAACCACCGGCAGGAACGACGCATCGTCCCAGGCCTGGAGCACCCCGGAACTGCGCAACGCGGCCTGTTCGTCGGGCGACATCCCCGCGACAGCGTCGAGACAAGATTGCACGGCGGCCAGCGCGGCAGCACCGCCCGCGAGCAGCTTGCGCATCTCCGCCGGGACGGCTGTGGCGGCCGCAAGCGTGCCGCGCAGTGCGACCAGGTCGAGCAATTCGTTGTCAGCCGTAACGACGGCGACATGTGCATGATCGGTATCGCGCTCTATCGTTGCCAGTTTCATGACAGTTCCCCCAATGTTCTGCTTGTGTGCCGTGAATTTTCTTCACGGCATTCGCGATCTACACTACGTTTCATTCGGGTGGATTTCCACATGCCGTGGCCTGCGCCACCCTGATCAAGGGAGACACGCAATGTCAGCGACCGAAATGGACCTCACAGAAGGCCCGCTCGATATAAAATTTTCTTCTCACGCGACGATCGACACACTCGATTCCGAGAACAGCCGCAAATTCTATGAGGAGTTCCTGGGCTTCGAGGTCGTTCGCACCAGCCCGATCTCCCTGTTGCTGCGCCTCGGCGGCAGTCACACGATCGCCTGCGTCGAGGTGAAGGGCAAAGAGCCGATGGGCATGCTCAACCACAACGGCCTCGACGTCCCGACCAAGGCCGATGTCGATGCGGCGCATGCCAGGGCGGAAGCCCAGCAGGAAAAATGGGGCATCAAGAAGATCACGCGCCCCCTCGACCAGCACGGCACCTATTGCTTCTTCATGCTGGATGCCGACGAGAACTGGTGGGAGGTCCTGACCAATCCCGAAGGCGGATATTCCTGGATTTTCGAACGCGGCGACCAGGAAGGCCGTGGCCATCTCGACAAGGACTTCGAGCGCCCCGAGGGAACGGGCTAAGCGTCACCCCAGAAATTCGGCATCGCCCAAAAAGAAGAAACCCGGCCGCTTTGGCCGGGTTTCGTAATTCTGGATTAGTCGAATTGCATCCGTTTCAGGATGCCGGCCCCATAGTCCGGGTCGGCCTCCATAAAGTGGCCGATTTGGCGCAGAACAATCTCCTTCGGGACACCCTGCATAGCGCCTGCGATTGTATCCATCAGCAATTCGCGCTGATCTTCCGTCATCAGGCGGAACAGGTCGCCGGCCTGGCTGTAATCATCGTTCCCGTCGCGATGATTGTACCGATCCGCATCTCCTGAGATTGCCATTGGCGGTTCCTTGTACCGCGGATCGTCTGACGGGCCACCCGCGGTGTTGGGCTCATAATTGACCGACCCGCCACCATTGCCATCGAACCGCATCGGGCCGTCGCGATGGTAATTGTGGACCGGACAGCGCGGTTGATTGACCGGCAGGCTTTCATGGTTCGCGCCGAGACGGTATCGCTGGGCATCGGCGTAGGAGAAAATCCTGAACTGCAGCATCTTGTCCGGGCTATGGCTGATCCCGGGGACCACATTCGCCGGCGAAAAGGCCACCTGTTCGGTCTCGGCAAAGTAATTCGCCGGGTTTCGATTGAGTTCCAGGACGCCGACCTCGATCAACGGATAGTCGGCATGCGGCCAGACCTTGGTCAGGTCGAACGGATCATAGTCGAGCGTGTCCGCGTCACTCTCCGGCATGATCTGGACACAGAATCGCCATTTCGGATGGTCACCGGCCTCGATCGCCGAGAACAGATCGCGCTGATGACTTTCGCGATCCTCGCCGACAATCCGTGTGGACTCCGCTTCGCTCATGCAGTCGATCCCCTGCATCGTCTTGAAGTGGAACTTTACCCAGAAACGCTCGTCCGCATCGTTGATGAAGCTATAGGTGTGCGACCCGTAGCCGTTCATGTGGCGATAGGACCGTGGCAATCCCCGCTCGGACATGAGGATCGTGATCTGGTGCAGACTTTCGGGCGATTGCGACCAGAAATCCCACATCGCGGTCGGATTGCGGAGATTACTTTTCGGATCCCGCTTCTGGGTATGGATGAAATCGGGAAACTTGTACGGGTCACGCACGAAGAAGACCGGGGTGTTGTTCCCAACCACGTCCCAGTTTCCTTCCTCGGTATAGACCTTCAGGGCGAAACCGCGCACGTCGCGTTCGGCGTCGGCGGCCCCCTTCTCGCCGGCAACGGTCGAGAAACGCAGGAAACACTCGCTGATCGCCCCGAACTGGAGGCACTTTGCCTTCGTGTAGGCGCTGATATCCTTCGTGATCTTCAAAGCCCCGTAGGCGCCTGATCCCTTGGCATGGACGACGCGCTCAGGAATTCGCTCCCGATTGAAATGCGCGTGCTTGTCAAAAAGCTGCCAATCCTGAACCAGCAGTGGCCCCCGCGGGCCGGCCGTGAGGCTGTTCTGATTATCGCCGACGGGAATACCGGCGGATGTGGTCAACGTTGGCGGCTTGGGCGATGACATGACTATTCTTCCTCGGTCTGAGTTTCTGTTGCGCGACGGACAAGCACATTGCTGGTCCGCACGCCCATCAGAATGACGAGGCGCACGTGTTTAAGGAAATTGATTGTTTAGATAGCAGTGATAGATAATATCTATCGTTATTCGACCCTGGTCACGGATGTGGGCAAATTCTCCCGCAGCAACCCGGCGAGCCGTTCCAGGTCCGGTTTTTTAGCGTAAGTCTTGCGCCAGACAAGCCCCATCCGACGCGACGCGTCATGCGCCAGAGCGCGCACGGTAAACGCTTCCTCGTCACGCGCGCCCAGTGCCAGGACAGGCAGAAGCGTGATTCCCATGCCCGCCGCCACCATCTGCCGGATGGTTTCGAGACTGGTCGCACGAAAATCGGTCCCGTCTTCGACGGCAGCACCGCGCGCGAAACCGCACACATCGAGGGCCTGATCGCGCAGACAGTGCCCATCCGTCAGCAACAGGAGATCTGATCTCTGCAGATCATGCAGATTGATCTCGGACGCGGAGGCCAACGGATGCCCGTTCGGGCAGGCCAGGCGAAAGGGTTCATCGAACAGGGCCATCGATTCGAGATCGTCATCGGCGGCCGGCAGCGCTATCAGCGCGGCATCAATCCGGTGTTGCCGCAAGGCATCCGTCAGATTGTCCGTAAGGTCTTCGTGCACGATCAGCTGCAGGTTCGGATATGCGGCCTGCAACGGCGGCAAAAACCATGGCAGAAGATAGGGACTGAGGCTCGGAATGATGCCCAGCCTCAAGGGGCCGGTCAGCGGGTCCATATCCTCGCGTGCCAGGGTCACTATCGCGTCCGCGGAGGCCAGCATCTGCCGCGCTCGCTCGACAATCTCCGCGCCGAGAGGCGTGACCTTCAGGGCCTTGTTCGTCCGCTCAAACAGAGTCGCGCCGAGGGAGTCTTCGAGCTTTTTAAGCTGGGTGCTCAACGTCGGCTGGCTCACATGGCACGCCTCGGCGGCGCGCCCGAAATGGGCATGGTCCGCAAGTGCCACAAGATACTGGAGTTCGCGTAGTGTCATTGTCAGCACGATAGATAACATCTATCGCTGGTGTACAGGCCATAAATATCTGGCCTGCCAATGTCCCGCCTCCAGAACGTCGAATGGCCGGGTCTAACCCTTCAGAAGATCGAACATTGTGTCGCCGAAACGTGCGCGCGCATCGTCATACAAAGGCGCGACGATCGCGCGGAACGCAGCCCGCTCCGCATCGGTCAGCTCAACGGTCTCGCAGCCCTCGTCGACGAGCGCCTGCTGGGAGATATCCTCTTCCGCAACCGCCAACTCGCGCTGATAGGCCGTTGCTGCCTGCACCGCGTCCCTGACAGCGGTACGGAACTCTTCCGGCCAGCCATCGACAGTCTCGCGATGCCCGTAGACGCCGCGTGAAAGATAGAAATGGCCGCTGAGCGTGTGATGCGGGTGATATTTGTGCACGCCGTAGGTCACGGTGTTGGCGAGCGGGTTCTCCTGGGCATCCAGCGTGCCATTCACAACCTGCTCGATCGCTTCCGTGAGGTCCATCCGCAGCGGCTCGGCCCCCAGGAGCTCGAACGTGCGCACGTGCATGTCGCTGGGCAGCATGCGGATCTTCATGTCCTTGAGATCGCCCGGCAGGTGGATCGGCCGCAGCTTGTTCGAGATATGCCGGAAGCCGTTCTCGAAATAGCCGAGCATGCGGAAGTTGTAACCGGCCTCGATGCGTTCATCGAGATAACGCCCGAGCGGGCCGTCGAACGCCGTACGGGCTTCGTTCAGATCCGCAAACAGGAATGGCAGATCGACGAATTCGAGCTCGGGCACCCGCTCGGTCAGATAGCTCGTCGACTGATAGGACATCGTCAGGATGCCGCATTCGGTCAGCCACATGATCTCATCGGCCCGGTAGCCGAAATCCATGATGTTCCAGATATATTTGACATCGACGCCGTCGCCGAACTGCTCTTCGAGGCGGTCGCCGATGAACTTCAGCGCCCGGCTGTGGGTGGTGGTCGGCGGGCCATAGCCACCCATGCGAATCTGAATCGGATCAGCCACGATAATCTCCTGATAGGCAAAACACACGATGCGCGCCAATCTAGAGCAAAGCAGCGACGCGAACACCCGCAGATGCGGTGGAAAACTGATCGCCTGACGATCAACTGGGGAACACATGAAGCTCTACATGACGACCATGTCAGGAAACTCGTTCAAGGTACGGGTTCTGGCATCCATCCTCGATATTCCGATCGAAGAGGTCCATATCGACTGGGACAATCGCGAACACAAGTCGCCCGCGTTCCTCGACCGCAACCCGCGCGGGCAGGTCCCGGTCATGGACATCGAAGGCCGGACGTTCTGGGATTCGACCGCACATCTGGTTTATCTAGCCCGCACCCACGGCGGCGAGGACTGGCTGCCCAGCGACCCGCTGGACATGGCCGAGGTCATGCAGTGGATGTCCTTCGCACAGGATGAAGTGCAGTTCGGCCTGATGTGGGCGCGCGGCGTCACGATCTATGGACGCCGCCCCGAAAGCTTCCAGGGCTATCTCGACGACAGCCACACGGCGCTTGAGCTCCTGACCTGGCAGTTACGAAAGACCGGCGACTGGTTGGCTCTAGGACGCCCGACCCTGGCCGAGATCGCCTGCTACCCCTATGTGAAGCGCGCGCCCGAGGGCGATGTTCCCCTCGAGCCATGGCCGGAGGTGCGCGAATGGCTCGCGCGCTGCGAGGCCATCCCCGGCTGGTTTCCGCTCGACGCGTAGCCGAAAACGGCGCTAGGCACGCACCACGGTTGCGGTTTCGCGCGGGCGTCGATGTGTCCGCCAGCCCACGAGGGCGACGGCCAGGGCCACGGCCGGCACATGGATCAACGGATCGACCAGCAACACGCCCAACGCCAACGCGGCGCGTAGTGCTCGTTCCGGTGCGCCCAGCCGCTGGAACTCATGGCCCGAGAACGCGGTCGCGATCAGCCAGATGGCAAGCGGCAGCCGGGCGATGATCCAGATGAACTCACCCCACTGGAAATCAACCACGAGAATCAAAGACGGGTAGTAGATCCAGACATACGGAATGATGAAGCCGATGAACGCCACGCGCATGGCTTGGAATCCGGTCGTGAGCGGATTCGCGCCGGCGATGGGCGCGGCTGTGTAGGCCGCGATCGCCACGGGCGGCGTGACATTCGACAGGATCGCGAACAGCAGCACGAACATGTGTGCCGACAACACGGCCACGCCCAGTTCCGCCACCGCGGGCGCCAGGAAAATCGCGACCAGAAAATATGCCGGCAATGTGGGCAGCCCCATGCCCAGGATCAGCGACGAAATCATCGCCAGCCCGAGCGCCAGGAAGAGGGACCCGTCACCCAGATTGGCAATCACGGTCGCGAACCGGAAGCCGACCCCCGTCGTGTTGACGACACTCATGAAGATGCCGATGGCGCCGACGATCACCAGAATGGTCGCCGATGCCTTGCCACCAGAGACCAGCGCCCGGCCGACAGCGCGCGCGAAATCGGTCGTCGTCTCCACCGGCTTGCGATAGAGCTCGCGCTCGAGGATCAGGCCCACCGGGATCGCGACAAGAATACCGACGAACCCGGCCATCGCGGCGGATCGCCCCGAGACGAGAATGACAACGATCACAATCAAAGGCCCGAAGAAGCGCAGGGACTGCAGCCAGTCTGCCCGGTTCAGGACCGGGCGGTCCGCCTCCGGCAAGGCCCCGATCCCGAGCCGCGCCGCCTCTGTGTAAACGGCCGCAAACAGGCTGATGTAATAGAACAGCGCCGGGAATATCGCCGCGACCGCAACCGTCAGATACGGCACGCCGGCGAGGTCCGCGAGGATGAACGCGACCGCACCCATCACCGGCGGGGTGAACTGACCGCCCGACGACGCCGAGGCTTCTACGCCACCCGCGAAGGAGGCCTTAAACCCCTGCTTCTTGATCAGCGGGATGGTGAACACGCCGGTCGAGGCAACGTTCGCCACCGGGCTGCCGTTGATGGTGCCGAACATGGCGCTGGCCAGGATCGCGGCATGAGCCGGGCCGCCGCGCAAGCGCGCCGTGGCCGCCGTCGCCATCTTCATAAGGATCGCACCACCACCGGTGGCTTCAAGCACTGTACCGAAGATCAGGAACACGAGCACGATGCGACTGACCACATCGAGCGGCAGGTTGAAGATGCCTTCGCCTGAGTTCAACCAGATCAGCTCAAGCGTTTCTTCCAACGGGAACCCGGAATGGCGCAACAGGCTCGGCAAATCGGCGCCGAACAGCATGTACATGACCGACAATACAACGATCACCGGCAAGATCAGTCCGAAGCGCCGTCGTGTCATCTCGACAGCCACCAGTCCGGCGAATACCGCCAGCCAGCGGTCGTAATCGGTGAAGAAGATGATCGAATCCGACATCTCCTCGGCAACCGCGAGAAACCGGATCATCGCCAGCGTAAAGGCGATCACGAGAGCCGCATCGACTAGCCACAACAGCGCTCGCACGAGCCCGGGTGCTGTCGCATGCCGGCGGGCGAGCGGATCCATCAGGAAGACAATGCCGGCGCCGGCAGCAAAGAAGGAACTGCGCTGGAGATTCTCTTCCAGCAGCGCAATTCCGGCGACATACATGGCGTAGAAGCACAGCGCGAACGCGGCAACGCGCACGACGGAATCCATGCCGTTAATTATCAAACGCTCAATAGCGGTCAGATTGCCCATGCGATGCCCCCAATATGCCGACGGCCGGAACTGTTCCGGCCGCCAAATGCATATTTACGTGGGTTGTGTCCGCGCTACTGCGGCACCCGCTTGCCACCGACAAAGGCGTCGGGGATGGTGAGCCCCTTTTCCTTGTAGTAGCGCAGCGCACCGGGATGGATGCCGTTGGGAATCGGGAACAGCGCCTCGTCGAGCGTGACCGCAGCACTCATCCAGGGCGCCAACGCATGGGCTTCCTCGATGTTCTCCCAGAATGCCTTGGTCATGGCGTAGACCACATCGGCATCCATATCCGCACGAACCGCCAGCGCAACCTTCGGATCCACCAGTTTGACGGACGTGGTGTTCATCTGGTTCGAGCCATAGGCATCGGGCGCGAGATCGGTCAACGAATTCATCGGGTTGGCGAGAATCCGCTTGGTGCCCGGATCGGCCATCATCTGGGCTTCATCGACGCCGATCACACGGATCTTCGAGGTCAGCGCGATCTGCTGGATGCGCGGATCCGGCGTTATGCCGGGCAGCATCATGACGTCATATTTGCGGTCCTGGAACGCCTGGATCGCCGGGCCCCAGTTGAGTTTGACCAGCTCGAAGTCCTTGCCCGGCACATAGCCGGTCTGGCCCTTCACGGTGATCAGGTTCTGCTGGGTTGCCGTGCCGCCCGGAGGTCCGAGGAACACCTTCTTGCCCTTGAAGTCGGCGAAGCTCTGGATCGGTGACTCGTCGAACACGATGTAGTGCCGCGCGCCGATCGGATGCGCGAACACGATCGACAGCTTCTTGGCCGGATCGTCGCCTTCCTTGAGGTTCTTGAACGGGCCCTTGTGGGCGCCCATCAGCTGGATCGAGATCATCGAGGTGAGCGAGAAATCCATATCGCCCGCCGCGACCTGCAGCATGTGTCGGGTCGCCGGACCGGACGCCGAGAGTTGCACTTCGGCGTTCGGGACATGCCGGTTCACGGCATTCGCCCAGGCCGTGTGAATGATATTCACCGACGTACCGGGCGGGAACGTGCCCATCTTGTAGAATGTTTTCTCCTGAGCGTCGGCGATGCCCGTGGCCGCCACAATGGCGATCCCGGCAACAGCAAAGCTCCTGAACAGCATCTTCAGCATTTCGGTCTTCTCCCAGTTCGACGCCGCGGTTTGCGCGGGCGATTGATGCGGGTTCGTCTTGCGATCTTCTTGTCGTTGTCCGCTGCGAAGGCGCGGAATGCTCTCGAAAAACCCGATGGTTCACGTTCGCCCTGCGAACACCGGAACTCCAAGGGTTTATCCGGCGATTTCCATAGGCGAAATCGTTGCCGGCACGCGATCGGCGATTCAACGAACCGCCACGAAGCGTTACACTCCCGCCAACCCGCGCGATCCCTTCGTGGACGCGGATGTGATCGATCGGATTGTCATGAAAAAAACGGCCCTTCTCGCAATCGCCTTCCTGATCCTCGCCGGTGCGTTAGGTGGCTTCGGCTACTACCACTATGTGATGAAGCCCGCGCAGGAGAAGAAGGCGTTGTTCGAGCGTCCCCGCCCACCCGCGACGGTCTCGGCCATCGCCGCAGAGGGCGCGTCATGGCGCAGCACAATTCCGGCCATCGGCACCGTGAAGGCATTCCAGGGCGTCGATGTCGCCGCGGAGGCCGCAGGCACGGTCGAGAGTATTTCCTTTACGTCAGGCGCCGATGTCGAGCGGGGCGCCATCCTCGTCATACTCAACCTGACCACGGAAACGGCGGAACTCAAGGCGGCACAAGCGCAGCTCAAGGATTCAGAGCGAAAACTCGCGCGCCAGCGCACGCTCAAGAGCCGCGGCGTCGCGTCGGGGCAGAATCTGGACGACGCCATCGCCACACGCGACAGCGACAGGGCCGAGGTCGAGCGGATCAACGCGCTGATCGCCGAGAAGCGCATCATCGCCCCGTTCAGCGGCCAGCTGGGCATTCGCCAGGTCGATATCGGACAATATGTGACCGCGGGCGAGGTCCTGGTCAGTCTGCAGCAGCTCGACCCGGTCTATGTGGACTTCCCGATCCCCGAACAGCGCCTGGAGAGTATCGCGATCGACGACGATGTGGACGTCGTCGTCGACGCATTCGCCGGCAAGACCTTCACCGGCAAGATCACGTCGATTGATGTGCAGATCGACCAGTCGACCCGCAACATCCTGGTGCGGGCGCGTTTCGCCAACCCCGACAAGCAGCTTCTGCCCGGCATGTTCGCGAATGTGAAGGTCATCGAAGCGGCGGCCCAGAACGTGGTCACAGTCGCGCGGACCGCCGTCACGATCAGCCTCCTCGGCGACAGCGTATTCGTCGCCAAGCCCGACACCGCAAAGCCCGCCGCAGCTAAGCCCGACGTCGCGAAGGCACCCAGCGAACCCTTGTTCACCCTCGAACAGCGCCGGGTCACCGTCGGCGAGCAACGGGACGGCAAGCTCGCCATCACGAGCGGCCTGAAGGCCGGCGAGATGGTCGTCGTGGCGGGACAGAACAAGATATTCAACGGCCAGAAGGTACACCTCGCCAAAACCCCGGCACTGCAGGCGACCACGCCGCGGCCACGGCCGTAGGGCAGACCCCGATGCGCTTCACCGACATCTTCGTCAAACGGCCGGTCCTATCGACCGTCGTGAGCCTGCTGATCCTGCTGGTCGGCCTCCAGGCGCTGCAAAAGCTGCAGATCCGCCAATACCCCGAGCTCTCCAACACGACCATTTCGGTCACCACGGCCTACCCCGGCGCCAACGCCGACGTGATCAAGGGGTTCATCACCACCCAGATCGAGCAGGCGGTGGCGAGCGCGGAAGGCATCGACACGCTGGAATCGAGCTCGCGCCAGGACGTTTCCACCGTCACCTTGAACCTGAACCTCAACGCCAATGCAGACCGCGCAGTCTCCGACGTTCTGTCCAAGGTGAACCAGGTGCAGGGCGTGTTGCCGACGGAAGCGAGCGACCCGGTCGTCGTCAAGCAGTCGGGCGACTCCACCGCATTATTCTATCTCGCTTTCGAATCCCGGGTGATGTCCTCACCCCAGATCACCGACTATCTGACCCGGGTGATCCAGCCCAAAATCCAGACCATCGACGGTGTGGCCAATGCCCAGATTCTCGGCGGCCAGAAATTCTCGATGCGGGTCTGGCTCGATCCCGTGCGCATGGCCGCGCTCGGCATCACGCCGATCGATGTGGCCAGTGCCCTGCAATCCAACAACTTCACGTCGGCCGCCGGCGAGGTCAAAGGCGACTTTGTGCAGATCAGCGTCAATGCCGAGACATCGCTGGACTCCCCCGAAGAATTCCAGCGTCTGGTGATCGCGGCGCGTGGCGAAACTGTCCGTCGTCATATAAATTGGAACAATCTGCGGCCTGATCTAAAGGAGGATCTGGCTCATCTGGTTCAAGATATTAGGCGGCGTGTTTGCGGTATTGCAATCGCCGTGTCTCCATCGTTTTGAGT
>Ga0233427_10001440_pt1 | contig 25477 bp, 32 predicted proteins | sample SI_118_April2016_5_FD_179885 | JGI IMG/M metagenome (GOLD analysis project Ga0233427, IMG submission 179885) | Seawater microbial communities from Saanich Inlet, British Columbia, Canada - SI_118_April2016_100_MG | ecosystem: Environmental > Aquatic > Marine > Inlet | place: Canada: British...
TATGTGGAAATTGTAATTGGTTAAAGCATTTTGAATTAAAACAAAAAATATTATCCACAAAAAAAGAAAATGTTCAAAAAAGAAAAGTTTTGAATAATCTCAAAAAAGAAGTGTTGGAGCATTATTCTAAAGGAAAAATAAAATGTAATTGTTGTGGGTTTGATAATCTTATCGCATTAACCATGGATCATATTAAAGGTAGAAAAGATGTGAAACATAGGGTTGACTATCAAGGGAAATTACTGTATTATTGGTTAAGACGAAACAATTATCCAAAAGAATTTCAGGTTTTGTGTATCATGTGTAATTTAGCAAAACATGATAATGATGTATGTCCACATCAATTAGATAGAATAAAAAAATAAATTCTAAACTCCAATACGCTTAAGTTCATACATTTTGAATTGTAATTATGGTCTCACGTTCATCACAAGTTGTTCTAATAATTGGTATGATGGCTATTGGGTGGTTAGCTTTTGATTATTTTCAAGACAATGAAGAACCAAAAACTGAAACTTCATCTTCAGATAATCTAATGACAGAATTATGGTGTTTGGATTTATTTGATGAAAAAGATAGAAAAGCATTAGGATATCTAAAAGGGGACTATCTTGATGAGTTGGTATGTCGAGAAGATGTGCAGAATATGATGGACGATTTAGATAATGTCCCTTATTCCAAAGTTAAAGAATTTTTTGAAAATCCTTAGATTCTAAACTCCAATACGGGAAAGATATTCACAAAAATATTTCATAAAAATTAACTCAAAGATTATTGATTGTATCTAAAAATATACATGAAAAAAAGCCTCAAGCATAAAACAATTAGTCAAATAATTTCATTAGTCTACAACAGTAATTCGATAATCATAATTTAGTTATTTTTCCTGTTATCTCTACTTTTATGCTTGATTAATGATCTATAAAGCTTGTGAACAAATTGATCTTTTCTGTTGAGAATCTACAAAATCCTTAATTGGTCGTAATTTTTTGTTGTCACATGAGTGTTTCAAAATTTATCTCAAATATTAAAGTCAAGAAAAAAGTATCTCCAAAAATTCGATTATATCTAATTGATAAAAATAAACATTATTTTTTTAATGATGGTATTTTAAAAAATGGGTTTAATTCAAAACTAACTCTTTCAAAAAATAGAGATAGTGTGTTATCTGCATTTTCAAAAATGGCATTTTTATTTGATGAAATAATAAGATTAAGAATTGTACAGCATTCTAATGACACTGATAGTTCAGAATTACTTTATTTGTTAAATCTCGTTCCTATTAATAGAAAAATTAGAACTTTTCTTGATTGGAAAGTTTTTGATCCTGAATTCACAAGAGACATGTCTAGACTTTTTGAAGTTAGAAATGATGCAGTACATTGTATATCATTAAACGAGATAATGTATAATCCTAAAAATAAAATTTCATTATCTACTGTATCTGGTTTTAAAATATTTTCATCTAATTTTCAAAAGGCATGGAAAACATTATTGAAAATTTATGTGGTTGAACAAACTAATTTGGATTTTAAAAAATTATCTAAAATCTTATAAATTTGGCATTGTGATTGCGCCATTAGCAGCTGAACCTACTAAAGTTGCATATTTTGCCAAAGCTCCTGTGGTGTAGTTTGGTTTTGGAGGACTCCATTGACTTTTTCTTGATGCTAACTCTTCAGAGGATACGTGAAGATCAATTATGTTGGTTTCAGTATCGATGGTAATCTCATCATCATTTTTTACAAGTGCAATTGGTCCGCCAACATATGCTTCTGGTGCAACATGACCCACCATGAATCCTCTAGTTCCTCCTGAGAATCGTCCATCTGTAACCATGGCTACTTTTTTGCCTAACCCTTGACCAACTAACGCTGCAGTTGTGGCTAGCATTTCTCTCATTCCTGGACCGCCTTTTGGTCCTTCATATCTAATTACTACAACTTGACCCTCATCAATTTCTCCTTTGGCTACTGCATCAAATGCATATTCTTCTCTATCAAAAACACGTGCTTTTCCAGTAAATTTTGTCATTTCAACACCTGCTGTTTTAATTACTGCACCTTCTGGTGCCAAACTACCTTTTAGAACTACTGCGGTACCTACTGAATGGATTGGGTTCTCAACTGATCTTACAATCTGTTGATCAGGTGCAGAGAAACTCATTGAATCTAAATTTTCTTTAATTGTTTTTCCAGTTGCAGTTAAACAGTTTTCATTTAACAGCCCCTTGGCTAGTAATTTTTTTAATACAAATGGAATTCCTCCAATTTTATCTAAAGAATTCATCACATAATTCCCACCAGGTTTCATGTCTGCTAAATGTGGTGTCTTTTTTCTAATCCTTTCAAAATCATCATAAGTTAACTTGATGTTTACTTCATTAGCTAAAGCCAATAAATGTAAAATCCCATTAGTTGAACCACCAACAGAATTCAACATTACAATTGCATTTTCAAATGCTTCAAATGTCAAAATTTCTTTGGGTCTTAGATTAATTTCTAATAATTTAGCACATGCAACTCCTGAATCATACACCATTTTTTCACGTCTATCGTCTTCTGCTGGCGGACTGGCACTACCAGGTAATGCTAATCCTATTGCTTCAGAAATTGATGCCATTGTATTTGCAGTAAACATTCCTCCACATGATCCTTCATTTGGACATGCGGTATTTTCAATATTTTTTAATCCTTCAAGTGATAAATTACCTGCATCATATGCTCCCACTGCTTCATACACATCAACTACTGTGAGTTCTTTTCCTTCAAGCATTCCTGGCATTATGGTTCCACCATAAACAAATACTGATGGGATGTTTAATCGTGCCATTGCCATCATAGTTCCAGGTAAGCTTTTGTCACACCCTGCAATTCCTACTAGTGCATCATACTGATGAGCTCTAACCATTAATTCTATAGAATCTGCAATAACTTCTCTGGAAATCAATGATGATTTCATCCCTTCATGACCCATTGCAATTCCATCACTTACTGCAATTGTTGAGAATTCTCGCGGTGTGGCGCCTGCTTCTGACACTCCACGTTTAGCACTAAGAGCTAATCGAGGAAGGTGAATGTTACATGGTGTTGCTTCATTTCCAGTATGGCAAACACCGATAAATTGTTTTGATAAATCTTCATCGTTTAACCCCATGGCTTTGTACATTGCCCTATGAGGAGATCGTGCAGTTCCTTCTACTACATTTCTACTAGAAATTTCCATAATATGTGAATTCTAGATTAGTATAATTTAGACTTTGTTCAGAATATCATATTTTTCATTGAGTTTAAATTGTAAATATTTTCAATTATGTTATGGATGATAAAATGGAGCAAAAACAACTATCCTGCCCTGTTTGCCAAAGTAGCAAAGCCGAAATTGCAGGTGAGAATGTAAAGTTAAGTGGACGCTTTGAAGATAAGGAGTTTCTTACCACTGAACTAACTGTTCTACGTTGTACTAAATGTGGATATTACATGTTCTTTGATAAATCTGCACACTTTACTACAAAAGACGAATAATATTTTATTTAATTAATTCTTGATTCTCTAGTTCTAATAATTGTGATTGAATTTCTTCTGGAGTTTCTGCACCATATGTAATCAAAACCTTGTCATCTTCCATAGGTTCTATGTCTCTGAGATCCGAAACTTGTTCTCCATTAACAAAGAAACTTAGTTTATAATCATCGTTTGAACAGAAGCTTCTTCCATCTTGGAATACAAAGCATTGGTCATTTAGATCCAATGACAATGAATCAAATAGATATCCTAGTGTAACTCCTGTTGCATGTTTATGAATTGTACTTCCATCTCTTCCTTCAAAATGAATCCAAGGTGATTTGATTTGATAAGCTGGTGCTGAAAAGTCAAATGGATCTCCAAAAATCTTTACTAGTATACCTGTATGTGAGTGCTCACTGTTTATGACCCCTGCATTTTCTGGTCCTCCTGGGGCAGAATCAGTCATATTGATAAACATCCATCCAGCATATCCGACAATTACTATAATTATTGATAATACGCCTATTGCAATGAGCGTTTGTTTTCTTTTCTCTGCTGAGTGTTTAGTGGCATAGTTTTCACGTTTTACTTCACGTTCACTTCTTTCTTTTTTACCCATGAGATGTCCTGATTCTAAAATTTACCCTAATTAACCATTCGTTACTTTCACAAATTTTTACAATTTCAAATTTTATGAGAGGAACATGTAGTGTTGATAAAAACAGTGAATCTTTAAATTAATAATTTCTTAAAAAAATTTATGAAAAAAGCAGTACAAGGTGCAATAATAATCGGGATATCTGTTGTTGCATTTTATGGAATATTGGCATTATTACTGTATAGTTGAGATAATTTCTTTTGTTTAATTTTGTAATATATCATAAATTTTGAAATTTACTTTTCAATTAATTAAAACAATAAATAAAATTAGAAATTGTTAAACAACATGTCTTGTATTTTCTGTGATATTTTAGATGGAAAAAGAGATGGCCATATTTTATATGAAGATGATTCACATATTGCATTTTTAGATAAATATCCTATTGATGTTGGTCATAGCTTAGTTATTCCAAGAAAACATCATGAAAAAATAACTGATATGACTCCTCAAAATGTGGGAAATGTATTTTCACTTGTTCCAAAAATTGCCAGTGCTATTTTAGATGCAACTGGCGCTGATGCATTTAGTCTTGGTCAAAATAATGGTAGAGCTGCAAAACAAATTATCCCCCATGTGCATATTCACATAATCCCACGGTATAATCACAAAGGCACAGTTTGGACAAAACGTCAAATCTCAAATGATGATGAATTATCTGAACTTGCAAAAAAAATTCGTACTATTCTTACTTAGAATGACCTGGATTATATCTCAAAATAGCTCCAATTTTTCCAAGGCTGGCAAGCATGTTTCCATGTTCTGCACTTCCTGAAATAACTTGTAATTCTGTTCCTGTTTTTGCTGCAAGTATTTCCAAATAATCTACAATATCTTGCTCGTTAATTTCTGTGTCCATTGCATTACATTCTGGACAAGGTTTGTTTTTGTATTCTGTTTTTTTTGGAATTACAAGTGGTCTTTCTACCATTTCTTCTTGAATGTGTTTGCAGCGCTTGCATACGGCCTCCACTCTATGTAGATTGGTGTTATCTGTAATTAGTAACATTTTGACTACATTATTTTTTAAATATTCTATAACCTCTTGCAATCCGTATGCTCCTTTTCCGGTGTTGGTGTTTATTTCTCTAAATAGATTCTCTATCATTTTTTTCTCTTCAACCATTCTAAAATTTCCCAAAATATCTCCTGATTTTGCAAATGCCTCTCTAATTCCTTCAGCACCTGCATAACCTGAATCAATTGTATTGATGATGTTATTTTGTAATCTGTATTCTAAATAATTTCCATTTATGAAATCTTCTTTTGTTGGGCCTGGACCTGAAACTATTAGTCCTTTAACTGGATAGATATCAATAAAATATTCTCTAGTAACTTGTGCAACTCTGTTGTAAAAATAACTTAATTCCATTTCTCTTAATTTTTGAAATCTTTTTGCAGATTGACCACCTTGTCTGTGCTTTCCTGCAACTCCAGAACCTGTCTGTCCTAAAACTTCAATTTTATCTCCATGTAATAATCCCCAACCTGCATCTTTTGCATCAATTGCTAAAAACCCGATAAGATTATCGTCTTTTAGCATATCTTTTAAAATATCAACATGGAAATGATCATCACATCTGTAGAGATATTGATTCAAATCTTTTGGTGGATCAATTTCCCACACTGTAACTACTTCACTTCCTAATGGTCCACCTTCTTCTGAAGGTAGTGCTCCACAAAACATCACTAATCCCCTTTCAGGTGTTTTCTTGTATAGCTTTAATCTTTGAACAACTTTACCTAGAGAATCAACTACGTGGGATCTTGTAAGATCAGACTTTATGTTATCTGCAGTTCCTTGTTCTTGTTGTAATGAACTAATGATTTCATGTAGTTGTTTTCCTTTTGGAATGTATACTGTAATTAACTCTGTACCTCTACCTGATTTTTTAGATAACTCTTCTAGTGTCTTTCTAATTTTATAGAGTTTAACTGAATCTTGTTTTTCTATGTTTATTCTCTTATTCATTTCTAATTTTTCTTGAATATGCGAATATTAATTGATTCACTTCTGATTTTTAAATTACAATTCATCAAATGTTTTTAGAAACACTTCTAGTGGCTGATTTCCTCTAATTTTGATAATTTTTTGATCATTGAATATGAGAAATGATGGTGTAGCATCAATTCCCAATTCTTTTCCAAATTCATGGAGTGTATTGACCCTATTTTCATATTTATGATCATCCAAACATTTGTTGAATTTTTTTAAATCAAGATTGACTGTATCTGCAAATATGTCTAATGAATCTCTTGTAACCCACCCTGTTCTCTCACCTCCCCAATTTTTGTAAAGTTCATCATGATATTGCCAATATTTCCCTTGATCTTCAGCACAATATGCTGCTTCTGCTGCAAGTTGAGAATCTGGACCATTTAATGGAAAGTCTTTGAAAACTAGTTTGACTTTACCTGACTTGATAAAATCTTCTTTAATCACACTCAATGTGTTTTGATGAAATTTGTAACAAAAAGTACATTGATAGTCCCCCCACTCTAAAATAGTAATTGATGCTTCAGATTCCCCCATGATGGGAGATCCATTCTCAATTAATTTTGATACTGTAAATACTTCTGAATTTTTTTCTGTTTCTGGTAAAGTGGTCAAAAATACACCCACAACAATGCCGATAATTACAGGTACTGTAAGAAGATACAGTTTTGTCATATCTTAATGAATGATATTTCTAGTATAAAGTGTAGATTTGATATTGGATCTGTTATGATCTGTAGGATATTTTGTTTTTATCCAAGAGCTTAAATATATTCAAATCCTGCTAAATTTGATGTCTGAATCAAGACAAATTAGTGCACCAAAGACTGGTGTTTCAAAACTAGCAATAGTTGCACTATCTTTGATATTTGTAGCAGGACTGTTTGTTGTAGGGGTTGATCAAGGACAAATCATTAATTTTGTATTTGCCGAGGGTTCTACTGAAAATCCAATTGACCCAATGGTACTTCATGAGCTAACTCATGACATGCGACATGCAGCCGGTTTTCCATGTCATTAGAAATTTTATCTTATGAACACATCTGTTTTTCTAATAATTGTTTTAGCTTCTGGTGCAATCGCAGGATTGATTCATGGAACTGTCAACTTTGCAATTGTTGAACCGTATCTTGATCAGGCAATTGGAATTGAAAACCAAAATTTGTTTGCAACAGGTGAAGAAGAAGATACTCCTCAATTCTGGGTAGAATACGAAGGGTATAGAATCTGGCAAAAAAGCGGATTGATTTTAGCTGGAATTATTTTAGGTACATCCATTGGCGCATTATTTGGTTTAGTGTTTGCATTTGCTAGAAAATCCCTACCTGGTAATAATGATCTTAAAAAATCACTGATATTGGCAGGCATTATGTGGTTTACAATCTATCTAATCCCATTTCTAAAATACCCTGCAAACCCTCCCACCGTTGGCGATACTGAAACAATAGAATTGCGCATAATACTTTATCTGTCATTTATTGCAATTTCTGGGATCAGCACAATTGGATTTTACAAACTATCTACAAAACTTCAAAACAGGAAAAAATTTATTTCGTTAATCGGATATGGTATTTTCATTTCTATTGCATTTTTTGTAATGCCTGAAAATCCTGATGAAGTAACTACCACAATGGATTTCGTAAATGAGTTTCGATTCATGTCTGTACTCGGGGTGACTTCTTTTTGGATTTCAATTGGAATTATTTTTGGGTTGTTTTGGAATCGTTTTAAACCTCATCAACAAAAAAACACTTCTTTTAATTAGATATTCTAACTCTCTAGAATGAGAATCAGTACAAGCTCGTTTAAATAATGAATAAATATTTCTAGTATTATTATGTCTAGACGACTAACTTTACCTCAATTAAAAAAATATGATATAACTCAAAAAGTAATTGAAGCACTTGCAGATTCTGAATCAAGAGCAATATTATTTTCTATAATTAGAAAAGGAAAAACTGCAGCTGATCTTTCTGATAAACTAAAAATTCCGTTAAGTTCAGTATACAAAAAACTCTCAGATCTTGAAGAATTAACTTTGATCAAAGTTGAGAAATGGATGATATCTGATAAAGGTAGAAAATACAAGGTGTATAAAAGCAGAATTAGTAAAGCTGACATTTCAATTAGAAAACCTGAACCAACTTTGATATTGATTCCTAACAAGTGATTCTTATGGCAAATCCAAACATAATCCAATTATCTGAATTTGATATAGCTCAAAAAATTATTGAATCCCTTAGTAATGTATGTACTAGAACTGTATTATTTTCAATAAAATCTGAATCAAAAGATGCAACTCAAATTGCTGATGAATTAAAAATATCCATATCTACAGTTTACAAAACATTATCTGTTTTAGAGGATCTTGCACTTGTTGAAGTGGAACAATATGTCATCTCTCCAGAAGGTAAAAAAATTAAACAGTATAGAAGTAGAATTGGCAAGGTGGAAATCACTTTAGAAGGTTTGGAGCCTAGTTTGAGTTTATATCCAAATACACTTTCTGTGAAACCAGATATTTAGTTTTAATATTCTCATTCTATAGAGTTAGAATGAAAACATGGAATGAAAACTTGCTTTAAATAATTAGCTTATCCTAAATTTTTTAGAAAATCATGAAACGACAAATAATTTTAACATCCCTTATTGCTATTGCGATAATTGGTGTTACGACTATTCCATTTGTTCAAAATGTTCAGGCAGAAAGTTTGATCCCTGATTGGATTAAATCTAATGCTGGATGGTGGGCTGATGGCACTGTAGATGATACCACTTTTCTAAATGGGATGACGTTCCTTATTGAAAATGGGATCATCAACGTTTCATCTGAATCAAAATCTATTGATGTTGATACTCTTACTATAGGATTCATTCCGGTTGAAAAGGCTGATGAATTAACCCCTAAAGCTCAAGCATTAGAAACATTTCTAGAAAATGAACTCGGAATCGACGTTGAAATCGTTGTTCCTTCTGGATATGAAGCAATTATTGAAGGAATGAGATTTGGTCATATTGACGCTGCATTTATGGATACAGGACCTGCATGGATTGCTCATCATAGAACTGGTGCAGAAGCTGTATTGGCAGAGTTAGTTGGAGGTAAGGTGAATTATCAAGCAACTGTTTGGACTTTAGCTGATAATGATTCACTACATTCGATAGAAGACACTGTAGGTAAACGAGTTGCGTTTACCAGTATTACTGGCTCTTCGGGTTTTGTAAGACCTATGGGAACTTTGGTAACTGGCGGACATGTTAACATTGAAGGTGATGACATTGTTGCATTACAATATGCGTTAACCGATAACTTTGAGAGCCATGTTTTTGCTGGAGGTTACAAAGCAGCTTTGGAATTACTTCTTCTTGGTGAAGTAGATGCTGCATTTGGTTCAGATATTGCTCCAAAAAAATACCTTGACATAGAAGATCAAGCAAAATTACGTCCGGTTACTACAATTGGATCTGTTCCTTCACATGTATTTATGGTAAATTCTGACATGTCTGAATCTACTCGTGATGCATTAGTTAGATCTCTAATCAAGCTAAACTATGATGATGATAATCATATTTTGAAGGATTTGTATGGTGCAGAAGCACTTGTACCAACTACAACTAGTATGCATATTGGCGACTTTGGTACTTACATCAATGCATTAACTGGACTTGATCAGCTCATTCTTGACAAATATAACAAGAGCAAATAAAAACTGGCATTCTAGAAATGAAACAAATTCAAATGATCTCGAAACCTTCTTTTTCATTAATATCTACAAAAAAAATCATTCAGATGAGTGATGTCTGGACTTCTTATGATTCCAAAAATTTTGCACTAGAAGGAATCAATTTATCAATTGATAGGGGAACAAATTACTCTATTGTTGGTCAATCAGGTTCGGGAAAATCAACTTTGCTAAAATTGATGAACGGTATGATGATTCCAAGTAAGGGAATTATCAAAATTGATTATATTATGCCTGATACAAATAACAAAAAATTCAAAAATATGATGCATACTATCGGATACATTCCTCAAAATCTTGGATTGATAAAAAACATCAGTGTTCTTGAAAATATTCTCATTGGTGCATTACCTAGATTGACCAAAATCCAATCACTTTTAAAAAAATTTCCAGAACAAGAGATTCAAGAAGCAAAAAGAATCCTTCAACTTGTTGGCTTGTCTGGAAAAGAAAACAGAAAAGCCTACATGTTAAGTGGAGGTGAAAAAAGAAGAGTTGCTATTGCTAGAGCATTAATGCAAAAACCTACAATATTGTTGGCAGATGAAATTGTTTCAGAATTAGATCACGTCACTGCACGTGAGATAATGGATTTGATAACTGATGCTCAAAAAAGAATGAATCTAACTGCTATCATGGTTCATCATGATATGCAATTGGCTCTGGAATATGCAAATAGAGTAGCAGTAATAAAAGAAGGGAAAAAAATCTTGGAAATTGGTGTTGAGGGAGATAACATTGTTGATTTTCAAACTGGTGATATGACAACTGAAGAAATTATGGAGATGTATTCTGATGACTCCAAAAAATAATATCCTTATTGGAATTATTATTGCATTGCTAGTAGTTGCATCTTACAACGTTGATGCTAATCCAATAGAGTTTGTTGAAGGAATACCTAACCTTGTAATTGTTTTTGAAGAAATGATTGCAGTTGAACCAAAGTATATTCCAACTGCACTTTGGGCAATGTTTGAAACTATTCAGATGGCGTTTATTGGAACTGTTGTAGGGATCGTCATTGCCTTACCTCTGAGTATGCTTGCTGCAAGAAATCTTAACAGTAAATTTGTCTATGCTCCAATTCGTGCATTTTTAGCAACGATCCGTACATTTCCTTCTATTTTATGGGCATTATTATTCGTAATTATGGTGGGTTCAGGTACTTTTGCTGGTGTTTTGGCCATCATCATGTATACTATAGGTTTTATTGCAAAATTACAATACGAGGTAATTGAAACAATTGATTCTGATCCTATGGATGCTGTTGGCTCAATTGGAGTATCCAAAGTACAACTTATCAATTATGTTGTAATTCCCGAATCTGCATCTCATCTCCTTAGTCAAATGCTTTACATGTTTGATTATAACATTCGTCAAACTAGCATACTTGGATTGGTTGGAGCTGGAGGAATTGGATTCTATATTATCAATTTCATTAAATTCTTTGAATATGGAAAAGCAGCTATTTTCATGTTGGTGGTATTGATCACTGTTTTGATAATAGATTGGGTTAGTGTTAAGATTCGTGACAAGTATATTATCAAATCTCAACATGGAATGGAAGTTACTACAAAATAATTTTATGTTGTAATTTTCTCTAATTGATTTGATTCTGCTGCTAATTTTATCTCTCTTGCAATTCTTTTCCCCATACTCATGGATTCATTAAATAATAATGAATAGTATGGTGAACCATCCATGTAGATATTACTTCCAGCAACAATTCTTGCTGAAAATTCAAACGATGTGAATTTTGCATTTTCATCATAAACCCCCTCTATACAAAATGGGCCATTCATTCCAGGTTTTACCATTCTCTTTGCAGCTTCAACAAAATTTTCTCCCATATTGTATACTTCTTCTAATAGTGATTCTCGTAAAACTAATGGACTATTTCCAATCACATTAAATGATGGGACTTTATCTGATTTTAATTGCTGTTCTGATGGAATTCTAGCAAGACCTTCGATATCGGATTCATGTCTTTGATCAACTCCAAAAAATTCTAATTCATTTTTTAATGGTGAGTAAAAGAATTGTAAATAAGCTAAAACACCTGCAGCATATTCTTGAATGTATAATGTCTCATCTTTTGAAATTACCCCTTCAGATATCAACTGTTCTCTTTTTGTGTTATAGTCCTCTTCACTTGCTGCCATAAAGTATCCTTTACCTCCAGCTGCTCCTTGTCTTTTTACAATTACAAGTTTATTGATATCTTTAGGATTGACCACTGGTGCAGGTATTGGGAGCTTTGCTTCTACCATGAGGTTTTCTTTCATTTCCCTATCTGATTCCCATCTTAGAATCCATTTATTTCCAAAAATTGGTATTTTGATTGATTCAATTTCTTCAGAACTCATTTGAGCAATTAATGTGCCATGTGGAATCAACACTGCATTATTTTGTTGTAAAATTGATTGACATTTCTCATCTAGAACCTCCTTGAAAGAATCAACAATAATTAATTCATCTATAAATGGGAATCTTCGATATAACTTTTCACGTTTTTTTTCACATACTAGTATTGTTTTGAAACCTTCATCTTTAGCACCTTTTAGAACTTGTAAAGCACAGTGAGACCCAAGAGTTGCAATTGATGTCATTATGATACTACCAGTTGTGTTTTGTACTTTATGAACTATGTGCAGATGAGACGTATTGAAATACCTCGTCTATTAACTCCACACTTAATTCTGATTTGAGGTCTTCTGGAATGGCTTTTAATACAAAATCATACATAGATGTATTTTCTGGAAGACTATCTCTTTCTTGTAATAGCGAAAATACGGCAATTCCATTTGAAATAACTGCTACTAATTTTTCTTTACTTGTCAGTGTCATAATGTATGTGAATATAGAAGTAGTAATTTAATGTAAATCTAATTTTAGGCCGTTATTCTTAAAATATTATCTTTAGAAAATACTTGAATTGATTCAAATTGATTTAGAATTTCTGATTCAATTGGAATGCTGTGCCCTTCTGCTGTATCTGGTGCTCTTTGTGTCACACTATATCCTACATAAACTGCAGTAATTATCATAAATGCAATTACAATTAACATCAAGATATTCAACTTGTTTTGATGTGGAATAATTGTTGGCTATAAGCATTATGAAAATTAATGAATTTATTCATTTTTTTGTGTAAAAATTATATGCTGAATATACTAGGAAAAATGTAAATCATGATTGAAACTGAATTAGGGAATTTACGTAGATCTCATTTTTCTGATGAAATATCATCATCCATGGATGGAGATGATGTGACTGTAATGGGATGGGTTTTGACAATCCGAGGACATGGAAACATTAGTTTTGCCACACTTCGCGACAAAAATGGAGATATCTCAATAATTGCAAAAAAAGGTGATTGTCCTGATGAAATCCGTGAAAAAATATCTTCTCTTAAATCCCATTCATCAATTGCTGTTATTGGAAAAGTAAAATCATCTGATAAAGCACCTGGTGGATTTGAGATAATCCCAACAGAGTTAAGAGTATTTTCAGAAGTAGAAAAAATCCCTCCTTTTGAACCAACTGTAAAAACTGTAAAAAATATTGAAACCCGATTAGAAGTAAGACCAATTGATCTTAGACGTGATGCACTTCAACATATTTTCAAAATTAGAAGCCTAGTTTTAAAATCAATAAGAGATTATTTTACTGATCAGAAATTTCTTGAAATAAACACTCCAAAAATGATTGCAACTGCAACTGAAGGGGGAGCTGCATTGTTTCCAATTTTTTATTATAACAAAGAAGCTTTCTTGGCTCAAAGTCCCCAATTATACAAGGAACAGTTGACAATGAGTTTTGAAAAAGTATTTGAGATAGCCCCTATTTTTAGAGCAGAACCATCTAGAACTAATCGTCATTTAGCTGAAGCAATATCTATTGATCTTGAAGAAGCATTTGTTGATTATGATGACGTAATGAATAGAATTGAGGAAATTATCAAAATATCTGTTAAAACAGTTCATGATTATGTTAAAGATAATCCTAATGCTGAACTTGTCACTCCTGCAATTCCTGAAACCATTCCTAGATATTCTTATGATGATCTAGTGGATAAAATGCAAAAAGCAGGTGCTAAAACAGAATGGGGTGATGACTTGTATCCATCAAATCTTAAAAAAATAGGTTTAGATGGTTTTTATTTTATTACTGATTGGCCATTAGGTCCAAAACCATTTTATGTTAAAGACAGTAAATCAAATCCAAAAATTTCTGAATCATTTGATTTGATGTTTGGTGATTTGGAATTATCTTCAGGCAGTACAAGAATTGAAAAACGAGGTGAATTAGCTGAAAGAATGAAAAACAAAGGAATGAAAATTGATTCTTTTGATTATCATCTGGGTGCATTTGATTATGGTGTTCCACCTCACGCAGGTTGTGGAATTGGCCTTGAACGATTGATCATGGCTCTTACTGGTACTGAAAATATTAGAGATGTCACATTTTATCCACGAGACGTTGATAGATTAACTCCGTAAAAAACTACATATCAAAAATAAAAAATATAAATTAAAAATTATGTAAATAATAATTATGTAAATAATAATTAATTTACATGGTTTGAGTTGGAAATTTCTTTTTGATAGTTCTTCCAATCGTTTCTTTGGAATAATCTATTCCATGTTCCTTGTTCATATGTGTCCAATAGTCTGAAACAACATTGTCAACTTCCCCCTCTGTGAAAAAACTACACTCAAACCCATAATCCATACATTTGAGATTAACCATGATAATACACTAACATAGTAAGATAAAAAGAAGATCATAAAAATTATATAAAAAATACATTAATTTTGAAATTATTGTTAAAACTATGTTCTCTCTCTTATTTTTCCCTTCTTTACGGAGTATTTTTTGTATATCTTAAACAAAAAGATAATTTTAAGTTAAAAAACACATGATCTAAAGAAATGACTCTTGAAGATGATTATAGAAAAAAGATGATAAAAGCAAAAGAAGATTTTGAAAAATTTAAAGAAAAAGAAGGAGATTCTGATTTAATATTTAATAAAAAAGATAATCAGAAATCCAAAAAATGACCTGTACTTGTAAGAGTCATTTAGAACAATACACTTGTTCTGGAAATGATTGTCAAGTATGTGTTTTGGGAGAAGAAAATTTTATTGAAAATCCTGAAAATCCTGAAGAACGATACTGTCTTAACTGTGCTATGAAAAAAGCAGGATTTACAGAAGAGGAGTTATGGCAATTAATGATGGCAAGACCTGATGATAAATTTCAATGTGATGAGAAACATGAATAATATGTTATTGTAATATTCTATGTGATGCTATTTTACATTTCATGTAATATTGTAACCTTAGAATAAATTAAGGATGATAATAAGAAAAAAAATCAAAATGAGTAGTGATTCTGAAATTCCATCTAAAGAGGAAATTATTAAAAATATGGCAAAACATTTACAAACTCATCCTGAGGATGGTGAAGAAGTCTTACTTCGAACTTATGAACTTGCTTTCATTAAAGGAACAATCGATGGACAATCAAAAAATAAATTTAGTTCTAATGATGTCTCTGATGTTAAGTTGTAAATTTAATTTAAAATTATCTTGCTTTTCTTTTCCATCCTTGTTGTATGTTAGAATTTGTTACTGATGATTTCTGAAACATTTTACCTGCTTCATCTATTTTTGATTTTTCAATATTTTCATCATCTTTAATTTTGAAAACCTTTTCTGTTTTTGGTTTTATTTTTTCTGTATAAATGATGTTTGTTGCAGATGATTTTTTGGATATTTTACCTGATTTCTTCTTTTTTGATTTTTCAATATCTGTAGGATTTTTACGTGACCATTGAATATTTTTTGTATCTGTTGATGAAGATTTTTCAATATTATAATCTCCTAATGATTTTACCATCTCTTAACACCTACACTGATTGATTTACACTCTAATACAAATATGTCTCAGCGACTACCGAATTCGATTAATCCACATGTGGATTGAACCATGTATTATTTCTCACTGATCTACCCTTAGATTCTTCTATTCCTTGTTTCTGTATTTTTCTTCTTTTTCAATCATTAGTATTATATCAAAGAAATCAATTACCCATTTATGATAAAAATGACGCAATTTTATGATGATTTTCAGGCACAAAATAACCTAATCACGCTAAATATGAAAGAAATTGTGCAAAGCATTGACTACTTGGTATTCTAGGTGAGATAAAATGGTGACAGAAGAAGAAATAACACATGTTTCAAAACTCATGAAAATAGATGTTGATGATCATACTGAATACATAGACAAAGTACAAGCAATGATTAATTATTTTGATATTTTAGATTCTGCAGGCGTTGAATCTGAAGAAATTTCAATGCAAGAAATTCCAATATCTAATTTAAGAGAAGATGAATATATTCCATTTGATGAAAAACTAATTGAAAAATTAAACAATTACAAAGGAACCTATGTTAGAGCACCAAAGATGTCTTAATGAACCTCAAAATATCTGCTTTAGAATATGTACAAGAAGTACAAAATGGGAATATATCTGCAGAAGATTTCGTTTCAAAAACTTTAGAACAAATCCAAACAGTTGATGATAAACTTCATGCATTTTTATCTGTAAATGAAAAAGCAATTGAACAAGCAAAATTAATTGATAAAAAAATTAAATCTGGAGATAAAGTCGGTTCATGTTTTGGAATGCCTATTTCAATTAAGGATAATCTGTGTATCAAAGATAACATAACTACATGTGCATCTAAAATGCTTGAACATTTTGTTGCACCATATGACGCTACAGTCATTACAAAATTAAAACAAGAAGATGCAGTATTTGTTGGGAAAGTTAACTTGGATGAATTTGCTATGGGATTATCTACTGAATTTAGTGCATTTGGCCCAAGCAAAAATCCTTGGAATCCTGAATATGTTCCTGGCGGTTCTTCTGGTGGTAGTGCGGTATCTGTTAGTGCTTTTGAATGTGTAGCATCATTAGGTTCTGATACTGGAGGTTCTGTTAGAAACCCTGCTAGTTTTTGTTCTGTGGTGGGATACAAGCCAACATATGGTTTGATTAGTCGATATGGACTAATTTCGTATGCTAATAGTATTGAACAGATTGGACCTTTGACTAGAACTGTAAAGGATTCTGCATTTATGTTGAATCTTATTTCTGGTTTAGATACTAATGATAATACTACAATTGATAACAAAAATGAAGATTATCTTTCAGGCATTGATTCTGGAATTGAAGGTAAGAAAATAGGCATAATTACAGAAATGTTGGGGGATGGTGTTGATCCTTCAGTATTGTCGGCTACAAAAGATGCCATTTCAAAACTAGAATCCTTGGGTGCAACATGTGAGGAAATATCAATTGATATGATAAAATATTCTGTAGCTGCATATTATACAATTACTGCTACTGAAGCCGGTAGTAATCTGGCAAGATATGATAATTTAAGATATGGCTATGAGTTTCCAGTAGAAGGTTATGAATTTAATTCATACATTTCTAAGGTACGACAAAAATTTGGCCCAGAAGTTACTAGAAGAATGATAATTGGGGGTTTTGTTCCATCTGCAGGACATGCTGGTAAATATTTTCTTAAAGCAATGAAAGTAAAAAGTAAACTTACAAAAGAAATTAATGAAGCATTTAAGAAATTTGATCTTTTAATTGCACCAACGGTTCCAATTCTTCCATTTAAAATTGGTGAAAAAATTAATGATCCTGTATCCTTATTTTTAATAGATATCAATACAGTTACTGCAAACCTTACTGGAAAACCTGCAGTTTCAGTTCCATATGCAATTTCAAATGGATTGCCTATAGGAATACAATTATTTGCAAATTCTAATCAAGATAAATTATTACTTCAAGCTGCATATGCTTTAGAACAAACTGTGAAATTACCTGAGGTTCCAATTTGACAAAAATAGGGTTAGAGATTCACTGTCAATTGACAAATCTTAAGAGTAAATTATTTTGTTCATGTAAGGCAAATTATAGAGAATTTGAAATTAATGAAAATATTTGTCCCGTATGTATGGGATTACCTGGAAGTTTACCTAGATTAAATCAAGATGCTGTTAAAAAAGCAACACTAATTGCAATGGCCCTTAACTGTACAACCCCTGAAAAAATAGCCTTTTTTAGAAAAAATTATTTTTATCCTGATTTACCAAAAAATTTTCAAATTACACAACTCAATATTTATGGCGATACCAGTGTTGGCGGTTCTGGTTCAATAATGATCGGTGATAAAAAAATTAACATTACTCGAATTCAATTAGAAGAAGATCCTGGAAGATTGATTTACGAAGGGAGTTCCTCAAAAAATCAAATCACCCTTGTAGATTATAATCGTGCAGGCACTCCTTTAGTTGAAATTGTTACTGAACCTGATTTTGAGAGTCCAAAACAAGTCAGATTATTTTTAAATATTTTATCTGATTTATTAGAAAATCTGGGGGTATCTGATCCTGGATTGGAAGGTGCGATGAGGGCAGATGCTAATGTTTCTATTGAAGGAGGGAAGAAAGTTGAAGTAAAAAATATTGGTTCTTTTCATGATTTAGAAAAAGCTGTACATTTTGAAATTACTAGACAAAATAGTTTACATTCTAGAGACATAGATATTGTTCAAGAAACCCGTCATTGGGATGATAAACGAAAAATCACAATATCATCACGTTCCAAAGAAGAAGAATTAGATTATAGATATTTTCTAGAAGGTGATATTCCATGGATTACAATTGATTCTGAAATACAACAGAAACTAAAATCAGAAATGCCAGAAAGTATCACATCCAAAAAAGAAAGATACATTTCCAAATATAATATTCCAATACAAGTTGCAGATGTATTGTCTTCTGATAAATTTTATTCTGATCTGTTTGATGAATCTCATGATGAATCAAATGCCAAAGAAATTGCAAATATAATCACTACTGATTTAATGGGTTTAGTTGATACTAGGGAAAAACGTGAAGAATCAAAAATTACTTCAATACATCTAAAAGATCTAGCTGATTCAATTCAATCTGGTAAAATATCTAGAAATTCTGCTAAAAATGCATTATATGAAATTGTTAAAACTGGAAAAAATTTATCAGAAATTATTTCCGAACTAGATCTTGGAAATGTTTCTGATGAATCTGAACTTTCTAAAATTATTGATGAAATCATTATTGCTGAACCACAAGCAGTAGAGCAAGCAAAATCAAATCCACAAACAATCAATTTTCTAGTTGGAAAAGTAATGCAGAAAACAAAAGGTAAAGCAGATCCTAAACTCACTTTAGATTTACTAAAAAAACAGTTAGGATAACTAATGCCTGATCTTTCTTTAGAAGATATTGAATTTATCAAAATCCTTGCAACATCTGATGCTACCATTCTTCAAGCAGGCATGAATGAGGCTACTCGAAAGCGATTAGATGAGCAAATAGGGGTAATTTTGAGAGCATATTATCATGAAAATACAACAAATATTGGCACTGATTGGACAGACAAATTGCTTCAATATGGAATTACTGAAGATTATGGGAAAGCTGCAATTGCATGCGCTCGACGACTTGGTATCGACATATCATAAATAAAAAATGTTTTTACATTAACTGTGTTTCTAAAAATTAAATCTTGTCTGATTTTGAATTTGTTCCAACTGAAAAACAATTTTCTGAATCAAATATTTTTAAATTTATGAAAAAACATAATATTTCATCATTAGAAGAATTATCTGAAAAATCAAAAAATAATCTTGAATGGTTTTGGCAATCAGTTGAGAAAGATATTGGAATAGTGTGGGATTCACCTTATAAGAAAATACTAGATACTTCTAATGGAATAGCTTGGTCCAAGTGGTTTATTCAAGGTAAAACAAATATTTACAAATCATCAGTTGAGAAATTTTCAAAGACTAATCCTAAAAAGATTGCATATTATTTTGAATCGGAGGATGGTATAAAATCTAAAATAACTTATTCTGAATTAGATGCAAAGGTTTCAAAATTTGCTAATGCATTAAAATCTCTTGGAGTACAAAAAGGTGATGTAATTGCAATTTATTTGCCCATGATACAAGAGGCAATCATATCTATTCTAGCTGCTGCTAAAATCGGTGCAATTCAAACGGTAATTTTTTCGGGATATAGTTCTGAATCACTTTGTATTAGATTGCGAGATTGTAATGCTAAATTTTTAATTGCTTCAGATGGTTTTTCTAGAAAAGGAAAACATGTGTCTCAAAAAGAAACAGTAGATATAGCAATTAACACTACTGATATTGAAAAAGTAATTCTTGTTTCATACAAGGGTGTTGATAGTTATGTTAAATCTGAAAAAATAATTTATCTTGATAAATTACTATCCCCTCAAAATTGTATTTGTGATACAGAGATAGTAGATTCTGAGCATCCTTTGTTTATTTTATACACTTCAGGCACTACTGGCAATCCTAAAGGCGTAATTCACACACATGGAGGATTTTCAGTATTTGCAGGACATCAGGCAGCATATTTGATTGATACTACTGAAAATGATGTATTATTTTGGCCTGCGGATATTGGATGGATTACGGGGCTGGTTTGGAATGTTTATGGTCTTTTGATGATGGGTGCAAGTGCTGTGATATATGATGGTGCATTAGATTTCCCCAATAACCATAGAATATGGAAAATGCTATCTGATTATCAAGCAACTATTTTTGGTATATCTCCAACTGCAGTAAGACTATTCAAAAAAAATAATGTTGAACCTTTAAAATTATTTTCATTAGACAAGATCAAAAACATTCCTACGACAGGTGAACCCCTTGACGAAGATTCTTGGAGGTGGTTATTTGAAAAAGTTGGTAAGAAAAAAATCCCGATAATGAATTTATCTGGAGGTACTGAAATTGGTGGTGCAATGTTGTCGGTGTTTCCGGGAATGAAATTAAATCCATCTACTGTTGGAATTCCAGTACCCGGAATGACTTTAGATGTTTTTGATGATGATGGAAATTCTGTAAAAAATCAAAATGGCTATCTTGTAATAAAATCACCCTGGCCTGGAATGACTAAAAGTTTATTGAATGATGATCAAAGGTATGTTGAAACATACTGGTCTAGATTTGATGATGTATGGTTTCATGGGGATTATGTCTACGTTGATGAAAATAATCTTTGGTATATGCGGGGCAGGGCAGATGATGTGATTAATGTTTCAGGACATAGAATGAGTACTGCAGAAATTGAACATACTGTAATATCTCACAAAAAAATATCTGATGCGGCATCTATTGCAATTCCTGATGACATTACGGGGGAGGCAATAGTGGTATTTTTTGTTGCAGACAAAGCATTTGATATTAATTCTGAATCTGAGATATCTGATTATATTTCTGAAAAAATTGGTAAAATAGCAAAACCAAAATATATTTTTAAATTAACTGATTTGCCAAAAACTAGGACAGGTAAAATAATGCGCAGATTACTAAAATCAAAACTACTCGGAATGCCACTTGGGGATTTATCTTCTCTTGAAAACCCCGTAATATTGGATGAAATTCCAAAATTAGGTTGAGAAAATCTTACTTTTTGATGTCGTATATTTCACTTTTGATCTCTTAATGAAAACTGTATACTCATGTTCATTGAGATTTGTAGTTGATCAACAAGTAGAAGACATTGAAATGCCTGAGAATCTAAAATTAAACACATTTTTACAGGAATTTCACTCCGATTGCCCTCATCCTGAATGCGGATTTGGATTCTATGGGTTTGCCTTTGGTCAATCCCCCTTCCCAGTACCAAAAATGATTCAAGAGGCATTAATCAAAAATGTCGATAAAGGTGCATATGCTGCCGTTCCTGGAATCCCTGAACTTCGTAATGCCATATCCAAATACAATAAACATTATTTTGGAATTGATGTATCGCCGGATCGAATCTATGTTGGTCCAGGTACCAAAGAACTGATCTTCAATTTATTAGAAATTCTACATGGTACCGTAATTTTACCTACTCCTGCATGGCTTGGATATCTCCCTCAAATCAGATTTTTGAAGAAAAACTACCACATGTTATCAACACGTGCAAATGGAAAAATTGCTCCAAAAGATTTGAAAAAACTTGCACTTAGATTACAAGATCGGCAAAAGATTTTAATTTTAAATAATCCTCACAATCCATCTGGTTTACTATATACTAAATCTGAACTAGAAGAAATCACCGATGTCTGTAGAGAGCTAAATATTTCTGTAATCTCTGATGAAATTTATGCACAAACAACATATGATTTTTCAAAATTTGTCAGTATGGGAAAAATTTATCCTGAAGGAACATTTGTTACAAATGGTTTATCAAAATCTCATTCAGCAGGAGGGTATAGATTAGGATATGTTGTATTTCCACAACACGCCGTTGATCTTAAAGCTCAATTTAAAAAAATTCTTGCAACTGAATATACTGCAGTATCTACTCCGATACAACATGCTGCAATACCAGGTTTTGAAATAAGCCAAGAGATGGATGAGTATTTCGATATCACTAGAAACATTCACAAAATTATGGGTGAATATACCTACAATGCATTGACTGCAATAAGTGGAGTAAAGGCAACAAAACCTGAAGCTACATTTTACCTTCTTGCAGATTTTAATGCATATGCTCCAGAATTACAACAAGCAAAAATTACATCTTCTCAAAAATTATCTGAGTCATTAATTGTTCATCCATATCATACTGCAATAGTTGGTGGTGATAGTCTTGTTTTGGAGCGAACTGACTTTAGTGCAAGAATTGCATATGTTGATTATGATGGGGCTAAAGTATATGAAAAATACAAAGAACAAAAACCGCATACATCCTCAGAAAAAGTAGAATTTGTAAGAAATTATGCCCCAAAAATTGTATCTGGAATTCAAATGATTGAAACATTTTTTGAAAAACTCAAAAATGATGCTGTTGATGAATTGATGTTGATGAAAGAAAACTTGAAAATTCCTACCTAAATCTACACATATAATTAAAAAATATGCATAGTGTTTTGATTTTGTATTCTTTCCTAGATTTTTACTAGTTGTTAACATAATATTATTTTCATATTGTGCCTAAACTCATACTCTATGATCATAATTGCGATCAATATGATCAACAAAAACTTACGATCAGATCCTATAAAACATCATAAATTATTATCAGATCCGAAAAAAATGAATGAAAAATCTGTGTCTCTATTTGATGTAAAATCAGGTTCATTTCTTGATGAGCATAAAACATCACTAGAACAAGTTCAACAACAATTATCAAAATATGGGTTTACTCCAAATCAATCTAAAATTTTCATATATTTAGGAAAATATGGTACAAAGACTGCTCCAGAAGTGTGTAAGGCACTAAAACTGCCCCGAACAGAAACATATCATTTACTGTCTGTTCTTCAAAACAAAGGAATTGTATCTGCAACATTTCAGCATCCAATTCAATTCACTGCATTACCTTTGAATAAAGCAATATGGATTTTAGTAAATTCTGAAAAAGAACGAGTAAAATCTCTTGAACAAATGGAAAATAAACTCTCTAAAATTTGGGAAACAATTCCAACTTTTAATAAAGAATCAAAATCTGATGATGAAAAATTTCAAATGCTTAAAGGTGAAAATAAAATACGTTCAAAACTTACCAGTATGTCTGATGAGTATTCTGATGAATTGTTGTTACTTGGTAGTGAACAAGATTTTTTAAAATTATATCACTCTGATTTCCTAGAATCCTTTAAAAAATCAAAACAAAAATTTAGAATTCTTAGTTCATGTACTTCTAAAACATCATACATATTTGATGAATTGGAAAGAAAAAACGTAAAATCATTGAGTGGCAACATTCAAAATAATTTATGTTATGTATTAAAAGATAATTCAGAGTTATTATTTTTTACAAAAAATGCTAGTAACCCAAATGAATCTTTTGCCATGTGGACTGATTCACAAGCATTAGTTTATTCTATGAAATTATTATTTGAATCCAATTGGAATTTGTCTAAAAAATAATATTCAATATCTTGATTATTTTTTCTTCTTGATTTGTTGCACTACCATTGGTAAAAATGCCCCTACATCAGATACAATTCCCAACGCTTGCCATGTTCCTCTATCCATAAGCTTGGTAACTGTTGGTTGATTGATATCTACAACTATAACTTTGACATTTGCAGGAAGCATATTTCCTGTAGCAATTGAGTGAAGCATAGTTGAAATCATGATTACCATGCTTGCTCCCTTTAGGACTTTTTTGTACTCTCTTTGTGCTTGTGAGATATCTGTTATCACATCTGGTAGTGGCCCATCATCTCTGATGGATCCTGCCAACACAAATGGAATTTTATTTTTTACACATTCATACATTATTCCTTTTGTCAATTTTTTGGTTTTCACCATGTTTGCAATAGATCCTGCTTTGAAAACTGAATTAATGGCATCCATGTGATTTCTATGTCCATGATATGCCAAAGTGGCATCCTTGACATTCATTCCAAGAGACGTTCCAAGTGTGGCATATTCTATATCGTGAACAGCAAGAGCATTACCTGCTAATACGCCATCAACATATCCTGATTTAATTAATTCAGATACTGCATCTGATGCACCAGTATGAACAATTGCTGGACCCCCAACAATTACAATTTTACCTCCTTTCTTTTTAGTATTGTAAATATCCTCTGCAACCTTTTTTGCGATATGTTGAGTTGGTCTTTCACTAGAACTAGAACTTCCCATGAATTCAAATACATTTACTCCTTCTCTTGGACGTTCAGGAGGCGAAATTTTTATTCCATTTTCCCCAACAATGATGGAATCACCTTTAGATACATCTCTTACAGGAACACAAAATGCTTTATTTCCTTTAACTACTATACATTTGTCCATCATCATATTTTCAACTTGAATCCATTTCTTTTTATGAAAAATTTGGGTGTGGTTATTTGTTGTACTGTAAAAATTATCTGGCATAACATAATTTTTTTGTGATTTTTTTAATGTTATTTCTTTTTGAATTTTTGATGTTGCTCCTTCACGATAAATTGTCTCTAAAATATTATCTAGGTGTTTTTGATCATTCCCATTTATGAGCAATCTAGTATAAGACTGATCTTTTTTCTTTTTACCAATGTTAATTTCTTGTACTTGAAATTCACCTTGTAAATCCATTATTTTATCAAATATTTTTGTTAAAATTGAAGAGTCAATTAGGTGACCGCTAACTTCGATCTCTTGAGAAAATTTACCCATTTTACTAGTCTTTACATTATGATAACTAAAGGTTTACGTTTTTTATTGAGATCAAATATTACACTGGAAGTATAACTTTGCCCTCAAATTTTGAAATATTATCACTAGCAAATATTTTTTCTAGCTTTTCTTTTTGCTCTTTGGTTACTCCTTGAACTATTGTTTTTGAAGAACCTGATTTATCTACTAATGCAAGAATATATCCGCTATTATCAGTTAGAATAAATCCTGCAGATTCATCTACAAATGCATATAGATTCTCTTCCCCTACTGGTTCCCAAACATTTGATTTTGTATCTATT
>Ga0233427_10001441_pt1 | contig 25472 bp, 23 predicted proteins | sample SI_118_April2016_5_FD_179885 | JGI IMG/M metagenome (GOLD analysis project Ga0233427, IMG submission 179885) | Seawater microbial communities from Saanich Inlet, British Columbia, Canada - SI_118_April2016_100_MG | ecosystem: Environmental > Aquatic > Marine > Inlet | place: Canada: British...
TCGCTCCGGTAATGACTGCTATGCCCATGGGAGTTTCTATTCACAGATGGCCCAAGAACCTTTCAAACCCACCTTTCGCTTAGTGCCGCTATACTAAAGAGCATGACAAGTGGATTGTCATTACCCATTTTGGGGTGTAGTTCTTGAGGGGTCAGCCTGTGGATGAACACAGTAACATGCCCGAATCAACCCCAAAAGGCTCGTTTTTTAGAAAGTGGGCAATGCGCCAATATTGGCGCATGCAACAATCCCAAGCGGTTGTAGGACTCTTGCTTTGGGGCACAACAATCACTCTGTTGGTTTGGCCTTATATCTCGTGGAGATTTACTCAAGCCTGTGATTCCGGTATTTGTTTTTCAGAGACGACTTTTGGATTCCCGAGCACCTATTTTGGTTTGGCAACCATTTTCTTTTCAGTGATGTTGGCAGTCCTTACTATTGGATTTCTCTATGATCAAGTTTTCTCTTTGTGGACTGAGTGGCGAAGCGTGGACATGGAACGTAACCCCTTTGTCACCTATGCACTTTCTCCGAATTGGGTTATGATGGTCGCTTTGCAGGCTGAAACACTCAAGAGAACAAGTTCTGAGAATGAAGATATTGCAAAGCAAGCCGATTGGTATCTCAAATGGTGCGAATATTACACAGAAGGAGAAATGTTTGCACGTGCAGTTCAGCGTTGGGACAAAGATTTAGGAGAAACCCCAACGTTTTGGTTTACTTCTAATGATGCAATGCAAAGAGCACGAGAGACTTCGTTTGAAGATGAAGCCTGAAACTTCATCTTCCTCGCCGGCCGCCACCGCGTCGGCCGCCACCGCCACCGCCACTGCGCCTTGAACCGCCGCCACCGCCACTTCGTCTTGAACCGCCACCGCCACTGCTGCGCCTTGAACCACCGCGGCTTGAACCGCCGCTACTACTTTTTCGTGAAGGTCTGGACCCCCCACTCGAAGGCGGCGGCAGGTTTTGATTTGGAGTATCGTTGAATCCACCAACATAGTAGTTGTTTTCTTGATATCCGACACCACCATTGTAGCCAGGATTGTAACCGCGCCCCCACCCTCTGTTTTGTCCACTGCCAAAACTAACGCCACTAGAACCGGAGCCCCGAACAACGCCGAAAACGACAAGGCCAATCAGGACGGCGCAGCCGCCGAAACAAACCAGAGAGAACAACCAATCAACAGCCCCAGCACCTTCCTCTGATTGTCCATTTAATGTTGGTTGAGTAGCCCAATCTTGTTCCACAACAGGGGGTTCGACCCACCCATCTTCAGCGTACCAGAACTCATCAATTTCTAATGCCAACTGTTCCACCATTGGGTTGAGTGCATCGGACCAGTTTCCCCCCTCCATATCAACATCAACAGAACTCGGAATTTCATCTTCCCAAGCGTCAAGAATCCATTGATATGATTCCCAAAACAAGCCATATTCATACCACCATTCCCATGAACCGGACTGATTAACTGCAAGAACAATTAGCACACCATCTTGCCATTCTTGATCTCCAACCTTCCATTCATCAAATAATTTAACAGTGTAGTCTGCAAGAGACATATTGGTATCATTCTCTGTAGTATAATTGGCGGTTGAATTTATCAGTACGACCACAATCTCTGTGCCCCACTCATCAAACAACCACTTGGAATTCTGTTCAAGGGCCTCTTCTTCGCTTGAATTAAGAATGTCGACATCGTCGATAATGAATGAATTATTGTCCACCGGATAGGTTACTTCAGACTGCACAGTTGAAGACAAGACGAATAAACAAACGATTGAAATTGCCACGGCAATTTGGAGAGGGCGTCTTGTGTTTAGCATAGGTGCACCAATCTCTCGTAGGTGAAGGGGCGTTTAAAATTGAGTGAAAAAATAACTCCGATTGCCACAGTTTAATATCAACAAACGCGAAATCTCAACATCGAGATCTACCAGGAGTGCAGAAGGCAGATTCTCACCGATGCACAATCAAAGATTGTGCTAGGTTCTCACTCTACCTCGGCGCCATTGAGATTTACTAGGAGTGCAGAGGGCAGGATTCGAACCTGCGAACTCATAGAGACTGGGACCTCATCCCAGCGCCGTTGACCAAGCTTGGCAACCCCTGCTTCAACCGACCGTTAGAACGCGCGTATATCAATTCCGCGACATGCCCCCAAGAACACCACATCTAATGGAGAATGACCAATGATACAGCATATGCGGACGGTTTAAGGCTGAATGCATTCGGTCGTTAAGTATCGAAGAGGTGATATCATGCGCTGGCTCCTACTTACCCTACTCATGCTTCTAGCCCCACTCGGTGGTTGTTTTGGGGAAAATAGTGTTGAAATTGAGGAACAATTGTCAGTGAGTGAAGTTTCAACCGCAACCCGCGGTCAATACATGACACTCGAGGTAGATTCAACCGTTGATTGGACATTCAACCGCTCTGATGGATTATTTTATGTTGATGAATTTGGAGTCCTTAGAGATTCAATCGAAACAACTTTTTCTGCAGAAATAAAATCACTCGAACTTCTAATTCTGGACAGTGAGAGAGATGCAGTAGAGATTTCGATTACTGCCGGCGAACTGGCCTGGAATGCAACACTTACGCTTCAAGACAGTGAAGAGTTGATGTTGGTCGACGGTCGACGAGCATACGACACAATCGACATGCTCACCACGTCGCACAATAACCGATGGTGTGGGAGCGCTTCAGTTCACGAAGGAGGTTCTGCTTACGAATCTGCAGCCGAGGCCATGGCCGATGAAATGTGGGGCATGGGCTTTGATTTTGTTGAAGTCACGCGCTATGATGACGACCCCGACCAACTCAATGTTGTTGGCTATAATTGGGGAAGAGTCAATCCCGATGAATACATCGTGGTCGGTGGACACTTCGATATCGCCTATGTCTTCACCCCACCTGGGGGAGGTACAAACGAAGGGGCAAATGACGACACATCCGGTTCCACAGTTTCACTTGAAATGGCACAAGCCCTTGCTGTTATGGAATTCGACCACACCGTAGTAGCAGCACTCTGGGCTTGTGAAGAAGAGGGGTTACTTGGCTCTCAAGCATACGTCAACCATTTACCCGAAAACGTGACTGTAAAAGCCTACATGAATTTTGACATGGTTTCTTTGAACTACCCAATTATTCCTCTTTCCGAGCCATTGATTGGCCCAGGAGGAGAGGTTTTTTCCGCTTCCAAATACGATTGGGAAATCAGTATTGCTGGTGCCAGCGAGAGCAACATGCAAATCATGTATGATTGGGTCGGAACAACGATTGACGGCGATCTTTCATACCAGCCAACAGACGCCAATCCAATAACATGGCAAATTGCAGAATCCTGCGCTTCAGACCACTGCTCGTTCTTTTCAGCCGACTACCCGACGTTCAATTTCTTCAGCCCTGGTGGCGAAATCTCATTCTGGCAAGAATGGCATTCACCTTCAGACACCCTTGAATTTATGACTGCTAAAGCAGGTGGCCAAGCGGGAATGGCAAGCGGTTTCAACAGCCTTGTTTGGACATCTATGGACCTGTTTGTAAGAGTTGACAATTCGGATTCCACGTTCCAAGGACGCTGGTATGAAGCGCCAACCGAATAATCAAGTTGGCATACGCCCGCGGAGGCGCAACCAAGTCTCGCTGCCAAACATCAATGCATATAGTGAGGCAAGCCACAAGGTGGGGCGACTCCATTGCTCTAAGATGCCAATAGAAATGTTAGAATCCGTACTTCCAATTACCAACAAAACACAAAGCCAAGCCATAGTAATGCCGTGTAAAACCCACCTTAGCCCCGACATAATGTCGGTGGAATTGGAACGCATTTCTGTAATTTCAACTTCGGTTAAAACAGCGCTAACGCCGACTAATTTGTCGAGTGCAGAACCGCCGTTCCACCGTATTCTCCCCAGTCTAAATCGATTTAGAATTTCTATGCCGGTGAACAACGTAATCCAAACAACCACGACTTCAAGCAGAGGCTCTGCCCCTAACAAATCCAGTGAACCCCACGTCGACCAAATAAGCAAACCCCACAACCAACTGACAAGAATCAATTGGAACATTCGAGCAAACCGAGTTAATCGCTGTAATAATTCGGCATCGTGAGCAAGAAGGTGTTCAAGCGTAATGACCAGACCAGTAACTCCTGAAAGGCCAACAGAAATGAGTAGCCACCACCAATCCAAATCACCATCGCGCCAAGCAAGCATAAGAGCGACAAGCGTCCAAGCCAAAGTGACCACTGAGGCAACATTCACCGTCGCTTGCATTGTGTATAGCGGGTCACGCCCGTCCTTGAGAACCGCTAAGCCACCCATAAGGCGAATTTCGAATGCAGAATCATCAACAATACCATGTGCGGCAGCAGTCATGCCCCCAACAGCCTTGAGTCGTGCATTGCCAACGATACTTTGCGCCTCACCCAAGGCCCATTCTTCGTCAGCACCTTTGGTGTTCCAAGAAGAACCACGACTTGCAGCGTGTGCAGCGCCCGTCCCACGATTTTTTGTGTTGCCAGAAGAGCGAGTTTTCGCCCATGCACGAATTTCTTCGGACATTATCTCTTCGACTTGGTCTTCGTTAAGAGGCGCTCCGTGGTCAGTATAGAGCCAGCGGCATTGTATCGGAACGGGGGCGGGGTCAACATCAGGCGCAACCATTTGGAATTGCCCGGGGCCTAGAGTGGGAAGTTGAGCGACCAAATCCTGGTCCCCGCCACTTTCTTTCAGCAGATGACGAACCTTTTCGACATCTTGTGGCTGGGTAAACCTTCCAATGAACGTAGTATTTGCTTGCGCGAGAATTTTGTAATCAACATCGCTCACATTCTGCGTCGCTAAAACACAAGCAACTCCGTATTTACGGGCTTGTTTGAATATCAATTTAATCAAATCCTTCGCTGGCGGATTTCGGGGGTGTGGCGGTAGATAAGGCGCTACTTCATCCATGAAGAACAGCAATTTTATTTCCCCATCAGCAGGTTGTTGAGTGAGCATCCAATCATACAATTCACGTGACAATTCCTGTACAAAATATTGCTTTTGTGCCTCGTCTTGAATCGTATTTAGGTAGACGATATTGAGGGGAATTTTTCCCGGCATTGCTGGTTCAACAAAAGCATCGATATCAATTGGAACACCATTTGAGAATAACAACTGATTAACGCCCGAAGAATAGGCTGAAAGCCTACGAGCCAAATCATTACGAGTTGTTTTTGGCAAACGCTCCTCAAAATCTGTGAGGCGGTGTTCAATCATTACTTCCTCCCATGGAGGCACATCAGGCTTTTCTTCACCTTCTTCTACCTCATAGAAACATTCAGGATATAACTTACGAGTGAATTCTTGATTCGGTTCCCGGACTACACGAGCTAAGGCCTGGAAGTCACCAACATTCAATCCATGCTTCGTACCTTCGACCAAAATTTCGTAGAGGAATGGTTTGACAACCTTACCTTGTGCTTTTTCGACATCATATCCGGCAAGACTAGTGAAACCAGCAGCCACCATGTCCCAAGCGGTAATTGCCTCTTCAGCATCAAGGTCTGCAGGAGGGGCTCGAAACGGATCAATGCATAACGGCAACCCCTTACTACGCAAAGGAGTCCAAATTCGAACTTCACACATCTCCATCAATTTTTTCGCCCGAGCAACATCGCCATCTTGGTCTTCCAAATCAACAGGGTCAATTCCAAGAGCGAGACGTGCTAAATCTCCCTGCGGGTCAATAATTAGTGAAGGAATCTTTGCTAAAGCCGCCTCTTCAATGAGGGCCTTTGCCATAACCGTCTTCCCCGAACCGGTTGAACCCAACATTGCAGCGTGGCGGGCCAACACCATCGGTTGAATGTCGATGGGCTCTCCAGTGTCTCTTCGGGTGCCGAGAAACAAACCCCTTGGCTTGAATTTCTTCTTCTTTGTTTTGGTTGTCGAAACCGGTTGCTCTATAGGGATAGGGTCTGGTGAAAGAATGTCGCCAACCAAATCGGCAAGACTTGGCTCATTAGAGTCACCAGCGCCATCAATGGAACCACCATTTCCAGACACCATATGCGAGGCAAACCCGTTGGAGGTCTTGAAGGGCGCGATGGCCAGAGGGGCAAAGAAGCAGACTCAAGGAGGCCAACCGATTCGCCGAGCCATGGAGCGCATCCCAATGGCCCGACCTTCTTGGGACGAGGAAATGCGCGTGGCCGCCATAACCACTCTCGACTCCAAACAATGGGTAAAAGGTGCTCAGAGCAAAGCATTCGGCAAAGCATTCGCCGAACATTGTGGGGCGCGTAGTGCGACACCATGTCAAAATGGGTCCTCAGCACTTTGGGCGGCATTACGTATAGCCGGTATCGGGCCAGGAGACGAGGTAATCGTCCCCTCTTTCACATTCATATCATCAACGACTTGCGTTCTTTTGGTTGGTGCAAAGCCGGTATTTGTTGACATCGAATCCGATTATTTCTGTATCGATTTAGAACAGGTTCGACAAGCCTTAACCCCCAAAACAAAAGCGGTGATTGGGGTTCATTTGTTTGGCCAACCTTATTGTTCAGAACTCGTAACCTTTTGTCAAGAACACGACCTAGTTTTGATTGAGGACGCTGCCCAGGCACACGGAGCCAAACAACTCTTCCCAGACGGCACGATGAGAAGTGCTGGAGCAATGGGCGACATCGGTTGTTTCTCTTTTTTCCCGTCAAAAAATATGGCAGTAGGGGGTGAGGGGGGGATGCTCACTACAACCCAATCAAAGTATGAAGACAAAATTTTCGGAATCACCGACCATGGCCGCAGCCCTGACCTTGAAGCGATACAATTGGGAAGCAATCTCAGAATGTCCGAAGTTTCAGCATCAATAGGACTTGTTCAACTTTCTAATCTTGATACATGGGTCGAACTTCGTCGTCAAAAAGCGGAATTGTACACACAGGCCTTGGTTGGCCACAAAACACTCAACGCCCCCGCTATACGGCCAAACACACAACATGCTTGGCACCAATATTGTGTTCAAACCTCGAACCCAGACTCACTTGTGGCCCATTTTGATAGTCTTGGCATCGATACCCGCCGTTATTACCCAATTCCAAGCCATCAACAACACGTCTACAAAGACCACCCACAATATACAGAACGGCTTGAAAATACCGCTATTGCAGCAAATTCATTGGTTGCAATACCTGTAATGCACGAGTTAAATGATGTTGAAACACAACGAATAGTAAATGCTCTAATGAGTTACAAGTGACTCATTCAATGCCATTGATGGCAAGGCTAACATTTGACCACTGATGGAATCCCGTAACCTCTTCACCAAGCCATTCGGGAAGGTGCGGTTCGTGTTCAATACTCGGCAACTCAATTTCTGCGAGAATCAACCCCTCGAGCCCCCCTTCGAATTCATCGACCTCCCAAGTCATACCATCCTTTCCTTTCCAATAGTATCGCGTTTTAGAAACTGAAGGGTGCGATTTTGAACCAATGATATTTTCGCCCAGCCCCCGGTCAAGTTCCCATTCCAATTCAATGGCAGCAGAATGAGTTCGCTTACCTTTCAAAGTCAAAAACACAGACTCTGGCGTAAATCGAATACGAGAAGTCCACTCGCCAGTCTTTTCAAAGAGCGATTTTTCTTCATCATTCATTTCGATGAGCATCAAATTGCCCGCATAAATAAGTTGATTTTCATTATTGGTGAAAAGAACAGAATCAAGATAGTGTTGAGTGATTTGCGATTGATGCTCACACATCCTCCATGGACGCAAACCATCATCTGCGACGAAAAACCGCCGCTCGATTTCCATATAATCCCCTATGTCAAAACCCCACAGTACATGCTTCGCAATGCACGCTTGGTCTTAGTGTCACCGAAATGTTCTGATTCTAGGCAATGTATTTGTCAAATCATTGAACCAAGTTCTTGAAGACCTTGAGGGCGATGTAGGTGCATGAACGGGAGTTGGTTGGTACGCGCCCTTCTCTTCGCGGCCATAGCCTCGATTATATTCGGCCTCACCTCACATGACGTGAGCGTGATGGTGGACTCTGATGCCCTGGCAGAGGCAGGAGACGACGACGAAGCCAGCGCAGAAGCCAGCCCCGAAGACACTCAGGATGAAACGGGTTTTGCGCCTGCGCACATGGAAAGTGGTGATGAGAACGAATCCGAGCGTGAGCCGGGCCTTTTCATCGGCATAGGCAGCGGAATCATCGCCATGATATTCCTTGGCTCAGGAATTTTTGAATTCGTGAAAATAGCAGTACTGATGGCCCTGTTCACACCACTCCTTGCAAAGAAATCAAAAAACGATGAATTGAACAGAGGAAGAATCCTTGGATTCATCGAAGGAAACGCAGGAATCCATTTTTCAGCTCTACGCGACGCACTACAGTTGGCGAACGGAGTTACTGCCCACCATTTGCAATATTTGGAGGCTCAAAACCAAATCATTTCTTGGCGAGATGGTAAATTGAGGCGATATGCCGCATCTCATGTCACGGTCGATCAAATGGCCGCTATTGCACATCCAGTCATAGGTACCCGCCTAGCCATACTTGAGACATTGTCAGATGCAGGCCAGTTCGGACTTTCCAATGTTCAATTAGCGAGCCAATTACACCTATCAAGACAACTTACCTCGTACCATCTGAAATATTTGAGCCAATCATCCTTCATCGAACAGACCCTTGCAAAGAAACGGTCTCCATGGAAACTCACGGCACAGGGCACCGATGCACTCACACAGGACAAGAATGCCGGAGAACGTAAAATCAATTTACCAATTCCTTCATAGCCTAGGGTTCTGTAGTGGAATTATGAAAGAACACAAAACGCTCGCTGTTTTTCTTGTTTCCCTGTTTCTCGCATCAGGATGCCTAGGTATGGCCGAACCAGAATTAGAAATGCCCGATGTCGAACTTCCCGATGATTGGTCTACAGTGGTTCAACGTAGCACCGCCAGCCCCCACCTATCCCAATTTGCTGATTGCGAAGACTTGGAAATTTCATTAAAATCATCTATTGCAGAGGAATACCGAATCCAATTATTGCAAGCAGTAGAAGAAGAATATTACTACGGTGGCGGAATGTGGATGGAAGATGACATGGTCGCGGAAAGTGCGATGGATGGAGATGCCAACGGCGCTTCCGCACCAACAGTAAAACGCCAAGAAGGCATTGATTATTCAGGAACCAATAACCAAGAACAAGGCGTCGATGAAGCGGACTTTGTCAAAACAGACGGCTTTTTCATTTACTTCCTCAACGGGAAAAACCTCGAAATATTTGGCACCCCTGAATTCGGCGAATTAACCCATCTATCGACAACCATTGTTGAAGGAACACCCCAAGCAATGATGCTAGATGGCGACCGATTGGTCATTATTTCTACCGTCACTTCATGGAACATCCCATCGTCAGATGCCCTTTCTTCGGCAATGGGGTGGGATGGGGACTACGGTTCTTGGCGCACATCGAGCCTAACAAAATTCACAGTCTTGGACATCACAAACCGTTCTTCACCAGATGCGGGGAAGGAATTGTATCTCGAAGGATATTACATGACTGCACGAGAAGTGAATGCAACCGTCCGAACAGTGACTCATGCATGGCTTGATATCCCAGGAGTTCAGAGCTGGTTGAATCTACCAAATGGTTATTGGAACATCGATTACGATGACCCAATTCGCCGTGAAGTTCGTGAAAAAGTGGCTTTTCAAACTATGATTGATAATCAAGCGGCACTCGACTTACTCGCCCTTGAAGACATACTTCCAAAGGTCTATGAGCGCACGAATGGGCAAGTTACCGTTCACACAATGGATGATGGACAATGCGCAGACTTCGTCGCCCCAGAAGATGGATTTAATCGAGGATTCAACAGTATCTTTACCTTCGATTTATCATCGGAAAATTTTGAATTTCAAGCTGACCACATCGTTGGAAATTACCCTCTTGTTTACGCTTCAGCAGACGTTCTTGTTTTGACAGAAAATGCTTGGGACTGGTGGTGGTTCTGGGGCAACGACAACATGGGCGAAGCGACCAATATCCACACGTTCGACATCTCACAAGCAGGTGACACCATCTACACGGGTTCAGGCCGAGTAAATGGAACCATTTTGAACCAATTCTCCATATCTGAGCACGAAGGGATTTTGCGGGTAGCAAGCACCTCTGGGCAATGGGCACGGTGGTGGATGGAAGACCCAGAACCAATGAGTTCGAGCGTTGTCACATTTACTCGTGCAGTCGATGTTGAAACAGACCAACAAATCCTAACCGAAGTCGGACGAGTTGACAACATCGCACCCGAGGAGAGAATTTGGAGTGCACGATTTGATGGCGACCGCTGTTATCTTGTTACTTTCAGACAAATCGACCCACTCTGGGTCATCGATATGTCAGACGAAACCGACCCAACCATACTTGGTGAACTTGAAGTACCGGGTGTTTCAACTTACATACATCCGCTCTCAAGAGACCATTTACTAACTATTGGAATGGGGCCACGAGATGCTGATGGAACCGGACTTGACTGGTCAAGCACCCGCCTCTCCCTGTTCAACATCACTGACCCAACCTCGCCTGCAGTTGATGACCACCTAACCCTTACACCAGTATCCGACCCTAATGACAACGCATGGGTTTGGTCATATTCTGAAGCAACGTATGAGCACAAAGCCTTCCAGTATTGGGCTCCAAAAGGACTGTTAGCCATACCTCTTTCAACCTACAGATATCAGAGTTGGACAGATTCAAGCGGCCATTATCATTGGAATTATCAATATGTTTCCAAGTTGATATTGGTTAATGTTTCAGAAGAGACAGGCGACCTTTCAGTTCACGGAACCGTTGATCATTCAGACCTATACGATCGGGGCGATAACCAAAATTGGTGGAATGGATTTAATATTCGCCGCTCAATTTTCATGGGCGACTTTGTCTACGCAATTTCTTCAGCAGGAGTTACTGCAACGAATTTGACTACGATGGACCAGAGTGCAAGTGTCGAACTTGCCTATGAAAACCCCTACAACACGTATTACTATGGTGATGTAGCAGAGTCTGATGACGGAGAAACCGCCACCGATAAAGAAGATTCTACAGAATCTAGTGAAACAAGTAGTGGTGGCGAAGGCTCCTCCTCAAATGATTCAGATTCAACAGGCTCGGGCTCAGGCTCAGGCTCAAGCCCAGACCCAGAGTGATGCAAATAACCTCTCCACCGTTACCATTCGGCAAGAGGAAGACGGTTGCTTCATCATGAAGAACAAGGTGGCAAGCCCATGGACGGGAGGCACTTGGTGGCTGATATTGTCTCGAGCGCCCAGAGGAGGAGGGTTGAATCATGAAAACTGCAATTTTACTTCTTGGATTCAACAGAGTTGATTATTTCGAGCAGACACTTCATGCCCTTCAAGCCAATGAAGCGGCACACACGTGCGACCTACACGTCTATCTTGACGGGGGAGAAAAAGCACGACAATCTGAACTTATCCAATTAGTAGAATCGTCCTCGTTCGAGAACCCAACCTTTGTTTTGCGCGAGGAAAACTGGGGTATTGGGCGGCATCTTATCGATGCGCGACGAACGCTTTTTGACGAACTTTCCTATGACCGAATTCTCTTACTCGAAGATGATATGATACTCGCGCCTAGTTATGTTCAAACAGTCCTCGATCTTTCAGATTGGTCTCAACAATTTTGCGATATTGGGACGGTAATGGCTTACAACATCAACCATGATTCTGTTGAATCACAAAAAAACCAGATGACGCACTTAGTCGCTACCAATCGCCATTTTTGGGGCTATGTTATGGACCACGAGGTTTGGGATATTATCAAACACATCATCTATGATTTTGAAAACAAGTATTTGTCTAATAATGCATACGGAGAACGTTCGCATTTCAAAATTCGATGGCTGTTTATGCGTTCTATCATGTCGAAAAAACGTCATGCGCGCCCAGGTAAGAAACTCATTCCTGAACAATGTCTTACTCCACCGTTTCCGAGGATACCTCGGAAATCACCGACTAGCCAAGATGCCATAACCGCCCTTGCGCTTTGGCATCATGGATTTGGGCGCATTACAACTCGAGTATCTCGGGCAGAATACATTGGTATCGAAGGGTTTTCTTTCTCCCCGAAACTCTATGCTGACTTTGGTTTTGAAAACCAAAATATACAGGACTTGTCTTCTTTCACAACAGCAGTTGAACAATATCAATTTGCAGCACAGGATGAACAAGGCAACACTATCAAGCCCCGACCATACGAATGATTGGTTGCAATGTCATTCAATGTCGGCGTGGTCGGTTGTGGCCGATGGGGGGCGAAGCACCTCGAAACACTCATATCGTTGAAGCGACAAGGAATCGTCAATGAAATATATGCGTGCGATATCAACCCAAATCGCCTTGAGAATCTACCACCTGAAATCACTGGCGTTTATTCTAATTGGGCCGAAATGCACCATTCAAACGTTCTTGATTTAGTATCTGTAGTTACGCCAAATTCAACCCATATATCTCTTGGAATCGCGATGTTGCAACAGGGACTAAATGTTCTGGTTGAGAAACCACTCGGGGCCTCTTTCAACGATGTGAAAGTTCTTTGCGACATTGCCAAGAAGAGTAAAGGAACTCTCTATTCCGGATATCTGTTACGTTTCCATCCAGGGATTGAACTTGCTAAAGAACTCATCCAAAACCAATATATCGGCCGAGTCAAGTCTATTCGTTACACAAAGTATTCGTCATTTGAAAAACCAGCAAACGCGAATGTTATTGAAAACCTAGCATCCCATGCTTTTTCAACAATACCCCACCTAATTAATTCCAAAAGCATCCCCCTTTTTCCCGTTGCAGTGACGCTTGTTGATTCAAAACCAGCACCCCTTGAAGAGGCCCCACAAGCGAAGTTTCACATGGCATACCCCGGCCAGGGGATTCTTTCTCAACTTGATGTTGAAGTCCATGTTGGGTGGGGGAAAACCGATCGGAACCAACTCACTATTGAAGGGATGAAGCAGAATTTACGACTTGACTTCCGGCAACATGGCTCCATAGAAACCGGCTCTACACAAACAGGATATCGAGAAATTATAACTCATCATTCGACCCCACCTCTTGAAGCCCAATATAAGCATATTATACTAAGCAGCACCCCGACTGAAGAGATATTACACGACCATATCCAAACAGCCACATTACTCGCCAAAGCCACATCCCTTGCCCAGAAATGGCACAACAATAATGTCTAGAACCGAACATCGTTCTTGGGAGTCTTCAAGAATCAAAGACCCTTCGCTCACGACATGGGCCTTTCTTTCACCACCGTTCAACGAATGTTCATCGGTAGTTTTCTTGCCGCTTTGTTGGCGTGGTATTTCCAATGTACTGCCATGGATGCAGCATGGACCTTCATCGGCCTTTCATCCCTTACTGGAATTGTTTGGGGGTTATCTGAAAAAGACATCACGTTTGACGCACTTGGCCTTAATTCACAAGGCGTTCTTGTGATGTTTAGTTTCGTTGCTTCTATTGCAATCTTTGCTGAAATTTGCATAGGAGTATTCGACTTCCCCACCATTGGCTCTTATGGCCTATCTCTGTGTTTCATTGGTACTTTTTGGTGGACTGGCGCACTTATTCAACCGAGTAACAACTGATATTCCCTCTCACATAATGCGAAGGGTGAAATGCCCCCCTTACGGACGATGACTGATTGCAATGGCAAAGTTCGGCGACCACCCCACCCTCCCTCAACCAATTGAAGACTTGTTGATGGAACAGGTGCACACAGTATTTCTCAAAGCAGATTGCCCTCCACGAATCAAACAAGGCTCGATTGGAGATCTCAAATTAAGCGAAGTGGAATCCGAACAAAATTGGGATACGCTGCGCATGGAAGCCCTCCAAGAAGAGCTAGTCGAATTAGTTGAAGAAAACCGCCACCGTAGCGATTGTTTTCTTGAAATTGACCGGAAAGGATGCCAAGTTGTTCAGCTTGGCGATTTGCGAATTTCCTGTGCTTGGCCACCGTTTGCAGACGCACGAGAAATCACCATTGTGCGCCCGGTAGCAAAACTCTCTCTCGGCGATTATGAATTAGATGAGCGACTCATTGACCGTTTATCTGACCACCATCGCGGCGTATTTATTTGCGGTCGTCCCGGTTCAGGAAAAACGACACTTGCTCAAGCAATAGCAGAGTACCTCGACACAGACATCGGCGCTATGGTCAAGACAATGGAAGCGCCCCGCGACTTGCAATTAGCCGACCGCATCACCCAATACGCGCCACTTGAGGGAGATTTGGAGAAAACCGCAGAGATAATATTCCTTGTGCGACCTGATTTCGTGATCTTTGATGAAGTTCGACGCGCTCGGGACTTTGAGATTTTTGCCGACGTCCGTCTTGCTGGCGTTGGATTGCTTGGTGTGACACATGCCAATTCAGCGCTCGAAGCCATCCAAAGACTCATCGGAAAGGTAGAATTGGGGCTTGTAAGCCAAGTTCTTGACACGATAATACACGTTGAAGCAGGACAAATCCAGCAAGTTCTTGAATTGCGAATGACGGTAAAGCCTCCAACAGGGATGCAAGAGGAACTTGCCCGACCCGTCATCGAAGTGGTCGAATTCCCAAGTGGAAAAATCACTCATGAAATGTTTGCCTTTGGTTCCGAAATAGCAGTAGTACCCGTCGAAGGCCGCACATCCAGCGGCATATCCCCTCTCAAAGCCCTTGCCAGAGACCAACTGGTGCATATGATACAGCAATGGGTCGGAGTTCAATGCCAAGTCCAATTCAAAGGTGAAACGAGCGCAACGATATATGCCCCACAAAACATGATTCCCACACTAATTGGAAAAGGTGGAGAAAATGTCCGGCAATTACAAGACGAACTCGGCGGGATGCACCTCAGCATCGAATCTTTTGATGATATGCCCGAGGCGATGTCGGCACCCAAGAAAAGGCACTGGCAAGACATATCAGATCAACGTAGCCGGGACAGTCGCGCATGGGAAAACAACAATCGCGGGAACAAAGGCCGGAAAAGCAAAGGAAAGAAAAACCGCCGTTAGTAGAACATAGTCGCATAAAGCCCAATACACCATTACCAATCGTCGTAGGCGGAGGTTTGGTAATTGCAGCAGGTCTAGCCGTTGTGTTCCTACTGTGACCCTCTTGTTGAATAATGGCGTGCTTCACTTCTCAGTAAAGTGAAGAAAGGGTTCATCTATACGCTTCACGCCGCTTAAAGCAATGGCTCAACCGAATGATGGTTCAGGACGCGCACCTGTTGCGATTGTTCGACCCACTACTTCTGTTACCAGTGGTCCCGCAGTTACACAAAAATTGGTCAACGCGTCAGTTGCTTTTGGCAATCTCCTAAAAGGAACATTCGGGCCAAACGGTCTTGACAAAATGATGTACAAAACCAGCGGAGAAACTGCAGTAACTAACGACGGTGCAAAAATCGTTGCAGAATTGCTTGTAAAACACCCAGCAGCCAAAGCCTTTGTCCAACTTGCCGAATCCCAGGAAAATGCATGTGGAGATGGCGTTACAGGGTGCCTTCTTCTCGCTAGTGAATTGATGCGTGAAGCAGGACGACTTTTGGAAAAAGGCCTTCATCCATTATTGGTTATCGAAGGCTACCAGGCCGCACTTGAAACCACGCTCAGGGTCTTAGATGAAAGGGTTGAAAGAATCTCTCCAACCGATATCGAGCGACTCATTTTGGTTGCGAAGACGGCGATGACAGGGACCTCGGCTGATTCGGGTAGCGAACACCTCGCCCGTTGCATTGTCGAGGCAGCACAAACGGTCGCAGGAGAAAAGAACGGCGTCCTCCACGTCAGAACCGAAGATGTCCGGATGACAAAGCGAGGCGTTGGAACAATCGCAGATACATCCCTCCTCCAAGGCTTGGTATTGGAGCGCCGCTTCGACCTTGACAGAATGCCCCGAAACTTATCTTCGGGAAAAATTGCTGTACTATCATGTCCAATCGCCATTGAACAAAGTAGTCGAGATTCAGAGATCGAAATTTCATCCCCGGACCAATGGGTTGCTTTTATGGAAGCAGAGGAGGCCATATTAGAAAAGAAAGCACTCCAAGTTCTTGAGAGCGGAGCAAAGATTGTCATCTGTGCTGAAGAAATCGACCCACGAGTACTTCACCGTTTTGTCGATGCAGGATTATTCGTCCTCGGTGGTTTTGAACGAGCAGGGGCAGAAGATGTTGCGAAAGCATCTGGGGCCCAACTGATTGACCACTTGGACGACTTGACCGTACCTTCTTTGGGAAGTTTTGAATCCATGAGCGTAGAAGTTTTCGAAGGCGACGATGCACGTAGAGAGCGTCTTCATCTGAACTTTGGCTCTAAAGCGGGCCTTGCTACGGTCGATGTCGGCGGTGGCGACGGTGTTGCAAGCGAAGAAATCATTCGAGGTTTGTACGATGCTTTGTGTTCAGTCACCAGTGCGATGGAAACCGGTGAGGTACTATTAGGCGGCGGAAGTTTACACATTGCAGCCAGTCTTGCAGTAAAAGACGCCGCAGAACAACACGGTGGCCGAGAACGGTTGGCTATGGACGCATTTGCTCGAGCGCTTGAATCCATACCTTCAGTTCTAATTTCAAATTCCGGTAATGACCAACTCGATAGTTTGCTGGAACTACGCTCACAACACCGCCAAGGAAATGCCGGTTTTGGAGTTGCCAAAAATGGTCTTTGCGAGCCAATTGAACAAGCGTGGGCAAGTGCGGAGACTTTGGCGCACGCATTCGAAGCAGCATGTGAAACAGCATGTGGACTTTTGCGAGTTGACCAAGTCATCTCGGCTCGCGGCGATTAATTCGTAAGAATTTTCAAAATTCTTCGGCGCTATGTTCAATATCATCGGACCAATGCATTCGATAACGGGAATCCTCGATGAGTGCGACCTCAGCCCCACAACCCCGTGCCTTACTCAGTGTTTATGACAAAACCGGAATCGTAGAATTCGCGACATCTTTGTCCCAACATGGGTTCCAACTTGTTTCTACTGGCGGAACTGCTCGAACCCTTCGAGCAGCCGGATTGGAAGTCATCGGAGTTTCAGATGTAACCGGCCACCCAGAAATTTTTGATGGGCGCGTCAAATCTCTTCACCCCGCAATCCACGGCCCATTACTTGCCCGACTTGAGTCCGAAGTAGATCAAAAAGGTCTAGCAGAACTCGGTTATCCACCAATTCAAATTGTTGCATGTAACCTCTATCCATTTTCAGCAGCCGCCGCACAGCAACCACCATTACAAGACCCAGAATTGTTGGAAATGATTGATATTGGCGGTCCAACGATGGTTCGAGCTTCAGCAAAAAACCACCGTAATGTAATTATTGCTTGCAACCCATCTCGTTATGATGAAATTATTTCTGCCCTCAACAACTCCACTGATGCGCAATCGATTGGGATGGATTTACGCCAAAGTCTTGCACTTGATGCATACGAGCACACCGCTGCATACGATTCAGCAATTGCAGACGAACTTCATGCTCGATGGATTGGCCGCCCTGAATTGAGCGATGTCACTTCTGAACAAACCGCTCGCCTACCATCTACACTTCTTGCTTCAGCAGTCAAAACCCATTCTTTGCGTTACGGTGAAAACAGCCACCAAGCCGCAGCATTGTACACCGACCCACGTGAATTAGGAAATCATTCAACTCTTGTCACGGCACATGTGGAAGGAGAGAAAGATATGTCCTACAATAATTATTCAGATGCAGACGCAACCCTCCGTCTGTGCCGAGCACTATCAACTGATGAATGGCCCGATACACCGCATGTTTGTGTTATTGTCAAACATAACAATCCGTGTGGGGCAGCGCTTGGCAAGACCCAAAAAGAGGCATTTGAGGAAGCCTTAGCAAGCGACCCAGAATCCGCCTTTGGCTCAATAATTTGTTTCAATGAACCTCTTGAAGTTGAAACGGCTAAAGCAATGGAGCCACTTTTCATTGAAGTGTTGATGGCACCAGCCTATAATGAAGATGCGAAGAGCATCGCAATGCAAAAGAAGAACCGAAGAATACTCACCATTGAGTCACCCGGAAATCGCTTGGCTTCTTTGGAGCGAATTCTTGTTCGAAAACCAATTGAAGGCGGGTGGCTTGTACAAACAGAAGAAGCACCAGTAATCGATTGGGAGAAAGCCAAAGTCGTAACTAAAAAATCACCAAGTGAGGCTGAAATTGCGAGTATGAAATTCGCTGTTCGAATTTGCGAACAAGTAAAATCAAACGCAATAGTCATGGTTCAAGGAACTGCAACGGTAGGAATCGGCCCTGGTCAAACCAGTCGGGTCGAAGCAGTCCGTATTGCCGCACGCCGTGCTGGAGAGCGGGCAAAGGGTTGTGTTCTGGCATCCGATGCCTTCTTTCCCTTCAAAGATGGATTAGAGCAAGCAGCAGATGCAGGAGCATCTTCTATCGTTCAACCGGGTGGTTCCATTCGGGACCAAGAAGTCATTGATGCTGCTGATAAACGCGGCATTTCGATGTTGTTCACAGGACATCGACTTTTCCGACATTGATACCAGAAAAAGCAGGAAAACACCCTCTTGTTTAAGCAGAGGTGCGTGGGCGATTAGACATGGGCCACCTAAAGGACATCGGAAAAACATATTTTCAACACCTGCGCCAAGCATGGGTAATGTCATTTTGGTTTGTTCTAGGTGGGCTCCGATTATTAGTCCACGGAATTGTTCCAAATTTTGATTCTAAATGCGGCTATTCAACAGTCCAAAAATACAAAGGCAAGCCGATTGATGATTAAACAGTCGTTGGAACCCGCCAACCAATCCACCATACGCCGACGATAGCGACGATGGCAACGAGAGATTGTCCAAATCCAGGGTCGCCCGCTTTTGTAATTGCCCATATTGAGGCAACAGAAGCAAGGCAAATAATGCCGGCAATGACGATTTTAGAATGGAAAGGTAACGACCTTCCTGTGCGGTAATATTCCAATAAGGCGCCACCAAACATACGATTTGTCAACAGCCATCTGAACATTTTTTGACTTGAACGTGCATAGCAATACGCCGAAAGCACCAGCCAAGAAGTCGTCGGCCAACCAGGGATAAATACTCCAATTACGGCGAAAAGGACCGCAATACTTCCAATAGAAATCCATAAACCGCGGATAAACGCGTTTCTCGATGGTTTATGCTCGCTAAGGACCTGTTGAATAATCTCTTCTTCTGATAAATTAGACAACGGTTTAGAAGGAGCCTCCTCACTGATTTCAACCGTGGCTGAAGAATATGAAACCCCCATTCCAACAACACCCTTATTCAATCGCACGAGCAAGCCACCAAAAAGTGATGGGCGCACATGTCCGAAGACCTCAAGTTATTAGTTCGGTAGCACATGACATGGCCAGAGGAGGAATCCCACTCCGAAAAGGCACGACCTCAGACCCCATTCGTTGTGCAATACTCCTCTCTGGCTCCGGTTCGGGGATGCATGCGATGGTTGTCCACCAGCAAACAAAACCACATTGTGGCCATATCACTGCCGTTGTCATTTCCGACCAGCCTGAAGCAACAGGCCTCATTAAGGCGGAACGCCTTGGAATTCCGACCCATTCTCTACCACTTCCCGAAGAATCTGACCGTGAATTACGCAGGCATAAGCACGAAACTCTTGTTCAACAACTCTTGGAGCAATACGACATAGAATTAATTCTTCTCAGCGGATATATGCGCCTTGTGTCAGCCCGATTCGTTGAACGATGGGCACCTCGAATCCTCAACATCCACCCTTCGCTTTTGCCATCATTCCCTGGAGCCCACGCTCATCGCGATGTGTTGGCTGCGGGAGTCGAAGTGTCGGGTTGTACTGTCCACTATGTCGATGCCGGCATGGATTCTGGCGAGATACTTGGTCAGCGTCGAGTGCCGGTGTTTGCAGATGATGACGAAACCACTCTCGCTGAACGTGTTAAAGTCGAAGAACACCAACTGTATCCAAAGGTTATAGATGAACTTGTAACGGCACCCCAAAATCAAGTCTAAGGCGTGTTAAAATTGTTCATTTGTGTTGCAAGGTGCCCCATTTCAAGATTCCGAAGACTTGAGAAAAGGGAAGAAACTTTGCCCGCCGATTCATCCAATTTCCAATCCGCAGGGCAGTGAGCAAGTAACGGTTGACGGCGACCATTTTCGTCTAATGGGACTCCGCCTTTACTGGCAAGTAAATATTTCAAACCATCAACTTCTAATTGAAAGGAATCGCATGGAATCAATTGAACAGCCCCTTTGATTTGTGTGAAAGCCCATTGCAACACCTCACATAATGAATGACATGACTCGGGATCTGGCCATGTTTCACCTTCAAACAAGGATTGGCGAAAACCTTCGCCACACAGCGTGATAACACGGTCAACATCGCACAGATTTGTAAGAGTATGAAGATACCCAACTCCCCTTTCCATCATCGCTTTATCTTGTCCCATGCGCCGACTTTTCCCACCAGCTAAAATGAACACGGTCACCATAAAAACATCTCATGTGAGGCTTTCGAGTCCATCAAGTGCAGATTCAAGTTCAGCCAATAGGCTTCGCACACGGTCAAGGAGGGCTTTACGTTCACGGCTTGACCTTGCTTCAGGCAACCATTCCAATAATCGACGAACATCTTGAGCATCCCGAGCAACAGTCCATTTGAGAACAGCCTCAAGCACCGGGTCGGCGGTTGGAAGAAATCGCTCACTCATACACCTACGCTGTCCGAGCAAGGGCTTCAATTCTCCTGTGAAAGAATATGGTTGCGTATCCGTTCAAACAACTCTCCACCAACTGGGGCGGTTGCTACAAGGCCGCGAATCTCACCAATGTCTTGTTTTCTTAAAGAAAGAAACAACACCGCCACTTGATGCCAAAGTTTGCTTTGTCCCGCCATTGCCATAAGCCATTTATCATCAGGTACTTCGTGCCCGCCCCGAATTAACTCTTCACTGATTTCAAGTAAAGCACCCAGCGGTTCTTGCTCACCCAAAAGGTGAATAAAAGCCATCCATGGAGACTCACCCAACTCTTCTTCAGACATATTTGCAAGCAATAAACCCGATAATACGAGGTCTTCTTGCCCATGTCTTTTCCAAAGCGCGGGGATGAGTTTTGCTACACGCCGAGGAACCCCTTCGCCACTTGTGAGAATCCAAGAAGCAATATTGCGCATTTCGGGGTTGGGGCAACCGTAGTGGAAGGAATAACCTCCAGAGTTAGCCAACAAATCAGTAGCCGGTTTTGCCATCATCCCAGGAACGCCAGCGGCGTAAGCGCCTCTGAGAAATTTCAACATCTTTCGGTGCGAGCGTAGGAGTTTGGGTTGGGGCTCACCGAGATAGAGTGCCACTTTTTCATTCACTTCGGCCACCATCGGAAGTCTTCTTTCGAACGGTATCAAAAATATCGCCGACAAGTCCTACCGAATCGCGGAGGGTGTGGAGCATTTTGTCGACAACAGAGGGGTCCTCGAATTTTTCTTTAACGATTTCACGCAACTGTGTCTCAATGCTCTCATGTTCTTTATCATCAATTTCAAAAGCAGAACGTAAATGAGCGAGAACACGGAACTCATCACGGGAAAGAGACGCATTTACAATTGCAACTTCGAACACTTTCGTATAGATCTCACGGGCCTCCTCCATCGAAACAAGTTCACCAGCAGGCGATGTTGCACCATCTTGAATGGCCTTGTAAATGATGGCTGGTTGGTCCTCGGTTAAGTTGAGGGCGCTTGCCAGTTTTATTGTAAGGCGTTTTTCTTCTCGAGTAAGGCGCCCGTCGGCGAGCATAACTTCTACGGTACTTCGAAATACATCCAAGTTCCGAGATTTAGAGGTCGTCACGCGTAAGGGCAGGTCGCTTCTCTTCTTGAAACTCTTGTATGGTAAAAACATAAATTGTGGCCAAAAATGCATAAGAGGTTTCAAAAGGAGTCGGCCCGTCGCAGATACATCCACCTCCCTTTCACGCAATGTGAATTCCTTCACAATTGCAGCAAATGAGTGATGGGCTACGGCCCATCTTCTTGCATTGGGATGTCGATAGAAGGAGAAATAAATATGGCTCGAAAACACAACTCAGGCCGCTCAGGCGGCTCAAAGCAAGGCAAGGCAATGAAATATCAGATCCGTGCCGATATTAAAGTAAATGGAACAGTTCAACGAAAGGACATTATTGGCGCAATCATGGGCCAAACAGAAGGACTTCTCGGAGATGAACTTGAACTACGCAAACTACAACGTACAGCCCGAATAGGCCATGTCGACGTAGAGACCGAATCGAAAGGCGGAAAAGTGCATGGGCTCATCTTGATTCCAAGCAGCCTCGACAATGTTGAGACAGCAATCATCGCATCCGCGCTTGAAACAATTGATAGAATTGGACCATGCAACGCAATTATTTCCGTTGTTGAAATCCAAGATATTCGTGCAACTAAGCGAACAGCAGTCGTTGACCGTGCAAAAGAACTGCTTCTCAAACTCGTAAATTCTGGCGAAGCAGCCTCAAAAACCATTATTGAAGAAGTTCGCTCAGTCATGACAACAGGTACAGCAACCAGTTTCCATGGCCTCACCTGCGGACCAAACATTGAATCATCTTCATCATTGATTATTGTTGAAGGACGAAACGATGTTCGAAATCTCTTGAATTGCGGAGTAAAGAACGCTATCAGTGCTGATGGTGCTGGAACAATGAAACAAGAACTCATTGACCTTGCCAACGGCAAGGAAACCGTAATCCTCGCAATTGATGGCGACCGAGGTGGCGAGATGTTGTTCAGTCAATTGATGGAGACATTGAAAGTTGACTTCGTCGCACAAGCACCAGTCGGCCAAGAATGGGAATTACTCCCTCAGAAGACAGTAACAAAATGCCTTTCCATGAAAGTCGATGCGAAGAAATTCGCCCATGCTCTAGGAAAGAAGATTGCTGAAGATGATGAAAAAGCCGGAGCAAAAGACAAGAATTGGGCAGAAGATATGGAAGAAGTATACGAAACCCCAGAAGCTCCTGCAGAAGTTCACGAAATGTTCGATCACCTCGACAACCTTGATAAAAACAAAGCAGTTTTCGTTATGGTTGACGGTACAATTTCAGACCCAGTCGGACCTTCGACCCTCTCGAAAACAGCGGGAAGTACTGACGGAGCAGTCGCCATTGTATTCAATGGCCCAGTGAGCGAAAGAACACTTGAAATCGCATCTGAATCAGCAATCGAAACTGTAATTGGTACGAAAGCTGGCAAAGGATATGCAGAACGCGAAGATGTTAAATCTTGGTTGGCTGAAATCCACCGTTGAAGACGACTACCTTCATCTAATGCGTTCACTCTCGTCCAATTATGGGCGAAAGCGAGGATGCTGAATGGCCGGAAGATGATTCCGAACTTTTTGATGACAAAACCCCTAGTCCCGACTCCAAAGAAGAGGGTTTAGAATCTTCAGAATCCTCGGACGAGCGGTTGGAAGAAAATACTGAAGCCGAAGCCGAAGAACAAGCCGAAGAACAAGCCGAAAATGGTTTAGAAGAGCCAAATCAGGTCGCCACCGATACTGATGGATGGGGGCTTCCAATACGTGCAGCACCGCTTCTTCTTCAATTTCAGAACGAAACAGTAACAGAATATCCACTTCAACAATCTAAAGATGGGCGTAAGACAACCTCGCTAGTCTTTGATGAAGTCCTTCTCAGGATTATCGAATCAAGACTTGATGATGACGGGCAACGGAGATTGAAAGTCTCCCTCTCAATGAAAAGAGAAATTACAGGATTTAAGCACCAGCATAATGAATTGATGCACAAACACCAATTTCTTTGGTTGAGTTCTGCGATTTTTGGAGCAGTTTGTCTTCTTTCATCATCTAGCGTCTTCAATTTGATCGGCCTTGTTTTGATCACAATAGGTGGTTGGAATTGGACCAAAATGCACCTTGAAACACACCATCTAGAATTTTCAAATTCCGGCGGTACACTTTCACACACTTTACGAGGTTACGGGACCAACCGTCCCTTTTTCCGAATTAGCATGGCTCTACTCGGCTCAGAAATGGCAGGCTTGTTGAGGAATGGATTACTTGAAACTGAGGCGGTGAATCAACTTCATGCAGAACTTGAAGCACCTGCGCCGCTACCTGCGCCAACGCCGATACCAGTTCCAGTACAACAGCCACATCCAGTGGCTGTAGAACAACATGTGACAGTATCCCCGCAACCAGTAGCGCCAAAACACATCCCTCCGGTTTCGTCCCCACAACAGTTACCGATTCAACCAAACCCTCCCGAAAATATCCCAATGCCGGGGCCACCAATCGTTCAAATCCCACCTCCGCCGACATCATTACCAGCACCATTACCAGCACCATTACCAGCACCATTACCCCCTCCAACCCTTCTTCCACCTTTGGGAGTAAACGATTCGATGTCTTTGCCACCACCACTTGGGTTACCAGTTGCACCATTGCCGTTAGATGCACCGCTTCCTAACGCGCCGGAAATTGCCGTAGCAGCCTCGCCGGTTGAAGAGGTACTGAGTGAAAAAGAGCAGAATGATTTGCTAAGTGAACTTTCATGATTATGCAAGAATACCTCCCGCAGAGGGGAGGTTCATGTGAGCAAGAAGTTGTTCAACTTCGTATTCCAATTGCACAACATCATCTGAATTTGGCAATTCATATTCATCGATTTCAAGCGAGAGTGGATGGCCGGGCCCAGGTATGCGTTGTAGCGCTTTACCAAGTTTGAGAGCATCTTCAAGAAATACATCGGATGAACCTGAATGCCGGTTTTCTAATCGGGCACGCATCCAACGTTTCATCGCCTTGGTGTTCCCACCAATTCGTGCCAATAATTCGGATTTCAACACATCGCCTTCTTTATTTTGAGGCAGCAATCGCAGTGCCAATCGGAGAATACGGTCAACGCGAGTATCACGTGGCGTAATGCCAACATGCTTTGCTAATTGCCTGCGAACATTTGGCAACGAATCAGCACCGTTTAGAGCCAAATCATCAGCTAATTCGTCAAGGTTAATCGCTCCAAGGAATTGAATAATGTTCGTGAATATCACAGGAGAAGATGAGGCGTCAAGCGTTGTTTTTTCTTGTGGCTCGATAGAAGCAGGGGGCGCCACATCTTGTTGTGCCGTTGTCTCCTCTGGAACCTCATCTTCAACAGGAGGGGGAGCATCGTTGACTTCTTCTTCGGCTTCTTCCACAACGGGTTCAGGAATTTCCTTCTCCGGCTCCATAGCCTCGAGAATTGCTTCATGCGCATCACCCATCGCATCGGTTGGAACCATTGTTTGTCGGGTGAAGGTTTCTGGAACAGGAACTAGCGTTTGTCTTGTTGGAGCAGGCATCCATGCTTCAAAAACGAAAGAATCTGTGTCACTT
>Ga0233427_10001442_pt1 | contig 25468 bp, 18 predicted proteins | sample SI_118_April2016_5_FD_179885 | JGI IMG/M metagenome (GOLD analysis project Ga0233427, IMG submission 179885) | Seawater microbial communities from Saanich Inlet, British Columbia, Canada - SI_118_April2016_100_MG | ecosystem: Environmental > Aquatic > Marine > Inlet | place: Canada: British...
TGATGTTTCAGATGGGTGGAATAGGTCCAATGCAGGGACAGGCTCATGTTTTTTATCGCTATGCACCGGAAAAAATTGAATATGCGATCAAGCGTTACCAGGATGAAACTTTTCGACTCTACACCGTGCTTGATACACAGCTTGAAGAAAATGAATTTCTGGCCGGCGAACTCTCAATTGCAGACATGGCTGCCTGGCCGTGGGTTCGCGGTTATCTCTGGGCTGGTTTGGAAATTGAAGAGCTTCCAAATTTACGACGCTGGTTGGATGTTTTAGCAGAACGACCTGCTTTTCAAAAAGGCATTGAAGTGCCTTACAAGGTCGATCGAAGTACTACTACGGCAGAGGATGCCCGTGAAAAAGGAAAAAGCATCTTGATCTAAAATACCTTATGTCGGCCCCTTTACTTTCTGTCAAAAATCTATCAGTAGACTTCACTCAGGGAGAACGTGTAACTCATGCGGTACGTAATGCCTCCCTGCAGTTAAACATGGGTGAGACACTGGCTTTGGTAGGAGAAAGTGGTTCCGGGAAATCCGTCACCGCTCATTCAATTTTGCGTCTCCTACCGGATTCTGCTTCTCATCCTGAAGGAAAAATTGAGTTTGAAGGCCAGAACCTGCTCAACTTTTCTGCAGCAGATATTAGATCAGTAAGAGGTAACCGGATAGGCATGATTTTTCAGGAACCTATGAGTTCTCTGAATCCTTTGCACTCTATTGAAAAACAAATCAGTGAAGTCTTGTTTGTCCATCAGGGATTGAGTAACAAGCAGGCTCGTGAGCGTACCCTGGAACTGCTGGAAATGGTGGAAATTCAAAATGCCAAAAAACGTTTAGGTGCATTTCCCCACGAATTAAGCGGAGGACAACGCCAGCGGGTGATGATTGCCATGGCACTCGCAAACAAACCTGATTTGCTGATAGCTGATGAACCGACTACAGCACTCGATGTAACAGTACAGGCACAAGTTCTTCAACTCCTGAGGCAACTGCAGGAGCAATTTAAAATGGCTATCCTCTTGATTACACATGATCTTGGGATTGTGCGTCATCATGCAGACAGGGTTGCAGTCATGACTCAGGGCGAAATTGTTGAAACAAACGTGACCGAACCTATTTTTTTAGCACCGCAGCACTCCTACACAAAACAATTACTAGCGTCAGAACCAAGCGGAAACCCTGTGCCAATCTCAGCATCCGCGCCGGTTTTTGTCTCAGTCAATAATTTAAAAGTCTGGTTTCCTATCCAGAAAGGAGTTTTAAAACGTACGGTAGATCACGTAAAAGCAGTTGATGGTGTTTCTTTTGAAATCCGTAAAGGACACAGCCTCGGTGTAGTTGGAGAAAGCGGATCCGGAAAATCAACTCTCGGACTTGCTTTGCTGCGGTTAATAAAAAGTGAAGGTTCAATTCAATTTGGAGATGTACAGCTGAACACCTTGAATCAGCAACAAATCACTCCAATTCGGAAGGCGATGCAAATTGTATTTCAAGATCCATACGGTAGTTTGAGTCCACGGATGACAGTAGAACAAATAGTCGCAGAAGGTCTTGAAATTCACAATCTTGAGGATCAGCAAAAGCATCAGCAAAAAATCGTACAGGTTCTGCAAGAAGTCGGTCTGGATCCGGAATTGAGACACCGATATCCTCACGAATTTTCCGGAGGTCAGCGACAGCGAATTGCAATCGCACGTGCTCTGGTGCTTAAACCAAGTTTCCTGGTGCTGGATGAACCAACATCCTCGCTGGACCGTTCAGTGCAGTCCCAGGTTTTGGAACTGCTGCGTGATTTGCAAAATAAATACAGTCTGACTTTCCTTTTCATCAGTCATGACCTGAAAATAATCCAGGCACTTTGTCATGATATTATCGTCATGAAAGACGGTGTTGCAGTAGAGTCCGGTCCTGCTGATAAAATCCTCAAACAACCACAGAATCCTTACACTCAAGCTTTGCTTAAAGCTGCTTTTTAAGAGGCAATATTTTTATTTACGTGGATTTACATGTGACAATTCGTCCATCCGTGAACCTGAAATTTGATATGCTTTGCCAAATCCTTTGACAAAAAGTCCGGATTTCGGCCGCAGTCGCAGCAGTTGAAAATCCGGGAGCCCGCGTAAAGTTTCCATCAGTTCAGCTGAAAGTTGATCAAACAGCAACATGATCTCCCGCCAGTCTTCGGTTTCTCTCTCAACAGCTTCTGTATCACATTCAAATGTTACACGTTTTCTGGCAAATATATTTTCTGCCTCTGCTTCTGCTTCAATCAGCATAATTCCGGCTCTTCCATCATTCAGCAAATTTCCGGTATGTCTGGCAAGGGCGCTGACGTAAATATAATAATTATTATTTTGATCAACCACAAAGGGGGCATAACTGCTTTCCGGACGCCCATTTTCACCGATTGTGGATAGTTGAAGACTACTGAATTTTGCCAAAAATGTTGAATATTCTGTTATTATTTTTGCTGAAGGAGTTGCTGACTGATTCATTTTTCGTTTCCTGAAAAAGTGTTTTGTAAAATTAAAGCTAACACAAATATTTATTTTTATAAATTTATATTTTCACTTAGCCTTAGGTGCCTAATATTGAACGACTTTATTGCTCTTTGATTTTGTATATATAAAAGAAATTATATAAAATTTAATCACTTATTATCAACCACTTAGGGGTAACTGATTCATCTTTTTAGAAATCTTTTTAGTTGATTTTACCCCCAGTATTGCTTTAGATTAGTGAGGCCAGTCTGGTAGCTTACATTCCATGGACGGGAGAAAATTTACGCCAATCTCAAACTGTAATTCAGCTGATTTTGGACGTATAAATAATAGCAAATGGATTTGAAATATAAGAAGAATGGAGTTAAATCAAGAACAATCTATGGAATTTAAAGAGTGCGTGAAGCGCTCTTTGTCTCCACAGTCAAACCAGGCATGGCTGAATTCTCTGCAATTACTGAAAATCACACCTTCAAAAGTGATCCTTGGAGGAATTTCCCATAAGGTTTATCGTTACGAAATTAAGACAAATCACGAATCTTTGCTGAAAAAAGTCCTCGACGAACTTTATCCGGAAAAAGCTCCATTTGCAGAAAAAAAATTCGAATATAAAATCGGAGGATTTTCAAAACCTAAAAAAGTTATTCAGCCTGAATTTGAGCTGAAAGAAAAATCTCGCACAGAGATAGTTGAGGAAACTCTTCCTAAAAAAAGCAAATCCGCAAAACAACTAGAAGCAACAACTGGCGGACATAATGCTTGTCTGCTGGATTCCTTCATCCCCGGAAAACGGAACCTGTTGGCCAGCAGAGCCTGCAGAGCAGTCGTTGACATGCCTGGAGTAGCCTTTAATCCATTTATTATTTATGGTGAGTCCGGTGCGGGAAAGACGCATTTGCTGGAAGGAATCAATCATGAACTACAGCAAAGCAACCCAGGGAAACAAACAGTTCAGGTTGGTGCAGAAGATTTTTTGAATGATTTCATTGTTCATCTCAGAATGAACAAAATGAAAGAATTCCGTGATCGTTACCGCAAGGTTGATGCTTTTCTGCTGGATGATTTACAGGCCTTGCTCCCATCGTCTAAATGCCAAACTGAACTTCTTCACACAATTAATGCCTTACGCAAGAAAAAGGCGCAAATCGTCATAGCCTGCGAACAGGCACCTACGCAAATTGAAGGCCTCATTACCGGACTGCGAGGTCGGCTTGAGTCAGGATTGACAGTTGATATCGGTATTCCTGATGATCAAACTCGTATTGAAATTCTGGAAAACAAAGCAGTCGAACGTGGTATTCCGCTGAGCAATGAACTGGCACATTTTATTGTGCAACATATCAAAGGCGGAATTGGACGCATGGAAGGTGTTTTGATGCGCTTGGGTATACATGCATCATTGTTAAATGAAGAGCTGACAATAGATTTAGCAAAATACGCACTTAAAGATTGGCTGGACGAATCTACTAATAATTCAAATCCTGCACATTCCTCCAGTGGTATATTTGCTGATGAGACTGCAAAAAAAATCCTGCAGCGGATCTATGTCATGTTCCAAATTACCGAAGAAGGTCTGCTGTCCTATCGACGTGACAGAAAACACAGCAAAGCTCGGCAGGCAGCGGTTTTTCTGCTCAAACAGCTTACCTCACTTTCCCTGAGTGAAATTGGTAAAATTGTCGGACGCAACCATTCTACTATTCATGCTACCTTGAAAAAAGTTAGTCAGAGAATGTCGTCAGATGATTTTTTTCTCAAACAAATGCAGACTTTTCTGCTTGAATTTGAGGAAAAAGGTGATTCCGCAAAACTGCCTGAACAAAAACGCAGTTTCCGTTTTTGAGTTCCTGAAGAACATTTTCCGCAGTAGCAATTTTTATTTGCGCTACCAAACATTGTCTTTCCCTCAAATTTCAGCTAAATTAATCTGCAAACACTAAGTCCCTGAGACAGAAACTTTCAGTCTGCTTTGCTTCATGTATTTTAGCTCATACCTGTTTTTTTTCGGACTGTCTGCTTTGCTGTTGATTACTGTTTCCGGATGTTCAAATCTGCAGGAAAAGACATATATAAACCATCCGAAAACATTAGGTAAGCAAGCTGATTTGGTCTGTCAGAATACGGATGCTTCACATTTTTGGGTTGAAAATCAGCTGGTTCGACTGAAACGCCATGACGGCAAGGAGCTTGAATTGAAACACTACAATTCTTTACTTCCGGATGGATATTATTTTTGTACACGGCAAAACCGCAAATCCTCGATCCTCGATTGATATTAGCTTATGTCCGTAATTTCGCCGCCTAAAATCCTGATCCGTACACCAAACTGGCTCGGTGACCTTGTGATGGCAAGTGGATTTGTCAAAGCAGTTCTAGACTATTATCCGGAATCAGCAGTTGATTTGATCGTTAAATCCGGATTTGAAAATTTACCTCTACCGCATCGTGGAAAAATAATTGTCTTTGATCCGGAAAAAATCTCAGCCGGAGCTTTCGGAAAAAATTTAGCTTCCGCAAATTATTCTCACTTTTACGTTCTCCCTCCAAGCTTTTCTTCTGCCTGGATGGCCTTTCAAAGTAAAATTCCGCAACGTGTCGGTTATGCCGGAGAGTTTAGACGTCTGCTGCTGAGCATAGCAAAAAAGCATGAGGGAAAGCCGCGTTCAGTGCACATCCTCAAGGAATACTTGAATCTGCTTGATCCGCAACTTTCCGTCGATAAATTTCCTCCGCAGCTTGAAACAATCGCAGATTGGATCGAAAAACATTTAAACTCTTTTAAAAAACCGCTGCCGGAATCTTATCTTGTTTTTACTCCAGGCGCAGTTTATGGTCCGGCAAAACAGTGGCCGCTTGAACATTTCCGCACCTTAGCCACTCAAATGATTCAGCTTTTCGGAACTTCGATCCTTATTTTAGGAACTGCTGAAGATACGGAATCCGGGGCGGAAATCTCACAGGGAATTGAAGGTGTTCATAATTATTGCGGACAAACTACTTTAACCGAATTCCTGGCAATCCTCGCAAAAGCCAAACTACTGATTGGTAATGATTCCGGAAGTATGCATTTAATGGGCGCTTTGCAGCGTCCGCAAATTGCGCTTTTTGGCTCAACTTCTCCCACCTGGACTGGACCTGTCAATCAATATGCCTCGGTCTTGAGCCGTAATTTATCCTGCTCACCGTGTTTCGCGAGAACCTGCCGTTACGGTCACTATGACTGCCTGACCAAAATTCAGCCTGAACTCGTGCTTCAGGAGGCACAAAAAATACTTTCAACGAAAAACTAGTACTTTTCACCGGTCAAATCCGGCAAGAGGAATTTCTTTACTTTTCAAGTCCGGCACGCCATTCCTGCCAGTTAAGGTAGGCGTTAGCACCGATTGTGGCGAAAGGTTCCGGAGGAAGACGGGTGGGTTGAGCTTCATTGAGGTAATCTTCGATGTATGGATTCTGGAATCCGCAAGCATACTCCGCAGCCAGCATTCCGGAGAGAGTTCCTTTAGAAACACCGAGTCCATTTTGACAACAGGCGGCAAACAAATTCTTCTCGAGTTCACCAAACACGGGTACATTATTCCAGCTCAGGCAAAGTCGTCCCCCCCAGCGGTGTTCCATTTCAACACCTTTGAGCATCGGGAAGCGCCGCTGGAAACTGCGCTCGTGGTCACTAACCGACTTTTGAACATCCCGCTCTGTTGCTTCCATTGAAGAATTGAAGTGAAACTTATTGCGCATCAGAATCCGGTGACCGCCCACACCGCAAATTTTACGCACAGAAGAGCCGAATGGATTCGCCGGTGCAACTCCCCAACTCGGTTCTCCGCCTAACTTGTTGACTTCATCCGTGCTCATAGCGCGGGTCATGGAGGCATAGAGGAAGATGTGCATCAGCCTGCTCTGCATGAAACCAAAGCTCTGAAGGTGTCCATTGACACTCAGAATCACCTTGGACGCCTTAACAGAACCTTTGGGGGTTCTTGCCTGCCAAAATCCATTTGTACGCTCCAGAGCGATTACAGGTGTTTTTTCGTAAATATCCACTTTTTCAGACATCCCCCGCGCGAAACCCCGAGTATATGCGGCTGCTTGAATGGTGACTGTTTTGGGAGTTAGCAGACCGCTCAGGTAATACTCACTTCCGGTGATACGCTGCATTTCAGCGGCATCGAGCCATGTTGATGCTTCACCCATGGCTTTCAAATGTTCGACATATTCACGGTTATGCCGGTCTCCGGATTCGCTGGCTGCCGCATTTATTTTTCCACAGGGATTAAAGACTTCCTGCGTAAATCCATACTCTTCCGCAACTTCTGCGGCAAAGGAAATGGCATAACGATTCTTTCTGGTTTGCAGAACATCCTGCTCCACTGCGCCCGCATAACTGTCTGTACTGATGTCATGAGGTAAATCGATCATAAAGCCGGAATTACGTCCGGAACTGCCCTCGCCGATACGGATTGAATCCAGCAGGACAATACTTTCATTTTCACGAAGTTGACTCAGCCGTCTGGCCGCAGACAAGCCCGCAAATCCACCACCGATGACCAACCAGTCTGCCGTTATATCTTCCTGTAAAACACGCGCTGGCTCAGCTTCCGGAAGAATCGCATACCAACCGGAAACACCAGGATTTCCGTGACGAGTGTTTTTGACCTGAATTTTCAACGACATCGTTTTTTTGCTAGCATCATTTAGTAAAATCTATTACGTAGGTGCGGGTGAATATTACGCACTGAGCTGTAAATTTACAGCTTCATCTGCTGTTTATTTCAGTAAATTGGAGAAGTTAAGCATCTGCGATGATCTTGGAAATTTCCGTTTCCAGGTTGCGAATCACCTTTTCAAGTTCACTCATTTCTTCAGTTGTCAACGCCTGCAATGGAAGACGAGGTGGTCCTGGTCTGAGACCGGCGAGTTCACAACCGTATTTGACACTTTGCACAAATTTTCCACCCTGTTCCAAAACACGCATCAGCGGCAGCATGGCTGACATAATTCTGAGTCCTTTTGTGTAATCACCTTCAAGCACACAGGCTTCATAGAGGGCAATGTGTACTTTCGGTAAAAAGTTGGAACCTGCGCAAACCCAACATCTCGCGCCCCACGCAAAAAACTCCAGCGCCTGATCGTCCATACCGCAGCACAAAGCGATGTTCGGATAGTCGTAAGCCAGGAGGTGAACACGATTGATGTCACCCGAACTTTCCTTGATACCGCAGAAATTTCCGGATTTTCCAACTTCATTCAGGAACTCTTCTCCCATGTTGGTTCCCGTACGTCCCGGATAGTTATAAAGCATAATCGGCATATTCGCGGCCTGATCGATCTGCAGAGCGTGTTTGGCGTTTTCCAGATCGGTCGGTACCGCATAAGGCGGTGAATTAACCAGCAGGAAGTCCGCACCTGCTTTTTTGGCCTCTAAGGCAAACATCACACTATCCTGCGTGCGTGTAGCTCCTGTGCCAACCATCAGTAGAATTCGCTTGTTGACAACCTCGCTGGCGAAGTTCATCAACTCAATCCGTTCTTCATCGGTCTGCGCATAATATTCTCCGGTAGAACCTCCGACTGCAATGCAGTGTACTCCGGAACTAATCAGGAACTCCGCCACTTCTGCAAAAGCTTCCTTGTCAATGGCACCGTCCGCTGTATGCGGTGTGATGATCGGTGTATAAATTCCTTCAAATTTCATAACTCTCCTCATGTTTGTTTGTTCACTATCATGATTATCAAATGAACCGTATAAATGCAACTGCAAATAACATTACATTTAAATACTGAAAAAATATTTTACGCAGATCTTTGCGGACTTGAGCATAAATCTTAATTACGGAGATTGAAGTTTATTAAATAGATATTACCTTACAATATTAGTGATTAAGCAATTCATGATGCCCCGTTTTTACTCTTTACGAGACGTTTTTTGTGCTTGTTTGTGTTCCAGCATATTTCAAAGTTTTGTTCACTATTGCTGAGTTAAGCATTCACAGATTGATTATTCAGCCAGTACTGAGGATAATTGCAGAGAGAATTTTTTGATCTTCCTGCAAAAAGTCAGTTGATTCACAAACTGAGCTGCTAAAAATCAAACTACGTACTTCATTTTTGAATTTTAAAATATAAACATTTTTCTCCAGCAATACACGACCAATGGATTGGCTACAAGCCCTCGTTCTGGGCATCGTTCAGGGATTGAGCGAATTTTTACCGATTAGCAGCACAGCACATTTACGCATAGTCCCGCACCTGCTTGACTGGCCTGACCCCGGAACTGAATTCTCCGCGGTTATTCAACTTGGAACTCTGGTTGCGGTGATACTTTATTTCCGTCAGGACGTCTGGCAGCTTTCAACAGCAGCAATTGAAAGTTTGCTGAAGCGTGAACCACTGGGCACAGCGGAATCACGCATGGCATGGAGTATTGCGGCAGGTACTATTCCGGTGGTGGTTTTAGGTTTAGGATTTAAGGATTTCATTAAAAACGAAGCACGTGAACTCTGGGTGATTGGAACAGCACTCATCGTACTCGCCATTTTTCTTTATCTTGCCGAAAGACTTTCTCCACGCAACCGTGACATCAAACAATTAAGTTTTTTGCAAATTCAATTTATTGGTTTAACACAGGCATTGGCTCTGATTCCAGGCTGTTCCCGTTCCGGTTCCACCATCATGGGTGGGTTGATTGTCGGTTTAAACCGTGAAGCCGCGGCCAGATTTTCATTTTTGCTGGGATTACCTGCAATTTTTGGCAGCGGGCTTTATGAATTGAAGGAGTTAATTGAACTTGGAATCAGCAGTGACGGTTATTTAAATTTAGCAGTAGGAATCTCCGCTGCTTTTGTAACAGGTTACCTCTCGATAGAGTTACTGTTACGCTTTCTCCGCAATCACGGTACTCTCGTTTTTGTCATTTACCGCATTGTAATTGGAACAGGAATTTTACTGTTTCTGGTTTAAAGATTATTTTTGATGGCTTAGTAAAAACTCCTGAACTAATTATTTGTCATCTCGAACGAAGAGAGAGAGATCTTAATAATATCAGTATTTAATACAAAACCGATTTCTCGTTTTTTAAGCAATGAAACGTTTATCTGGCTTTTTACTGGCTCATAATTCTTTAATTTAAGAATATTACATGCTGCATTTTAAAGTTAAATTTATCTTTTTACTGATTTTCCTCTGGACAGTTGCACTTTCACCTGCGCAGGCGACAGTGAACCGGATTGAGCAGTCCGTTTTTCGCATCACAAATTTTCAGCAAAGTCCGGACTGGCAGTCACCGTGGAAATTAAAACCCACCGGTAGAGGGCAGGGGAGCGGATTTTTGATTAAAGATGATTTGATCTTAACAAACGCTCACGTTGTCAGTGATTCACGGATGCTGCTCGTCAATAAAATTTCGAGTCCGGAACCTTTTTTAGCAGACGTCGTCGCAATTGCTCATGACTCAGATCTCGCATTGTTGAAAGTACGTGACTCTAAATTTTATTTAAATTTAATTCCGCTCAAACTAGGTGGTATTCCGGAATTACGCAGCAGAGTCCGGGCTTATGGTTATCCAATGGGCGGGCAGGAACTTTCAAGAACTGAGGGTGTAGTTTCACGCATTGAGTTTGGCACATATGTTCATCCAGGAATTGATTCGCATTTGCTCGTACAAACTGATTCTGCGATAAATCCCGGCAACAGCGGTGGACCAATTACGCAGTCCGGAAAAGCAATTGGGGTCGCCTTCCAGTCTAATTTACGACTGAACGATGTAGGTTATTTTATTCCGGTGCCACTCATCACACGTTTTCTGGATGATATGAAAGACGGAAAATACGATGGCGTTCCGGAAATAGGTGTTGAAACCAGCTCGCTGATTAATCGTCATTATCGACGTTATCTTGGACTTCCGGAAAACACTGCTGGAATTCTTGTTGATCGGGTTGTCCCGCGCTCTTCCGCAGAAGGAGTGATTTTAAGCGGTGATGTTCTGACAAAAATTGAAGACATGCAAATTGACGCTGCAGGAATGGTGAATTACGGTGAACAGCAAGTCACATTTTTTATCGAAGCAGAAAATCGGCAAATTGGTGATTTACTCAAGATACAAGTCTGGCGCAACGGTAAATTCCATGACCTCAGCCTCACCCTCAAAGCTGCGCCTTTCGGTGCTGAAATGCGTAACAGTTACGATGAATTACCGGAATATCTGATTTTTGGCGGACTGGTTTTTATTGCCCTTAACCGTAATTATATCCATTCACCAGGAAATTTAACTCCAGCTCTGGCCTATGAACACTGGTACCGTGAGCTTGAACGGCCTCGCACACGTAAGGATCAGGCTGTCTTAATTTCACGGGTTCTACCAAGCTCTGTCAACAGCGGATATACAAATTTGCACAACTTTATCGTCAGTACTGTAAATGGAAAATCGATCAACACTTTGAGCGATTTGGACAAAATGCTGAAAAATATGCCGCAAGACACGCGTCATGTTGTCTTTGAAAGTGAATGGCAAAATATACCTATAGTGCTAGATTATAAAAAAAGTCTTGAGCAGCAGCAAACTGTGCTGAAACGTTACGGAATTTTGGCTGGTTCGAATCTTTCCGGAATGCATAACAAAGGTACTCAATGATAAAAAACACCATATCTTCTGTTATTTTGGGATGGACTTTGATCTGTACTTTTTTGCTGTTACCGCATGTTTTGCAGGCTGAAGTACCGGCAATCAAACCATGGTTTAAACAGGCTGTTCTACTGAAATCATATCAACAGTCATACGACTGGCTGACTCCCTGGGAAAAGCGTGAAATCCGGACTCAAACAGGCATGGCACTGGTTGTTCGTTTACCTGTTTCTGAAAATACTGAATCAGCCGGAACTGCAGACAAACAAGGCTTACATCTGCTGACAACTGCGGAAATGGTGGCGGACGCGACTCTGCTGGAGGTGACACGGAAAGACATCCGGCAGCCTTTTCAGGCTAAACTTGTGCTCATGGACTATGCAGCAAATCTGGCCCTGTTGAACATCGAAGATTCAAATTTTTGGCACGGATTAAATCCGATAGAATGGTCACCGGTAAAATCCAAGACTAAAGCTGATGCTGACAAAGTTTACTCATTAAAAATAAAATCTGTTCAAGAATGGGAAGTTGAGTCAGGCACAATCGAACGCATGGCTGTAGGACACCGCGGAGTCAGCGATGCGTGGTTAGCGCTGCTGAAACTGAGTGGTGTTTCAAAAAGCGGACAGGGATTTCCGCTGTTACAGGATAACGAAACTGTAGGGATGATTCTTGAGGCCGGTAAAGGAGAAGCGAAAGCAATTCCCTCGCAAATGCTGCTTGAGTTTTTAGCACATGCAGGCAGTGCTTCCTACAAGAGTTTAGCACATCGTGGTTTTAGCTGGCGCAGACTGCCGCAACGCAGCACAGCAGATTATTTTCAAATTCCACCGGAACTTCCAGGAATATGGATCAGTCGAATATTGCCTTACGGTACAGGTTCTGATGTTTTACAGCGTGGGGATTATTTGACAAAAATAGGCAAATGGCAACTTTCACATGAAGGTAAAATAAAACATCCGGAATGGGGACTTTCGCTTTTTGATCTGCTTTTTTTGGATCAGCTTAAGGTCGGAGATTCTTTGGAACTTGAACTGATACGTAATGGAAAAGCTATAGTTTTACAAACGAGAGTTTCTGCCTATGAAGAAGATGGACGTACAGTACCTTTGAAAAGAGTAGGACATCCTCCACGTTATGCGATTCAGGGCGGATTTTTATTTCAGGAATTGAGTTTAAATTACCTCTCCATGTGGGGAGCAAACTGGAGATCACGTGCGCCAGTACGTTTACGTTTATTTTTAGAACAAAATAAGACTGTGTTGATGGATGATAATTATAAAAACGTAAAAGCTAAGTCCGCATCCAAAAATACTGAGTCTGCTCCACGTGTCGTTCTGGTAACGCAGGTTATCCCTGATGAGATTAACATTGGTTACCAAAAACTTTCAAATGCCATTGTCCTGCGGATTAACGGACAGGAGATACGACGGCTGAAGGATGTTGGCGAAGCTTTTTTGAATCCTGAAACAGAATTTCACCGCATTGATTTTCTGCCGGGTTCCGATCGTCTGAGTGTTATTTTACCTGTTGCAGGTCTCAAGCAGTCAAATCAACGGATAAAAAACAATTTCCGTATTCCGAAACTTCAATCATACTAAGCAATAAAAATCATTCTTCTTTAATATTTGCTCTTTAGTTCAGAAATTAAAATACAATGAAAATTCTTGCCCGTGATCATAAGCAGTTAAATACTTATCTGAAAGCCGCCAGTCAGTGGATTGGTGAAGAAACTCTACGCTGCTTTCCGGACGGAGAACCAAAAGAGTATCTCTATGATCTAATGCGTGACTATCCACAACGTGGAGGAAAACGCTTCCGACCTGCATTGCTCTTGCTCTGTTGCGAATTATTCGGCGGTGATCCGGAAGACGCTCTGACTTCTGCAGTTGCCCTTGAGTTATTTCATAATTTTGCACTGGTGCATGATGACATCGAGGACGAATCTTTGCTACGCCGTGGAAAACCGACTTTACATCTCCAACACGGAATTGCACTTGCGCTTAATTCCGGAGATGCTTTGCTGGGTCTGGTACATGAGACTCTACTGAATAACCACACAAGATTGTCAAGCGCACTTTCTTTGCAGATTCACCGGCATTTGAACAAGGTCATGCGGGCTACTTTTGAAGGACAGGCTCTCGATATCGGCTGGGTCGCAAAAAGAACTTTTCCTGACCGTGCAGAATACCGTGAAATGATTGGCAGGAAAACAGGTTGGTATTCCGGAAGAGGTCCCTGTCAGTGCGGAGCATTGATTGCTGGTGCTGCGGAGTCAGAACTGGAAGCAGTCGGTAGTTTTGGAGAAGCGATTGGTATCGGTTTTCAGGTTCGTGATGATTTGTTGAACTTAACAGAAAAAAGTGAAAATGAAGCTCCAAGTGCTGGTGCCGGTGGTTATGGAAAAGAGCGCGGTGGAGACATAGCCGAAGGAAAGCGTACCTTAATCACTATCGAACTGCTGGAACGTCTTGCTGAAACAGATGCGGAACGTGTACGCAATATTTTATTAGCAGAACGAGAACAAGTCTCAGAGGCTGATATAGACTGGTGTATAGCCAGCGCTGAAAGTACAGGTGCTTTGGATGCAGCGGCGGTTTACTGTCAAAAACAGGCAGGGCTCGCTTCATCAGCTTTGAGAAAACTTCCCGAACATCCCGCCAAAGCATTGCTTGGAGAACTTGTTGACTATTTGACAATAGACCGAAAAGCTTAAGCAAGACTAAAAAAAGAATCGACTTATCAACATAAAACTGATAAAAATGGGAGTTAGCTTTTAATCTGTAAATTTTACAGCTTGCTCAAAACAATGCGGATCACATGGCCAGAACTGAAGAAAATTTGTTTAATTTACTGGCTGTACCGATTAAAACTAAAGGTTATGAGCTGATAGATGTCGAATTTAACCGGCATGGTTCAGAGCAGACAATACAGTTATTTATTGACGGTCCGCATGGAATCGGGATGGATGACTGTGTCACTGTTAATCAGGTGGCTATGGAGGTTTTGGGTAGTGATGATCCTATTTTTGAAACAAATGCACTGGAAGTTTCATCACCCGGAATTTTCCGCAAATTAAAAACACCTGAACACTTTAAGGCTTTCAAGGGGCAGCGTATTAAGGTGCGACTGCAGCAAAAGATACAGGGAGTCAAGAACGCAGTCGGTATGCTTGAAGAGTGTTCTGAAGAGGAAATATGCTTAATTCTGGAAACAGACGGCTCAGAATTAGTAATTCCGCTTTCGCAAATTACAAAAGCGAACCTAGAACCAATCTTGGATTTTTGACTGTCTGATAGAATTTTTGAACGAAAACGTACAACAAAAAAGGTAAATTTTGAAAGAGAACTTATTTGAAATCATCAAGGACTTTTCTAAAGAGAAAGGTTTGGACCACGAAGTAGTAATTAAGTTGGTTGAAGAGTCACTGATACAGGCAGCTCAACGCAAACTTCCGTATAACGAAATTGAAGGTCAGATTGATGAAAAAACCGGTAAAATAAACTTATCACATTTTAAGGAAGTTGTTGAAATAGTAGAAGATTCGAACAACGAAATTTCGGTAGAAGATGTAGAACAAATTGATCCGGAAGCAGGTCTTGGTGATGAAGTTGAGTATGAAATAAGTGATCGTGAATTTTTACGAATTGCACATTCTACGCGTCCAATCATTTTTGGCAGTTTAAAAGAAGCAGAGCGGCAAATGGTCGTTTCCACATTTACTGACAAGATTGGCGAAGTTTTAACCGGAAACGTAATACGTGTGGAACCAAACGGCCGGATAGCTTTCAGTTTTCAAAATAAAGTAGAAGCATATTTATTCAGACGTGAGCAGATTTACGGTGAAAATTTTACATTCGGAGATCATGTCCGCGTACTTTTACTGGACGTAAATGACAATCCACATAAAGATTCTCAACTAACGATTTCAAGAACACATCCAGGTTTACTGATCAAGATGTTTGAAATGGAAGTTCCTGAAATTTTTGACGGCATTGTCAAAATCGTGAATGCAGCCAGAGAACCTGGTCGCAGAGCAAAAATATCAGTTTATTCCACAGATGAAGATGTAGATCCAGTTGGTTCATGTGTTGGCATGCGAGGTAGTCGTGTGCAGACAATTGTCAATGATTTAAATGGTGAAAAAATTGATATTGTACGCTGGAGTGAAGACCTTGATCAATATACCGCCAATGCTCTTGCACCTGCGGAAATAGAGAGCCTTGAAATTGACGAGGAAGCAAATCAAATAGATGTGATTGTCGCTCAGAATCAACTTTCTCTGGCAATTGGTCACAAAGGACAGAACGTTCGGCTTGCTTCTAAATTAATCGGCTACAAAATCAACATCGTTGGCAACGAGGTGGAGGAACTTTCCATTGATGAACAGTTGGAAAAAGAATTAGCAAAAACTAAAGATATTATTGAAAACAGCCTTGAAGCTTCTGCTGAGCTGACTGAAAATAATGACGAAGCAGAAAGTGAAACTGCTGCTGAGGTTGAAAGTCCTGCAGAAGAACTTGCTGAAACTGAAGAAGCAAAAGCTGATGTGACTGCTGAAACTGAAGAAGCAAAAGCCGATGCGCCTGCTGAAGTTGAAGAAGCAAAAGCTGATGTGCCTGCTGAAACTGAAGAAGCAAAGGCTGATGCACCTGCTGAAGTTGAAGAAGCAAAGGCTGATGTGACTGCTGAAACTGAAGCTGTAGTGGAAAAAACAAAAACTAAAGTTAAAGCAAAAGCTGCGACAAAAACGAAAGCAAAAGCTAAAACAAAGCCAAAAGCAGAAGTTGAAGAAGAAGCAGAATCATCTGAACCAACTAGCTGAAAACGACACGTGGTAAAAGCAATTGCACCTGTAACAATAAACTGTAGAAACAAATAAAAGGAATTCATGTCTGAAGTAAGAGTATTTGAACTGGCAAAAGAGTTGAATATGCCGGCCAAGCAACTGCTCACCAAGATACGCAAAGCTGGAATTCCAGTTACAGGAAACTTTTCAGAACTATCATTGGATCAAGCTGAGATAGTAAGAAAAATGGCAAAAAGCGCCAAGGGTATTGTCTTGTCTAAAGCAGCAAAAGCCTCCGGTGTACGCCGCAAGAAAGCAATTGCCAAAGATACTGAAGAGATTGCAGAGGATAAAAAAGCAAAAGCGAAGAAAGGCTCCTCAATTGTCACAATCTCGACTAAATCCAAATTAGATGAAGCAGTAGCTGAAGATGCACCAAAAAGACGTGTGCGCAGGAAAAAGAAAGATAACGAAGAACTTAGTACGGAAACTAAAGTTCCTGTTGAAGAAAATGCTGCGGAAAATGTAGCAAGTCCGGAAACTGGAATTACAGATGAGAGTGTTTCAGTTCAGGAAGAAGTCCTCCAGGAAGATAATTCCACTGAAAAGGTAGTTGAAACAATACAACTGAGCGAAGAGCAAACACCTTCCGCTACTGAAGAAACGATCCCGGAAAACGTAATCGTACCGCCAACTGCATTAGACACAACAAAACAAGTCCTCGAAAAAGTAGCTGAAAGTGTTCCGGAAAAGACTGCTGCTACTACAAAAGAGACCACCTCTGATGATGATAAGTCAAATAAGAAAAAAGTGGTTTTCAAGCAACATCAAGCTGCAGAAGAAGAAGCACCTGGGAAGAATAAAAACTTCCGCCGACCTGATGAACAAAAGAAACGTAAGGGAGGAGCACAAAGAGATTTTGTCTTTCGTGAAAGAAAACCACGTCACCGCAGGAAAGATCAACAGCATGGTCGTAGACATGACAAAGGAGTCAGAAAGTCTTTTGACGCTAATGCGCCTAAGCACGTTTTCAACCCACGCAAAAAGAGCATCCGGATAGGCAACCAAGTCGTGGTCGCAGAACTTGCGGGTTTGATTGGTATAAAAGTGCCAGAAATCTTAAAAAAACTGATGGCCCTCGGCATCATGGTAACAATCAACCAGACAATCCCTGGAGAAACGGCAGAGCTGATTGCTGCAGATTTTGATGTGACAGTTGAAGTTGAAACTTTCGAACTGACTGACTTGCTCAAGGAAGATGAGCCGGAAGCAACAGACTTGGTACTTCGTGCACCGATTGTGACAATCATGGGACATGTTGATCACGGAAAAACATCTCTGCTTGATAAAATCAGGGAAACAAAAATTGCAACTGGTGAAGCCGGCGGTATAACCCAGCACATAGGGGCATATCATCTGGAAGCTGGTGGAAACAAAGTTACTTTCCTCGATACACCGGGACACGAGGCTTTTACCTCGATGCGTGCCAGAGGAGCAAATATAACTGATATTGTTGTACTTGTTGTTGCTGCGGATGATAAAGTTCAACCTCAAACAATTGAAGCAATTCAGCATGCACGTGCAGCTGAAGTACCGATAATTGTCGCAGTGAATAAAATTGATCGACCTGAATCTGATCCAATGAGGATACAGCAGGAACTACTCAGCCATGAACTGATTCCTGAAGATTTAGGTGGAAGTACTATTTTTGTGAAGGTCTCAGCAAAAACAGGTGAAGGTATTGAGGAACTGCTGGAAATGATTCATTTACAGGCAGAAGTCCTCGAATTGAAAGCAACTTCAAAAGGACCTGCACGTGGAACCATCATTGAGTCACGAGTACGTAAAGGCCAGGGACCTGTCGGAACTGTTCTGGTTGAGCGTGGTACGCTCAAGGTCGGCGATTATTTCGTCATGGGCAGTATCCATGGAAGAATACGTGCGATGTTTGATGAAAGCGGGAGTTCGATGGAGGAAGCAGGTCCGTCAATACCTGTGGAAATTTCCGGTTTAAGCGATGTGCCTGATGTTGGTGAAATGTTTGTAATTCTTGATGATGAAAAGAAAGCACGACAAATTGCTGGGGAACGTGAGCACAAACTCAGAGCAGAAACTATCATGGCTGATCAGAAAACAAGTCTTGATAACCTTTTCACTAAAATTGAAGAAGGGCAGGCAAATGAACTTCGTCTGATCTTAAAAGGAGATGTTCAGGGTTCTGTTGAAGCACTTAAATCATCACTTGAACAAATAGGTGATGAAAGGATTTCATCACGTTTTCTTCTGTGTGCAGTTGGTAATGTTACCGAAACAGATATAACATTAGCATCCGCCTCTGACGCAATTATTGTTGGCTTCAACGTTAAGATGGATGCAAAAGCCAAGGAAATACGTGCCCGTGAAGGTGTTGATGTACGGCTTTATGACGTTATTTACAATGCGCTGGATGATGTAAAAGCAGCCATGGAAGGACTTTTGGAACCAGAAATCCGAGAAGAAATACTTGGACATCTGGAAGTTCGCCAAGTCTTTTCCACAGGTAAAAACGGCATGGTAGTCGGAGGTCTCGTCACAGACGGGAAGCTCCGTAGAAATGCGATGATACGAGTATTACGAAAAGAAATAAGTGTCTTTGAAGGTTCTATCATCTCTCTCAAACGATTCAAAGACGATGTCCAGGAAGTAGCACAGAACTATGAGTGCGGAATGGTGCTGGATTTTACTGAAATTGAAGACGGAGATATTGTGGAAGCATACAAGAAAATTGAAGAGAGCGCACGGCTCTAAATAAGATCATGAAAAAATCCGGAAGAAGTAGCTTCAGCACACTGGTACTTCGTAGACTCTCAGAAATTCTACTTTTCGAAAGTAAAGATCCACGTTTTAGAAAAGTTACTATCAGTAGGGTCGAAGCTGCGCCTAATATGTCATCCGCAAGAGTCCATGTTACGATTTTTCCTTCAACAGGACAACAGGAACTGGTTGACTCATTAAATAAGGCTGCAGGCTTTTTCAGCATACAATTGGGCAAGGTACTCAAAACACGTAACACACCGCAGCTAACTTTTGTGTATGACGCAGGATTTGACCACAGTGATGAAATTGAAATATTGCTACGCAGTGTACTTCCGAAAGATTCAGATCAGTCCGAAGAAAGTGATCTTGATTTAAATACTGAAACTGCTGAATGATTTGCTGTTTTTTTGCTAATACGAATGAGTTACCTACGCATTATCAGCATTGATAAGCCGAAAGGCTGGACTTCTTTTGATGTAGTTCGTTTTGTCAAACGACAGTTTCAGGAAAAAAAGGTCGGACATCTCGGCACTTTAGACCCTATGGCAACAGGTGTCCTGCCTGTTTTCCTCGGACAAGCTACCCGTCTTATTCCACTCTTTAATAATGTAGACAAAACTTACCGCGCGATTTGTAAGTTCGGAGAATCAACCGACACCTATGATGCGGAGGGTACTGTCACACAGACACTTGATCCTTCTTTTTTAAATCAGCAAGAAGTTACAAAAGCTGTTTACTCATTTCTCGGACAGCAGGAACAGCAAACACCCGCCTTTTCTGCTGCAAAAGTCAATGGAGTTCCGTCCTACAAACTGGCAAGAAAAGGCCTGAAGGTACCGGTAAAAATCCGGCCAGTAACATTCCACGAATTAGAGGTTGAGTCTGTTGAACTGCCATTTCTGCAATTCAGGGTACACTGTTCAAAAGGGACTTACATCCGCACATTGGTAAATGATCTTGGACTTTTACTGAAAGTCGGAGCACATCTTACATCTTTGGAACGTTTAGCATGTGGAACATGGTTTCACAGTGATAATTCGGTCACAATCGAGCAACTGAAACAAATGGAAAGTGACACGGATGTACCATGGATTTCACCTTTAAAATTGTTGAATCACCTTTATACTGTCAGTGCAACATCGCAAATGTTGACTGACTTAAAACACGGTCGTAGAGTAGAAGTTCCTGAACCTCCTGATAATGTGAAAAACACTGAAAAGTCTACAGAAAATGACCTTTCTGCAGAATCGACGCAAATTCAAACAAAAGTTTTAGATTCAGACCATAATTTGGTTGCTATCGGTTACTTAATGTGGGAGAATGACCTCTGTTATTTTCAACCATCAAAAGTTTTTATCTAGTTAAAAAGATTATTTAATATGTTAACAAAAAACCGAAAAGTCGAAATTGTAAACAAGTTCGGAAAAAATGATTCCGATACTGGCTCAACTGAAGTGCAGGTTGCATTATTAACTGAGCGCATCAGTTCATTGACTGATCATTTACGTAGTCAGCCTAAGGATTTCAGCTCCCGCAGAGGATTACTGAAACTCGTAGGTCAACGTCGTAATTTTATGAGTTACCTTAAAAAGAGAAATATTGACGCACACGGAGCTATTTCAAAACAGCTTCAGATACGCGTCAAGTGACTCAAATAAAACTTCACAGAGGACTTGTCCACGGGGGCTGGTCTTCTGCATGGTATTTATTGGCAAATGCCCTTTTGTACCATTTCTTTTCCCCCGTATCCTGTGACATGAAGTCTGCTTCCCCTCTTTCTGCTGTCCATTTTAGTTTGGTGAGAATGAATTTCTCGAATATATCCTGAAGCTATATGGCAGAGAACTGGATTAATATTAAATTTAATGGACCAGAAATAGTCGGAAACAGCATGTTACCATTTAAGAATACCGTGAGACATTTGAACGAGGCTTAGTCCTGAGTTGAATCGGTAGAACGTTGATAATTAGGAGTATAATGAAAATTGTAGAAAGAGAATTCGGACCGGCAACTATGAAGCTGGAAACCGGAAGAATGGCCAAACAGGCCAACGGATCCGTATTAGTTACATACGGTGATACAGTAGTTTTAGTTGCTGCAACTGCAGCAAAAGGATCAGGAACAGGTGCGGATTTTTTCCCCCTTTCCGTTTTTTATGTTGAAAAAGCTTATGCCTCCGGAAGAATTCCTGGAGGTTTCTTAAAACGTGAATCACGTCTTTCGGACAGTGAGACACTTATTTCAAGAATTATTGACAGACCCTTGAGACCGGCTTTTGAAGATAACTACCTTGCAGAAACAATGATTGCGGCTACAGTCTTAAGTCACGATCTTATCCATCCTTCTGATGTTGCCGCGATGAACGGTGCTTCAGCAGCATTGGCAATTTCTGACATCCCTTTTCACAACCCTCTGGGTGGTGTAAGAGTAGGACGTGTTGATGGAAAATTTATCACAAATCCCAGTCCTGAACAACTCGAAGTTAGTGAACTGAACATCTTCATGGCTGCGTCTAAAGATGCGATTTTAATGGTTGAGGGTGAATCAAACGGAGTTAGCGAAGCAGTGATGCTGGACGCACTCTGGTATGGTCAGGAAGCAGTTTTGCCGATCATTGAGATGCAGGAAGAATTGATGCAGAGTGTTGGCAAGAAAAAACGTACAGTTGATGTACCGCCAGTAAATGCTGAACTAAAATCCAAAATCGAAGCGATTGCACCAAAACGTCTGCGTGATGCACTCGGCATCAAAGACAAGATCGAACGCTACGAACGTTTGGACACATTACGTGATGAAGTCAGCAATGAGGTTCTTGGAGACTCACCGGATTCAGATACCTCAAAAGAGCTAAAACAAATTTTTGCTGACATCAAAAAAGATGAAATGCGCTCCAGTTTGATTACAAATAAAATCAGGATAGATGGACGAAAGCCTACAGAAATTCGCCCAATCACCTGTGAGACAAAAGTTTTACCACGTACACATGGTTCAGCCTTGTTCACACGTGGAGAAACACAGGCACTTGCTGTTACCACCTTAGGTGCACGTGAAGATGAAAAAATGATCGAATCACTTGAAGGTATTACTTTCAAAAGGTTCATGCTGCATTATAACTTCCCGAGTTTTTGTGTTGGAGAAACACGAGCACCACGTGGTCCAGGACGTAGAGAAATTGGACACGGAACTTTGGCAGAGCGTGGATTGACACCTGTTGTTCCTACCAAAGCTGAATTTCCTTATACAATTCGCCTGGTTTCCGAAGTTCTTGAATCAAACGGTTCATCTTCAATGGCTACTGTCTGTGCCGGTTCTTTGGCTATGATGGATGCAGGAGTGCCTCTTAAAGAAGCAACTGCAGGTATTGCCATGGGTTTGATCAGTGACGGTAAAGACAACGTTATTCTTTCAGACATACTTGGTGATGAAGATCACCTGGGTGACATGGATTTCAAGGTTGTTGGTACTGAAAACGGAATCACTGCCCTGCAGATGGATATTAAAATTAAGGGACTCGGACGTGATGTCGTTGAGCAATCCCTGATGCAGGCACGTGAAGGCCGGTTGCATATTTTAGGAAAGATGGGTGAAGCACTGAAAGAATCCCGTGGAGGACTTTCTACTTATGCACCTCGCTTTATCACTCATAAAATATCACCTGACAAGATCGGTACTGTTATTGGTCCAGGTGGTAAGATGATCAAGAGTATTGTCGAAAGAACCGGTGTGAAAATTAACATCGATGATGACGGCATAGTTTCCATCATGTCACGTGACCATCAAGCAGTTGATGATGCTTTGGAAATCGTGCAGAATCTGACACGTACAATTGAGATTGGAGAAACATATACTGGTCCAGTCAAAAAAGTGATGGACTTTGGCGCATTTGTCGAAGTTTTTCCTGGTACAGAAGGTCTTGTACATATTTCAAATCTGGCAGAAGGCCGAGTCGAAAAAGTTACCGATGTTTGTAAAGAGGGTGATATTGTCACCGTCAAAGCAACCGGAGTTGACAGACGAGGTAAGATCCAGCTTAGCATCAAAGACGTTTAAGTCAGAACATCTACGACTTAGCGTGGTTTAAACACCAGTCTGCTGACTTCATCTTCGGACAGAGGTCAGCAGATATTCTATCCAAATACAGTATTTCTCAGTTATTTTATTAATTCCTCAAAATCAACTGAGACAAGTCTCTAATCCGCAAACAGACACTATTAGTTTGAGTTTGGCCTTGTCACAGGCTAGAGTAGAACGGATTCTTTCAGCATCACCTCACCAAAATTTTCAAATCTGCATGAACCTTGTCATTACTGATTCAGGACTAGGCGGTCTCTCTGTCTGCGCCCAGTTGATGTATCTTTTAAAAGAAATTAAAGGTTCCGCAAATTCAGCTAATCCTGCTGATGGGCTGAAGATAAGCTACATAAACGCAGTTCCTGCAAACGATCGCGGTTATAATTCCATGTCCGGAAAAGCGGAGCAGATTGCGGTATTTGAAAAGATTCTCCGAAACACAAAAAAACTGATTAAGCCAAATTACATTTTTGTTGCTTGCGGAACTCTGTCTGTTCTTTTAAAAGATATGCAGTTTAAAAGAGATCACAAGCATTTGATCGCAGGTATTCTACCGCATGGTTTCAAACTACTTCTGGACAGTCTTCATCAAAATACACCAGCAACAGCTCTCATCTTTGGAACGCCAACTACTATAAATGCTAATACTTTTCAGGATGAACTTTTTAAACATGGAATTGAGCAAAGCCGGATTATTACGCAAGCATGTCCGGAACTCGCAACCCAGATTTCAAATGATCCGGAAGGTTCATTTGTCACAGAACGTATCCGGCACTGGGTTCGGCAGGCTTTAAGTCAATTAGCCGCGGACAACTCAGGGCCTTTGCTCGTCTTTCTGGGCTGTACCCATTATGCATACCGTGAGGAGCTCTTCCGAAAGTCTTTCATGCAGGAAGGCTACAGCCAGATTTCCATACTCAATCCAAACCTTGCTGCTGCCGAGTCTTTGAGAAAAATAGTCCTGCAGGATCAAGGTGCGGATAAGAACCAATCAGCTGACATTTCCCTTGAATTCCTGACGCCTTACGCAATTCCGGAACAGGAAGTTATCACACTCTCGCAACTGCTGAAGCCTGTTTCAGTTGAAACCGCCGAGGCCTTTCAAAATGCCAGAATATCACCCGAACTGCTTGCTGAATGAACCATGACCGCAACTGATTTCGCACAATATAACCTGCTTCCCAGCCTGCAAAACTCCGGAATGTTGGACTCAGCCGGTGAATCAAAAATCTGGTTTGGCCTGCTTAATCTAAGTGATTATCCAGCAGATGAATTTCCGGACACTGGGCAAATCGCGGATTATATATTTGCTGAACTTGAGCTACCTGAAATACAAATTTTTCTGCTGTTGATCGAGAGAAAACAGCATGAACCATGGACAGAAAATACAGATGTTGTCTATTTTCAGCAATTGTGTGAAATCAAAATCCAAAACACTAATCACCTTCAGCAGAACACTGAATTAATAAAAAGGGGCTGTGTCTGGAAAGACCGACTTTCTACCGACAATTTACAAGAAATGATAACGCAAAATCCGGATGCAGCACTGGAATCTGTCGCCAGAAATAGAGAGTGCGTTATCGTCAATACTGCTCAAGCTTTACGCCTCGAAGTCCTCAACATCCCAAAACCGTGGGGACATGAAGGCTGGTACACAGGAGTTGAAAAACGAGGTGTGGTGAAAGTCGCAGACGAATACGGAAAAACAGAATTGCCTTATGCACTGACTCTTTTCAAAAAACAACTGCTTGCGGACTATTCAGCAGCATTGATCTTACTCAAAACTCTCAATCCAGTTGCAGAGGATGTGCTTGGAGATTTGTATTATGAAATGCATGAAGAAAAGTGGGAAGTTTATGTAGTGACAGAAATTGACAAAACCGCCTGGCCTTCCGGAACAGGAATCATCAAGGCAGGACTACATCCCGATAAAATAGCTGAATATCAGCAAAATAATGCAGAAAAATGGTCAGAGGTTCTCCTCAAAGATTTTAAAAAGGCAATTGCTGAATATGAAAATATTAGACGTCAAATTGATGAATCTACAGCAGATATTTCAACTGAACTTTCTGCACAGGAACTCTTACTCAGGAAAAAAGCTGCAGAATTTGTTGGCGACTGTTCTGTCAAAGTAGGTGACATTGTCAGCTTTCCGGTATTCCAGATGCACTCTTTACGTCATGGAATCAAGGTCATAGAATTTCAAACACCACATTACGAACGTTTGATTGTGATGTTTGCACAAAAAGTTCTCACCCAGAAACATTGGGATACAGCAGATGCCTTAAGTAAAATGCATCCGGAAATTTATCAGCAGCCGGAACTGGAAAAACTTCACCAATCAGCAGGTATGCTGGTCGAGCGATTTGTTGATTTTCCGCAGTTCACTGCTGACCGAATTTCTCTGGACACTGGCCAGACATGGGCTGATCAACTCGACGGACAATACCATTTGCTAATTAGTATTTCCGGTCAGGCTACTGTTTTTCCGGAAAACGGTAAATCAGTAATTTTAAACCCTGAAGAAGCACTTTTTTTAGCAGTGAGCATGGGAAGTTATCAGGTACAAAGTACAGGAGATACTCCGCTAATTTACTTAAAGGCAATGCCGAAATAACACATGATTGTAGAAGTTGCCCTTAATTTACCGCTCCGTAGGTCTTTTGATTACCGCTGGCCGGATAATCTT
>Ga0233427_10001443_pt1 | contig 25463 bp, 23 predicted proteins | sample SI_118_April2016_5_FD_179885 | JGI IMG/M metagenome (GOLD analysis project Ga0233427, IMG submission 179885) | Seawater microbial communities from Saanich Inlet, British Columbia, Canada - SI_118_April2016_100_MG | ecosystem: Environmental > Aquatic > Marine > Inlet | place: Canada: British...
AAAAAATGTAGTAATCATTGGTACTCAGTGGGGTGACGAAGGTAAAGGCAAAATTGTTGATTTGATTACTGACAAAGTTAGCTCTGTAGTTCGTTTTCAGGGCGGACATAATGCCGGACATACTTTAGTGATTGATGGCAAGAAAACTGTATTACATCTCATTCCATCTGGCATCCTTAGAAGCAACGTTAACTGCTATATTGGACATGGCGTAGTATTATCAATGACTGCACTCTTGAAAGAGATGGCAGAGCTTGAGGACTCTGGTGTTGATGTTAAATCTCGCTTAAAAATTAGCCCAGGTTGTCCTTTGATTCTTCCGTATCACATCGAACTTGATAACGCCCGAGAGCTTCACAGAGGCAAAGCAGCTATTGGCACTACTGGAAACGGCATAGGCCCAGCTTATGAAGATAAAGTCGCCAGGAGGGGGCTCCGTGTTGGAGACTTGCTCGACGAGGCGCTATTTTCAGAAAAGTTAAAAGAGGTTGTCGATTATCATAACTTTAGTCTAGAGAACTATTATAAACAGCCACCTGTCGACTATTCAAAGGTTTTGTATGAATGCCTAGATCAAGCTATGGCGGTTAGGCCAATGATTTTAGACGTTGCCGATGAACTCCATCAGCAGATGAATAATTCTGAAAATATCTTATTTGAGGGTGCTCAAGGTGCACTCCTAGATATTGACCAAGGCACCTACCCATTTGTTACATCCTCAAATACAACTTCAGGAGGAGCGGTAACTGGATCTGGCGTTGGTGTTAGAGATATTGACTATGTCTTAGGTATTGTTAAAGCTTACACAACCAGAGTTGGCGGAGGACCATTCCCAACAGAACTTGATTATGATGTGAATACTGATGAGGGAGACCCTGTAGGAAGAGAGCTTTGCTCAAAAGGGCATGAGTTTGGTGCAACAACTGGTCGCCAAAGGCGATGTGGCTGGCTTGATTTGGTGATATTAAATCGTTCATTTAGACTAAACGCAGTAAGCGGGATTTGTCTAACTAAGCTTGATGTAATGGATGATTTGGATACAATTAAGATTTGTGTCGCTTACGAGATCAATGGTGAAAGGACCTCTATTCCACCATTTTCTGCAGAGGGCTACAGCATTGCAAAGCCAATCTATATTGAAATGCCAGGCTGGAAAACCTCAACAATAGGAACTCATTCTTATGACGACTTGCCTTTAGAGGCTCAAAACTACATCAAAAAAATTGAAGAGCTAAGCCAACTTCCTGTTGATATTCTTTCAACAGGTCCCGATAGAGATGAAACGTTGATATTGAAAAATCCATTTGAATAATCTTCAAATACTCTATACTTAGCACATTATGTCAGACCCTCACTATCATCGTGAAGCGGAAAAATATGAGAGCCCGATTCCTTCTCGAGAACATATTTTAAGTTTTATTCAAGAAAAACCCAAAAGCAAGCGCCAGCTTTTTGAACTTCTCTCCCTTGAAGATGACCAAAAAAAAGCCTTTGAGAGGCGTTTAAGAGCAATGGTCAGAGATAAGCAGCTAAGCTGTAACAAAAGTGGTGTTTATCGTCCTTTTTCAAACAGAGGTCTTTTATCTGGCACTGTGATAGCAAACCCTAAAGGATTTGGTTTTGTATCACTAGACAAGGGCGGTAAAGATTTAAGGCTTTCAAGTCAGCAAATGAAGCTAGCATTTCATGGAGATAAGGTCAAAGTTCGTCTTTTAAATCGCAAACTAGATTCGGAAATTGTTGAAGTGACTCAGACTGTTAGCACCCTTGTTGGAAGGCTTCACATGAACCATCAAGTAAGTTATGTCGTTGTTGATGATAAGCGTATCAAGCACCAAGTAGATATTGTTAAGCATCTACCAGGATGCAAGGACAATCAAGTCGTTGTCGTTGAAGTTTTAACCTCGCCAACCCTCGAAAAAAATGCAACCGGAAGAATCACTTCAATCCTTGGGAATTATTTAGATGAGGGAGTCGAGGTTGACTCTGCAATTTATCGTCACCAAATTCCATCTACTTTTGGAGAAAAAGCTTTAAATGAGTCAGCAAAACTGCCAACTCAGGTATTGGCCAGTGATAAAAAGAATCGAGTTGACATTACGCACCTAGAGCTGGTTACAATTGATGGCGAAGATTCAAGAGATTTTGATGACGCTGTTTACGCTAAACCATCTGCAAAGGGATGGAAGTTAATTGTTGCTATTGCTGATGTATCACACTATGTCAAGGAAGGCACTGAACTTGACAATGAGTCATTGGAGAGAGGAAACTCGGTTTATTTCCCCCACAGAGTTGTCCCTATGTTGCCTGAGGTAATCTCTAATGGGTTATGCTCTCTGAACCCTAAAGTTGAGAGGCTCTGTATGGCCTGTGAGATGGAGATTGATTCTTTAGGCTCTCTTTTGGAGTATAAATTTTATCCAGCTGTCATGCTATCTCATGCACGATTAACCTATACAGAGGTTAATGAAATGCTAGAGAGCAGAAAAAGTCCATTAAGAAAGAAATACAAAAATGTTATAAAAAATGTGGACTTTTTGTATGGGCTGTATCAAACACTCAGGATTTCTAGACAAAAAAGAGGTGTTATGGATTTTGATAGAATTGAAAGTCAAATTCTATTCGACGATAAAGGAAAAATTGAAAATATTATTGCCCGAAAAAGGAACGATGCCCATAAACTGATTGAAGAGTGCATGTTGATGGCTAATCAGGCAGCTGCAAAATATCTTCAAAGAGAAAACGAAGACTTTCTGTATCGCGTTCACCCTAAGCCAACTCCTGAAAAGGTCGAAATTACGAGGCAGTTTTTAACTGCAATTGATCTCAGACTGGATGGAGGGCTCGAGCCAGATTCGAGTGATTTTGCCAAATTGCTTAAAAATGCAATAGGCAGGGAAGACGAGAATATTATTAAAACAGTCGTCTTGCGAACGATGAAGCAGGCCACCTATACCCCAAAAAATGAAGGTCATTTTGGTTTAGCTTTTGAAGATTATGCTCATTTTACTTCCCCAATACGTCGCTACCCAGATCTTTTAGTTCATCGAGCTATCAAAAGATCACTATCAAACAATAAACGTGAACAGTCTCAAAGAATGACAGAAATGGGCACTCATCTTTCTATGACTGAGAGGAGGGCTGATGATGCCTCAAGGGATGTTGAGCAATGGCTAAAGTGTGAATATATGAGAGACAAGGTTGGAGATAGCTTCAATGGTGTCATTTCTGGAGTTGCTGGATTCGGCTTATTTGTAGAGCTTACAGATATTTTTGTTGAGGGTCTGGTCAGTGTTCGCGATTTAAAGGAGGATTACTTTAACTTTGATGATGTTCATCATCAGCTTAAAGGTCAAAGAGGCGGTAAAATTTATCGTTTAGGAGATACGATTACAGTTAAGGTGGCCTCAGTAAATCTTGACGACAGAAAGATAGAATTCGTTCCAGTCAATTAATCATTTACAAAATTATTCAGTTATTGCGCCGCGAGAAGCTGATTGAGCAAGTTTTGCGTATTTAGCGAGCACACCTTTTGTGTATCTAGGTTTGGGCTGTTTCCAATTTGAAAGCCTTTGATTAATAATTGACTCGTCCACAATCAGTTCAAGGCGATTATTTTCAGCATCAATTAGAATTTCGTCACCATCCTCAATGACAGCAAGCGTACCGCCTGTATATGCTTCAGGTGTAATATGACCTACCACAAATCCGTGTGTGCCCCCTGAAAATCTTCCATCAGTAATGAGTGCCACTTTTCCGCCAAGACCCTTCCCCATGACAGCCGAAGTAGGCGCTAACATTTCTCTCATGCCCGGGCCTCCTTTGGGTCCCTCGTATCGAATGACAATAACATCACCTTCAACAATTTGATCCTTCAAGATGGCTTGAAGGGCATCTTCTTCGCATGCAAATGTTTTTGCATTACCTCTAAAAGTTAACCCTTCTTTTCCAGTAATTTTGGCAACAGCGCCTTCAGTTGCAAGATTACCTCTTAGAATTCTTAAGTGAGAGTCCTTTTTAATTGGCCTATCTAAAGGCATGATAATTTCTTGGTCAGCATCATACGGCTGGACATTTTGTAAGTTTTCAGCTAAAGTTTTGCCAGTTACTGTCAAGCAGTCTCCGTGAAGCATATCTGCGTCTAAAAGCATTTTCATTAACGGTAATGTTCCACCAATCTGGACCAGTTCACTCATCATATATTTACCCGATGGCTTCAGGTCTGCAAGAACAGGAACTTTAGCGCCAATTCGCGTAAAGTCATCGATAGTCAGGTCAACATTAATAGCGTCAGCCATAGCGATTAAATGAAGCACAGCATTCGTTGATCCTCCAAGCGTGATGATGAGAGTGATAGCATTTTCAAATGCCTTCTTAGTCATAATATCACTCGGCTTGATGTCTTTTTCTAACAGGTTTAATACCGCTTCACCAGCCCTAGAACAATCTGTATTTTTGTCATCAGAGATTGCATCCTGAGATGACGAGTTCGGAAGGCTCATTCCAAGCGCTTCAATTGCAGAAGCCATAGTATTGGCTGTATACATTCCACCGCAAGAGCCAGGACCAGGAATTGCAGTAGATTCAATTTGCTCAAGTTCTATATCACTAATGTCATTATTCGCTCTTTTACCAACGGCCTCAAAAACGCTCACTATATCAGTATGGTTGGCACCAGGCTGAATGGTTCCGCCGTAAACAAAAACAGAGGGACGGTTTAGTCTTGCAAGTCCCATTACACATCCAGGCATATTTTTGTCACACCCACCAATCGCAACAACCCCATCAAATCCTTGGCAGGCTGTCACTGTTTCTATTGAATCAGCAATCACTTCTCTAGAAACAAGTGAATATTTCATACCTTCTGAGCCCATTGAGATGCCATCTGAAATAGTTATTGTATTAAATACAACAGCTTTTCCTCCCGCACTATTTACGCCTTTCTCGGCTTCACTAGCCAAGTCATTAATATGCATATTGCATGGCGTCACCATCGACCATGTTGACGCAATTCCAACTTGAGGTTTTTTGAAATCTTCTTTTTTAAAGCCTACAGGGTATAGCATTGCTCTGGATGCAGCTCTCTCGTAGCCATCAATTACAACTGAGGAATATTTTCTAGTATTTGACATTACTTTTAAATTATCAAAAAATACAAATTTTAGACTAAAATAACCCGCTTCTAATAGCAATTAAGGCGCCAAGTTGAGTAAAGTAAGGCAAATTATCGAATTAATGCAACCTTTTGTAGAAGAGGGTAGGTTGCTTGAAAGAAGCTATGAGGCTATCAATAATAGCATTAATGAATTTGTTTTTATTGAGGAAGATAACAAAATTATTGCCTGTGCTGCATTAAAAATATACAAAGAGGATAACGTTGGCGAAATATATGCGCTCGTTGTGAATAAGAATTTTCATAATACAGATATATCAACAAAATTAATGGAGCTGTTAATTAATAAAGCTTCTGAGTTAAATTTAAGTTCAATTTTTGCGCTATCTAAATATGGTGGAAGATTCTTCTTCAGGTTTGAATTTGTTGAGAGTAAATTAAGTTTCCTTCCTGATTCAAGACAAAAGAGTTATGATTATGAAAGAAAATCTATTATTTACTCTAGGAAAATCTAAATTTATTTTGATTAAATTATATTTTAGTCCAGCTTTTTGATGAAACTTAAAGATAGAATCCGTGGATACCTTCCAGTTGTCATAGATGTTGAAACATCAGGTTTTAATGAAAAAACTGACGCTCTTTTGGAGATTTGTGCAATTATTCTTGGGATAGATGAAGAAGGCTCCTTTTTTCCAAAAAAAACACTGCACTTCCATGTTGTGCCCTTCAAAGGCGCAAACATTGAAGCCTCAGCAATCAAATTTAATGGCATTGATATTGATAACCCTTTTAGGCTCGCTGTGAGTGAAAAGGAGGCATTATCAGAGATATTTAATCGCATTAATGAAGAGTTAGCTAGGGAGGGTTGCAATCGGTCTATACTTGTTGGCCACAACGCTTTTTTTGATCTTGGGTTTATCAAGGAGGCTACACTTAGAGCAGCCTTAAAGAGCCCTTTTCATCAGTTTTCGACGATAGATACCGTCAGTCTATCCGCCCTTTATTGTGGCGAAACTGTCCTCGCTAAAGCGATCTCTAAAACGGATATTGAATGGGATAACAATGAGGCACATTCGGCACTTTACGACACGCAAAAAACATCAGAGCTTTTTTGTAAAATATTTAATTCTCACAAACTAACGTTGAAGGATTAATCCTCAATTTTTCTTAAATACTTATAATCCATAGCCCACTTAATGAACTCCTCTGTATTGATAGAGTTGCTCTGGAATCTCTCTCTTAAAAGATGATTTTCTACTCTTTGAAAAAAAATAAGGTTCAATAAGCTTTTTTTCATACCAGTCACATCATTCAATTTAGTTTTAAATAAGTCGGAATCTAATCGCTTTGCATGAATAGGATTAATGCCTAATAGAATCAAAAGACACTCGTTAAAACTTAACTTGGATTTATTAATCAAAAAGTCATGCCAAATAGTTCTTGTTGCGAGTTGGTTTTTAGATGGATTTATCGCTTTAAAGTCAAGAATTTGCTCGTCTAACAGGGTTTCGATGAATTCAAGGTTTTCTCTTGCATCTGGGCGATCGTCCTTTTTAAGTGCAGATTCTTTTAATCTAAGAATTTCAAATTTGATGTTTTCAGCAGTTCTATTATGAAAAATTGTATAATTTGTTTGCAGCATATTAATTGATTGTGATTAATTATATTTGGTTTCTTGCTCTAAGGTCCATTTCCTGATTTGCTCAGTAATTTCTGATGTTTTTAAATTAGAATTTGTAATTGCTTCACCAATAACTACAGTAATCTCTCCAGGTTTTTTTAAAAAACCACCCTTAGGCCAAAGCCTTCCAGCATTATGATACACGGGAGTAATGCTATGCCCTGTTTTCTTTGCTATTGCGCTACCTCCGTTTTGGTAAGCGCCTAATACGCCATATGGCTGCCTTGTCCCTTCAGGATAAATAACAACCGAGATTCCTTGGTTGAGTCTATCTGCCCCCTGATTAATTACTTTTTTAAGAGCGTTTAGTTTGTCACCACGGTTAATAATGATTGGCTTCAACAATGCAAGACTCCATCCGAATACAGGAAGCCAAAGAAGTTCTCGTTTTAAGACCCAAGTATGAGCCGGGAAGATTGTTTGAAAAGCCAAGGTTTCCCATGTGGATTGATGATTAGAGACTATGATGGATGAGGATTTAATAATATTTTCTTGGCCTATCACCTTAGTTTTAATATTCACAGTGACTTTTAACCACCATATGCAAAATATAGCCCATTGAGATAGAAACTTTTGACGAGTTGGGTAGCTAGAAAAAATGATCAGTAAACTCGCCAAGGTGATCAAAATTAAACTAATAATTGAGCCAACAAAGTACAATAGTGATCTGAAAAGTATCATGGCTTATAGATGTCTAAGCGTTATAATTCTATATAAAATTTTACTAACTTTATAACCTACTGTTATGCCTATTTTATGATTACCATGAAACATCCTTTAATTATTGATTTAAATGTAATCTTATGAATATCATTATTGGCTTGGTCTCTTTACTCATCGGTGCAGCATTTAGCTACTATGTGCTTAATAAGAAATTATTCTCAATCTCTCAAAAGAATATTCAACTTGAAACAAAATTAGATGAAAAAGAAAAGAATTATGCTGAAAAAATCCAGCTTGTTGATCATTTAAAGAATCAAGTCAATAATGAGTTTAAGACTATCGCTTCAGACATTTTGAAGACTGACCGTGATAAGCTCAAGGTTGACAATTCTGACTTGTTGACGCCGCTTCAAACTCAGCTTAAGAGTTTTAGAGATAGGATTGAAACAATTACAAAGGAACAGGTCGAGGAAAGGACCACATTAAAAGAGCAAATCAAATCTCTCCATGATGCCAATCTTGAAACACAGCAGTCAGCAAAGAATCTAACGGATGCGCTAACTTATGACAACAAAATTCAGGGAGACTGGGGCGAGGAGATATTAAGCTCTCTATTATCAAGTTATGGGTTTCAAGAGGGGGTTGAGTTTGACCTTCAAAAGCAATATAAAAATGAAATGGGTGAAAAGTTTAAGCCTGATGTTATTCTCCATTTGCCTGAGGGAAAGGATGTTGTAATAGATTCAAAGGTGTCCCTAAAAGATTACGTTGACTATGTCGCTGATCAATCTAATGAGTTAGCTTTAAAAAAGCACATTGCCTCGATAGAAAACCAAATAAAAAATATTAGCATTAAAGAGTATGAAAATCTTGAAGGTGTGAGGAGTCTGGACTTTATTTTTGTTTTTATTCCTATTGAGGGTGCTCTTCTTCTTGCTCTTCAGCATAAACACAGTTTGTTTGATGACGCCCTCAAGAAGAATATTATGCTCGTCTCACCGTCCATGCTGAGTATGAGTCTGAAAACTGTTAACTTCATGTGGCAAACGGATAAACAAAATAAAAATGCTGACGAGATTGCGCGACAAGCTGCTGGAATGTATGACAAGCTTGCCCTTTTTATTGAGGATTTAGATAAGATTGAGAGTCAACTTGAAAAAACGAAAGAGGGATTTTCTAGTGCTAGAAATAAGTTGTCTACAGGAAAAGGTAATTTAATTAGTAGGGCAGAAAGACTTAAAGCACTTGGAGTTAAATCAAATAAGGAAATTAGTGAATGATAGTTTCTCAAAATCACAATATAAAACATGACGAGTTTAAAGGTAAAGTTGTACTAGTGACTGGTGCAAATAGAGGTTTTGGTTTAGCTATAACAATGGATCTCGCCAGAGCTGGCGCAACTGTCATTATGCTAGGAAGGGATCTAGGATCGCTTGAGTATGCTTATGATGCGGTCGTTGATGCAGGCCTAAAAGAGCCTATCCTTTACCCTTTGGATTTAGAGGGTGCAACGCCAGAAAATTATCAAGAACTCCAAGACAATTTGCTTAACCAGTTTGGGAAACTGGATGGACTAGTTCATAACGCATCAATACTGGGCACACAGATGCCGATCGAGCAGTATGATATTAAACTATGGTATTCAACAATCCAAATCAATCTGAATGCTCCATTCATGCTAACCCAGTTTCTGATTCCTGCTCTATTGAAATCAGATGATGCCAGGATTATATTTTTATCTTCAACAGTAGGCAGGAAGGCAAGGGCCTACTGGGGTGCATACAGCGTTAGTAAGTTTGGTATAGAGGGTTTTGCTAAGACACTCTCTGAGGAGCTAGAAAAAACCCAAATTAGCGTAAACACAGTTAATCCTGGGAAACTGCGGACTGAGATGAGAAGGACAGCGTACCCTGCTGAAGATTCTTCAACAGTTCCATTGCCAGAGGATAAAAGTCAGGCTATTGTTCACTTGTTGTCAAGCTCAAGTCCAAAAATAAATGGTGAGCAGTTAACAATTCCAGATTAATTTATCTCTGAAGGTCGGGAGTAAGATACGGGTGAATTTTCTTAAGTATTTCTTTGTAGACGCCTGCATTTCCGGCAACAACGTTTCCAGTCTCCATGTATTTATCTCGTCCTGAAAAATCACCAATAAAACCTCCAGCTTCTTTAACAAGAAGGGCGCCAGCTGCCATATCCCAAGAGTTAAGTCCAATCTCCCAAAATCCATCAAGTCTACCTGCAGCCACATAAGCTAAATCTAAGGCAGCAGCCCCCGCTCTTCGAATGTCAGACACGTGAGGCAGTATTGCTTTAAATGTGTCAAGATAGCAATCTAAATGTTGAGGATTTTTAAATGGAAAGCCAGTTCCAATGAGGGTGTCATCTAGCCCACTTGATACGGTCACCCTAATTCTTTCATTATTGAGATAAGCGCCTTCTCCCTTAGAGGCTGTATAGAGCTCCTCCTTGAATGGGTCATAGATGACAGCATGCGTAGCAACTCCTTTTTCAAGTAGCGCTATTGAAACGGCGTACTGAGGAAACCCATGAAGGTAATTAGTGGTACCATCTAATGGATCGATAATCCAAAGAAAATCATCATCACCAAGAGTTTTGCCACTCTCCTCAGCCAAAATAGAATGTTTTGGAAAGGCCTTTTTAATCTCGTTTATAATGGCTTTTTCAGCCGTTTTATCAACCTCTGAAACAAAGTCATTAATTGATTTGCTTTCAATGGTAAGTATGTCGACCTGATTGTGATACCTTAAAATAACATCACCAGCTGCTCTGGCAGCTCTAACTGCAATATTGACGGTAGGATGCATGGTAAATGAGCCAAATAAATAAAGAGGGGAATTATACCTTGACGAGTTTTGATAAAGTGAGGATTGTCATGGTGAATACGACTGAGCCAGGGAATATTGGTGCTGCTGCTCGCGCTATGAAAAACATGATGCTTTCTGAGTTGTATCTTGTAACGCCATCTAACTTTCCATCAGCAGTTGCAACTGCAAGGGCAAGTGGCGCCGACGATGTACTGTCAAACGCAACAGTTAGCTCTTCACTCGAGGAAGCGCTTAAAGGGGTTAATTTGGTGATTGGCGCGAGTGCTCGTCAACGCAACATTAAATGGAGGCAGCTGGATGTTATAGAAACATGCAGTGAAATTCAATCTGTTGTTTCTAAGGGCAACCAGAAAGTTGCAGTTGTTTTTGGAACTGAAAATTCTGGACTCACAAATGAAGAGCTAGATCTATGTTCAGTTTTAATGACGATACCCGGTAATCCTAAATATTTTTCACTCAATGTAGCATCAGCAATTCAAGTTTTTGCCTATCAGAATTATGTAAGTACTTTAGAAGACAAGTTTGATAATACTTCTGGAGAATTGGCAAGCTTTGAAGATTTAAATAGCTTCTATAAGCATCTTGAACAAGCGCTTGAACATATTAATTACTTTGATGCAAAGAAACCCAAGAGTTTATTAATGAGGCGTTTAAGGAGACTTTTTGGAAGAAGTATGCCTGAGAAAGAGGAGGCTGCAATTTTAAGGGGGATTTTAAATAAAATTAAACCGTATAAGCCATAAGTAAAAAAAGCCCAAAAATCGGGCTTTTTTAATATCAACAAATTTTTCTTAGCCAAGCATAAGTTTGTTCATTCTTTTGACAAATTCTGCAGGCTCTTTAATTTGACCTCCCTCACTAAGAACAGCTTGATCAAATAGGACCTTTACAACATCCTCATCTACTTTTGTTTTAAGTTTCATCACAAGAGGGTGGGTTGGATTTATTTCAAGAATTGGTTTGGTATCTGGCACATCTTGACCTAGAGACTTCATTATTCTTTCCATATTTCCACCTAGTTCATTTTCATCAGCCACCAGACAAGAGGGTGATTCGCTCAAACGACTAGAAACTTTAACTTCTTTAACCTGATTATCTAGAATTTCTTGTGCTTTAGAAATAACTTTTTCATAATCTTTGACTGTTTTTTCTTTCTTCTTCTTGTCTTCCTTTGAGTCTAAATCCTCTAGATCACCTTTTGCAATTGACTTTAATGAAAGCTCTTCAAATTCACCAAAATTTGCAACTAGCCATTCATCCACTCTGTCCGAGAGTAATAAAACTTCAATATCTTTTTGTTTGAAGATTTCTAGATGTGGCGAGCCTTTTGCAGCATCATAATTATCAGCCGTTACATAGTAAATGTTTTTTTGATCTTTGTTCATTCGACCAATATAATCTTTAAGGGAGACTGTTTGATCAGATGAGTCTACTGCTGTTGATGTGAATCTTAAAAGGTTAGAAATTTTATCTTTATTCGCAAAGTCTTCAACCACGCCTTCCTTAATAACCATGCCGAACTCTTTCCAAAAAGTTGCATAATCTTCTGGCTTATTTTTTGACATTTTATCAAGTTCAGAAAGAATACGCTTCACAGAAGCTTTCTTGATTGTGTCAACAACCTTGCTGCCTTGAAGAATTTCTCTTGATACATTTAATGAGAGGTCGGCAGTATCAATTACACCTTTAATAAACCTAAGGTATTGAGGAAGTAACTCTTCATTGCCCTCCATAATAAAAACTCTCTTAGCATATAGCTTAACACCACCTTTTCTTTTAGGCTCCCACATATCAAATGGAGCTTTTTTGGGTATAAAGAGAAGCGATGAATAATCTAGTTTTCCCTCTACTCTATTATGTATTTGAGTTAATGGACCATCAAAGTCATAGGTTAAGGACTTATAGAACTCATCATAATCATTTTGTGACAACTCTTTTTTATCTTTCATCCAGAAGGCTGTCGCTTTATTAATTGTCTCGTAGACGATTTCACTCTCTTCTTCCTCAGAAGCCTTGATCATCATAATAGGAACCGTGATGTGATCAGAGTATTTAGAAACAATACCGCGAAGACGATAATCATCAAGGAATTCTTTTTCAACTTTCTTTATATCAAGAACAATGGTTGTGCCGTAGTCCTCAAGCTTAACTGTTTCAATAGAGTACTCGCCCTTGCCTTTAGAAACCCATTTAGTTCCATTCTCTTTATCGTCACCAGCTTTTCTACTGAGGAGCGTTACAGTATTTGATACGATAAAAGCGGAGTAGAATCCGACCCCGAATTGTCCAATCAGATTAGAATCCTGTGTTTGATTTTTATCAAGACTCTCAAGATACTTTTTTGTCCCAGAATTAGCAATAGTTCCAATATTTTCCATGACTTCATCTTGCGTCATTCCGATACCATTATCTCGAATGCTAATTGTTCCAGCGTCTTTATCTATGTCGATATGAATGCTAGGCTCTTCTTTTCCCTCTAATAATGATTCATTCGATAGCGACTCAAATTTGAGTTTATCAATCGCATCTGATGCATTAGATACTAATTCTCTAAGAAAAATCTCTTTATTTGAGTAAAGAGAGTGAATCATCAAATGTAAGAGTTGTGATACTTCCGTTTGAAATTCATGTGTTTGTTTTTGACTCATTCAAAATCCCCTGTCGTTTTATCTTAAAATGTAAAGATATGGCCAATCATGAAAAAAACAAGTACGATCAAGAAATAATAATGGATCTAATTGAAGCATTTGTTAAGTATTTGGATGTTGAAAAAAATTATGCTCTTAATACAATTACATCCTACAAGCGTGATTTGTTGAAGTTCCATTCCTTCTTGATTGGCAAAAATATTTCCAAATGGAGTGAGATAGATTCTGATGCCTTAAATATTTTTGTCATGGAGCTTAGGCATAGAAATACTTCTGGCAAATCATTAAAAAGATACCTGTCATCAATTAGAGTTTTTTTTAATTACTTGATTGAGAATAATATTATCCAAAAAAATCCAGCCTTATCTATCAAGACTCCAAAAGTTGAGCGCACATTGCCAAAAACTATTAGCTTCGATAATTTAACAAGCATGATGACGCTAAAAACCCATAGTTACAAAGAGTTGCGCTCAGTCTTGATGATTGAACTTCTTTATTCGTGTGGTCTACGTGTATCAGAGCTAGTTGCAATTGATCTTGTAGATTTCGATCTCAATGAGGGCTTTGTTAAAGTTATGGGTAAAGGTGGAAAAGCAAGATTTTCTCCAGTAGGGGAAACAACTATTAGTGTCCTTAAAAGATATCTACAAAAGAGACCTAATTGCAATTCAGATGCATTATTCTTAAATCACAAGAACATAAGAATTTCTACGAGAACAGTTCAGAATGTTGTTAAGAATAGAGCATTAGAAGTGGGCATATCAATCAATGTTCATCCACATATGCTCCGACACGCAGCAGCCACACACTTTTTACAGTCAAGCCACGACTTAAGGTCTGTTCAAGAGTTTTTGGGACACAAAAGCATTAAGAGCACTCAAGTCTATACGCACCTAGATTTTTTAGAATTATCTAAAGTTTATGATGAATTTCATCCAAGAGCAAAAAAATGATAGTTAATTCCAAAATAAAGCTTGCCTTGCATCATTTAAGGATTGGAGTCATTGCTCATCCTACAGATACGATTTATGGTCTAGGATGTCTAGCAAATAATACTAGCGCTATTCAAACAATCATAAATCTAAAAAAAAGAGACGCTAAAAAAGGATTCATACTTTTAGCATCAAACATCAGTTTTTTGACCCCTTATATTGATTCAAATATAAATAGTAGCCTTTTAAAAAAATTAGCTAAACCTACAGATACTCCAACTACATACTTGGTTCCAAAGTCAGATGAGTTGTCACCATTACTTAGTGGTGATAATGATCTCTTGGCTGTTCGAATTACCTCTGACCCACTTATCACTTACTTTTGCGAAAATACAGGTTCAGCGTTAATTTCTACAAGTGCAAATTTACAAGGCAAAAAGGTTGCTAAAACAACACTTGAATTAAAGAGGTATTTTGGTAATGACCTTGCATTTGAACTGCCCCCAAATATGTATAATTCAGTGCCCTCAAAAATTATTAATTTAATGACTGGTGAGCAGTTAAGGTAAAAATATTTTTTTGACTAAGATCAATGTTTTAATAATCTTATTCGTTAAAATTTAGTGCAAATGATTGAACAAATTAAAAAATACTTATTATCCCTTCAAGTTGACATATGCAATGAGTGTGAAAAATTAGATTCGATATCTAATTTTGATACCGATATATGGAAAAGAGAAGATGGAAGAGGGAGTGGGATAACACGAGTTATTTCAGATGGAAGCTTATTTGAAAAAGGTGGAGTGAATTACTCTATTATCACTGGCGATGAAATGCCCAAATCAGCAACAGCCCAGAGGCCAGAACTAGAAGGCAGAAAATACACTGCTCTTGGCGTTTCTTTGGTACTTCATCCAGATAACCCTTATATTCCAACGACACACGCCAACCTAAGGTTTTTTATGGCTGAAGAGAAGGGAAAAGAACCTATCTGGTGGTTTGGAGGAGGTTTTGACTTAACACCATATTATGGATTTGATGAAGATGCAATTCACTGGCATCAAACCGCAAAAAAAGCTTGTTCACCTTTTGGCGAAAAAACCTATTATGACTATAAAAAGTGGTGCGATGATTACTTTTACTTAAGTCACAGAGGTGAGCAGCGCGGTGTCGGAGGACTATTCTTTGACGATCTGAACGAAGGCGGTTTTGAAAAATGCTTTGAATTTATACAGAGTGTTGGAAATCATTTCACCCTGGCTTACCTTCCAATCGTAAGGAAAAGAATGAATACTGCATACACTTTAAAGGAGAAAGAGTTTCAGCTCTTTAGGCGCGGGCGCTACGTAGAATTTAATCTAATTCAAGATAGAGGAACACTGTTTGGACTCCAAAGTGGCGGTAGAACGGAGTCTATTTTGATGTCATTACCACCCACAGTAAAGTGGGCATATCAATACAAAGTAGGGTCCAAAAGCGATGAGGAAAGATTAACTAGTCACTTTTTAAAGCCAAAAGATTGGGTTTGATACAGGTCAACTAGAGTTGAGTAAATTTCTATTTTAAAGTTTTAAAAACTAGGATATAATCCACCCTGAAATATCTTATGTTGGTCTCTACTGAGTCAACATTCGTTTGCAACGGCGCAGACTTCTGACAATGCCTGTCATTTTTTTAAATTTACTATTTTAATAGGGAGTATAGCTATGTCTGCAAAAGATGTAATGAAGACAATCGAAGAACAGAATGTTAAGTTTATAGATTTTCGCTTCACAGATACAAAAGGTAAGGAACAACATGTAAGTGTACCTGCTCACACAATTGATGCTGAAAAGCTGGAAGAGGGTCAAATGTTTGATGGCTCTTCAATTTCTGGCTGGAAAGATATTAACGAGTCTGACATGATTTTAATGCCTGATTGTGATGCAGCAATTATTGATCCATTTACCGAAGAGGTTACTCTTAACATCCGTTGTAATATTATTGAGCCTTCAGATATGAAGGGTTATGTTAAAGATCCACGTTCAATCGCTCACAGAGCGGAAGCTTATCTTAAAGACACTGGAATCGGTGATACAGCTTATTTTGGTAATGAGCCTGAGTTTTTTGTCTTTGATAGCGTTAAATGGGATACTGGTTTTGGAATGGGAACAGCTTTCTATGAAATCAGTTCTGAAGAGGCTGCCTGGTCTTCAAAGATTGACTTAGAGGGTGGCAATAAAGGACACCGCCCAAGAGTAAAAGGTGGATATTTTCCAGTACCACCGGTTGACTCACTGCATGACCTGCGTTCTCAGATGTGTTTAGCCATTGAAGAAATGGGTGTCACAACAGAAGTCCATCACCATGAGGTTGGCACTGCTGGACAATGCGAAATTGGTGCATTATTTAATACTTTAGTAAAAAAAGCTGATGAAACACAAATTTTAAAATACTGTGTTCACAATGTTGCTCACCTTTATGGAAAGACTGCAACATTTATGCCAAAACCAATTGCTGTTGATAATGGAAATGGTATGCATGTTCATATGTCAATCGCAAAAGATGGCAAGAATTTGTTTGATGGTGACGGCTATGGAAACCTGAGTGAAACTGCTCTTTACTATATCGGCGGCATTATAAAACATGCAAGAGCGTTGAATGCTTTTACAAACCCTTCGACTAACTCATATAAGCGCTTAGTTCCAGGATTTGAGGCGCCAGAAATGCTTGCTTACTCTGCTAAGAATCGTTCAGCAGCTATAAGGATTCCATTCGTGACTAACCCTAAAGGACGAAGAATTGAGGTTCGCTTCCCTGACTCAACTGCAAATCCATACCTTGCTTTTGCTGCCTTGCTTATGGCAGGCCTTGATGGCATTAAGAATAAAATTCATCCTGGAGAGCCAGCAGACCAAGATCTATATGAAGAGCATGATGCATCGATTCCAAAAGTAAGTTCAATGCTTCATATCGCCTTAGAAGAGCTTGATAATGATCGTGAATTCCTCAAACAGGGTGGTGTATTTACTGATGAGGTTATTGATTCATTTATTAATCTTAAAATGGAAGAGGTTACTGCAATGAGAGCTTCACCTCAGCCACTTGAATTTGATTTATATTACAGCTGTTAATTAAATCAATATCAAATTAATAAAAAAGCCGCTCTTCGCGGCTTTTTTATTGTTTATATAGCTTATTGGTATGCGGTAAAATTTCATTATTGAAGTTTAATAAAATACACAATGACTGAAGTAAGGAATGATTGGAAATTGGACGAGATAAAGGCTCTTTTTGAGCTTCCTTTTAATGACCTTCTTTTTAAGGCGCACTCTACTCACAGAGCGAATTTTGATCCTAATAAGGTTCAAGTAAGCTCTTTACTCAACATTAAAACAGGTGCATGTCCAGAAGATTGCTCTTATTGTTCTCAAAGCTCAAAATATGATACTGGCCTTGAGCGTGAAAAATTAATGGAAATTGATGAGGTGTTGCAGCAAGCACAAAATGCAAAAAATAAAGGAGCAACAAGATTCTGTATGGGAGCAGCCTGGAGGAATCCAACAGACAAGAGTCTAGATAAAGTTATCCCAATGATCCAAGGCGTCAAAGCAATGGGAATGGAGACATGTGTTACCTTGGGTATGCTCTCTCCAAAACAAGCATCTACGCTGAAAGAGGCAGGTCTCGATTACTACAATCATAATATAGACACATCAAAAGAAAACTATCCAAATGTTATTACGACAAGAAATTTTCAAGATAGGTTGGACACTTTAGCTGCTGTAAAAGATGCCAATATCAACGTATGTAGCGGTGGAATTCTAGGTATGGGGGAGACTGAAATTGACCGAGCCTCTATGCTTCAATCTCTAGCTAATCTTGAACAACATCCTGATAGTGTTCCGATCAACTTACTTGTTCCAATTCCAGGTACACCTTTTGAAAGTGTAAAGCCACCAAGTGAGAGTGAATTTGTACGAACAATTGCTGTAGCGAGAATTTTAATGCCAAAGTCCGTTGTGAGACTATCTGCTGGAAGGCTTGACATGGGAGAAGGGATGCAGGCGCTATGTTTTTTTGCTGGCGCAAACTCAATCTTCTATGGTGAACAACTACTAACGACAGATAATCCAACTGTGGCAAATGACAAGCTTCTTTTTAATCGCCTCGGCATCAATGGAGAAGTTGATCAGCAATCAGTTTCTCAGGATTTGACACTCTAAGCATCTCTAGTCTTCTAGACATCTCATAAAGCTTTTCTTCACTCAGAAGCTGTATCTCTTTGTCAATTGCATCGGAGTGAAGTTTTGTTTCTTCTAAAAGAATTCCAGCCTGATTATTACTGAGAATCTCAGCGTTAACTTTCTGATGATTGTCTATGGCATAGGGAAAAGGAATTAGTACAGCTAATGAGTTTGATGCAATCAATTCAGAGATTGTCATGGCTCCAGCTCGAGAAACTACTAGGTCTGCCCACGCATAAGCTTCTGCCATGTTTTCTATAAATGCCTCAATCTTTACTTCAGAATGCATTGTATTTGCGTACAAAGCTTTAACCTCTTCAAGGTGACTTTCTCCTGTTTGATGCCATATGCTTAGGGGAGTTTTAATATTAGGAATCGTCTGATTAATTTTTTTTGCACCCAAAGAGCCCCCCAGAACCAGTAAGTTTTTAATTGATTTAGGTTTATTTTTAAGAATTGGATTAAACAATATTGGATTGCCTGTTGTTATCGCTTTAATTCTCTCAGGAAAAGTATTTTCAAATGCTTGAAAGCATTTAAAGGCAAGTTTGCTTAGTAATGCATTTGTTGTTCCAGGAATAGTATTTTGTTCATGAATAAATAAAGGTATAAAAAAAATTTTAGAAATTAAACCACCTATTCCAGAGGCATAACCACCCATTCCAATGACTCTATTAGGCCTTGATTTTATAAAGACGGCAATAGTCTGAACAAACCCAAAACTCAGCAGAAAAAAAGCTTTTAAGACAGTTAGTAGATTTTTACCCCTCAGGCCACTACTGTAAACCCCATAGAATTTATAACCATGTTCTGGAACTAGCCGACTTTCCATTGCATTTATACCACCAAGCCATTCTACAACTACACCTCTGTCTGTAAGTTCTTTTGCAATAGCTAGTGCAGGAAAAATATGACCACCAGTGCCACCAGCCATAATAAGAATTTTTTTAGACATAATTTTGCTGTTTTGAATACTTTGTTCTATTTTCCATGTCAACTCGCAAAATAATTGCCAAAGAAATAATTGCAAAAATCATAGAAGTGCCACCATAGCTTAATAGCGGCAATGTGAAACCTTTTGGAGGTATAAGGCCTAGGTTCATTGCAATATTTACTGTAATTTGCATAGAAAACCACGTGCAGATTCCAAAAACAACATAAGAGCTATATTGTCGACCTTTTTGAAGGGCAATTTTAGCAATGGAGAATCCTTTTAAGAGAATAAAAAGAAAGGATAGTAAAACAAACATCATTCCCAAAAATCCTAACTCCTCTCCTATGACAGCAAAAATCATATCTGTATGCCTCTCTGGAAGTGAGTTAGTAGATCCTCTATTTGTAAATTTTTGTATACCTGCACCTATTCCAACTCCAAATAAGTCACCTCTGGCAATCCCAATCAAGGCAGCTTTAGTTTGGTCAAGTTTAGAGTTATCACTAAACCAAAAATCATCTGCCCAAAAAGATACAAACCTTTCGAATCGATTAGGAATTATCATAACAATAATTGCAACCAGCACAAAAAGACCTGAAGTTACTATTGTAAGTTGCTTTATATATGAGCCAGCAGCATAGAGCATAGCCATCGCGGTTAATGATATTATGAGGGTCGCTCCAATATCGGTCTCAAGTAATATTAAGAATCCTGTGACACCAATTATGGCAATTGTTTTTAAAAAACCCATCCAGGGTTTTCTAAGATCTTTTTCTTGGCGCACAAGAAAGCCAGCCATAAATAAGACCATTGATAATTTCATTAATTCTGAGGGTTGAAATTTAAAAAAAACAAAATTAATCCACCGAGTAGAGCCTTTAGCTTCATGACCCACTGGGGTAAAAACAACACATAAAAGAATAAGAGTTAATAAAAATAATGGAATTGAGTATTTTTGAAGAACTGAGATTGGTGTATTTAACATTATTAACCCAGCACTCAAGCCCATAAATATAAATATGGTTTGTTTGATAAAGTAGAGATAGCTTTCATGCGCAGACAATGAGGCTGAAAAAACCATAACCCATCCAAAAACTAATAGGGATAGAATTGACAATAGCAATGTCTTGTCTGGCATTTGCCTTGTTCGCATGTTAGGATTCAATCTCATAAGCAAATATATTTTATACTTATATTAATTCGAAAGTTCTACTAGATATTCATGTGTTTAATAGTTGAGCTATTTGTGACCCTATATGGGATAATCCTGTCTTTTTATAAATTACATTTAGATAATGATTTCTACTGCTAACGTCACCATGCAGTTTGGTGAAAAGCCTCTATTTGAGAATATTTCAGTTAAATTTCAAGCTGGCAATCGATATGGTTTGATTGGCGCAAATGGTTGTGGGAAATCTACCTTGATGAAAATATTGACTGGAGAGTTAAAGCCCACTCATGGCTCTGTTATGACTGGAGAGGGTCAAAGACTTGGTGTTTTATCGCAGGACCAGTTTGCTTTTGAGAAGTATCGAGTTGTTGATACGGTAATCATGGGACACAAAGAGTTGTGGAAAATAAAAGAAGAGAGAGATAGGATATATGGTCTGCCTGAAATGAGTGAGGAAGATGGGATAAAAGTAGCTGAATTAGAAATGGAATTTGCTGAAATGGATGGTTATTCAGCAGAATCTTCAGCAAGTGAGTTACTTTTAGGTCTTGATATACCTTTAGATCAGCACTACGGTTTAATGAGCGAAATTGCTCCAGGTTGGAAGCTTCGAGTTCTTTTAGCTCAAGCCCTGTTCTCAGATCCAGAAATTCTATTATTAGATGAGCCAACCAATAACCTTGATATTAACTCTATCAGATGGTTAGAGGGTGTTTTAAGTGCTAGAAAATCAACAATGGTTATTATTTCACACGATCGTCATTTCTTAAATGGGGTTTGCACCCATATGGCTGATCTAGATTATGGTGCGTTGAATGTTTTTCCTGGTAGTTATGATGACTTCATGGTTGCTGCAACAGCTATTCAAGAGAGAATGCGATCGGATAATGCTAAAAAGGAAGAAAAGATTAAAGATTTAAAACATTTTGTGTCGCGATTTTCTGCAAATGCTTCTAAATCCAAGCAGGCAACGTCACGTCTTAAACAGTTAAATAAGATTGAATTAGACGACATAAAGCCTTCGTCAAGAGTTAGTCCTTATATTATCTTTAATCAAACTAAAGAGTTATTTAGAAACGTACTAGAGGTTCAAGGTTTAAATAAAAGCTTTGATGACGAGCAAGTATTAAAAGATATTAATATCATGATTGAAACTGGTGAGAGGGTTGCAATAATTGGTCAAAATGGTATTGGCAAGAGTACTTTACTTAAAACCTTATTTGGTGAAGTTGAGCCAGACAGTGGTATCACCAAATGGAGTGAAAATTCAAATATTGGATATTATGCTCAAGATCATAATGAAGAATTTGAGAAGGACATAAGTGTTTTGGATTGGATGACTCAATTTAAAAATGAAAAAGATGATATTCAAATGATGCGCTCTGTCCTTGGAAAAATGCTTTTTGGTAAGGAAGATGTAAAAAAATCTGTCAAATCTCTTTCAGGTGGTGAAAAAGGCCGAATGATTTTTGGAAGACTTATGCTACAGAAGCCAAATATATTGTTAATGGATGAGCCTACAAACCACTTAGATATGGAGTCTATTGAGGCCCTAAATTTGGCATTAGATAATTACAAAGGCACATTAGTTTTTGTCAGTCATGACAGGGAGTTTGTTTCCTCTTTATCTACAAAAGTAGTAGAGCTTAAAGATGACGGAGCTCACTATTATTCAGGAAATTATGAAGATTATTTGTTAACTCAAGTGTGAAATTAATTAATGCTTACATAGAAATCTATTAATTAATGTGTCAATAGATTGATGGTTAAATAGTCTATATATATAAATTAACGCAAACTTATAAAAATATTTGTCAAATGTTTACTGGGATTATTCAAGCTATAGGGAGTATTCAAGAGGTTCATTCTTCTGACAATGGTGTTAGTTTGAAAATCAATTCAAACACTCTTGATATAAGTGACTCTAAGATTGGAGATAGTATAGCGGTTAACGGAGTATGTCTAACAGCTACTCAAGTTTCAGATAACTCGTTTACTGCAGATGTTTCTAATGAGACGATTAACTGCACAACTTTCTCAGATTTATTGATAGGCGATAGTGTTAATTTAGAAAAATCTCTTAGGATTAATCAGGGAATTGATGGACATTTGGTTAGTGGCCATGTTGACGGTATTGGTAAAGTTCAATCAATTAATAAGGATGGAGATAGCTCCCGAATTAAGATTTTAGTTGAGGATGACATAATTAAGTATATCGCTAAAAAAGGCTCAATATGCATCAACGGAGTAAGTCTTACTGTCAATAGTGTTGAAGATAATATTTTTGATGTTAATATAGTTCCCCATACTTTTTCAGTAACTACTTTAAGGAATCTTTCTGTTGAGTCAAATGTCAATCTAGAGATAGATTTAATTGCTAGATATGTTGAACGACTTAAAAATTATAGGTAAACATTAGACAATTATGAACGCTTCAATAAAGGAACTCATAGAGGATTACAAGCAAGGAAGAATGATTATCCTTATGGACGATGAAAATCGTGAAAATGAGGGTGACTTATTAATTGCATCTGAAAAGGTTACAAAAGAAGATATTAATTTCATGGCGACACATGGGCGTGGGTTAATTTGCCTCACTTTGACTCAACAGCGCTGTCAACAACTAAATTTGCCTTTAATGGTGTCTCAAAATAGTGATCTTCATTCTACAAACTTTACAGTTTCAATCGAAGCTGCATCAGGAGTCACAACTGGAATATCAGCTGCAGATAGAGCCAAAACTATTTTAGATGCTGTTGCTAAAGACGCAAAGCCAATAGATATAGTTCAACCTGGCCATGTCTTTCCTCTAATGGCTCAACAAGGCGGTGTTTTAATTCGTGCTGGACATACTGAGGCAGGCTGTGATTTAGCCCGTCTAGCAGGATTTGAAGCTTCTTCAGTGATAGTTGAAATATTAAATGATGATGGCTCAATGGCCAGAAGTGACGATTTATATAAGTTTGGTAAAAAGCATAATATTAAAGTAGGCCATATCGCTGATTTAATTCATTACAGAGTTGAAAATGAAAAAACAGTTGAAAGAATAAGTCAAAGGCCTTTTAAGACGAAGTATGGGCACTTTGAACTTTTTTCATATTTAGATACAATCCATAACGATATTCATATTGCTCTAGTCAAGGGAAAAATTGATGATAAAACTGAGCCATATGTAAGAGTTCATATGGAAAATATTTTTAAAGATGTTTTACAAGAAAATAATCGAGGCTTTAGCATTAATAGTGCATTAAGCATGATTTCAGAGGTTGAAAATGGTGTCTTCTTACTTCTTCGTAAGCAAGATAACCAGGCTATTCTTGAAAATATAGATAACCAAGACTATAGAAGTAACGACGATGGAAAAACTTTTGGAATTGGGGCGCAAATTCTATCTGATTTGGGTGTGACAAATATGAAGTCACTTGGAAAGCCAAGAAAGTGGCCAGGTCTAGAGGGTTTTGGTATCACAATAAATGAGTATGTCAATATTAAGGAGAATGAATGAAGACTATTGAAGGTGATTTAACTATTCATAATAAGAAAGTAGCCATAGTTGCGGGTCGATTTAATTCTTTCATAGTTGAGCACTTAATTAATGGAGCCAAAGAAGCTTTGCTTAAGAGTGGGACTAAAGAATCAGATATTGACCTCATTTATGTTCCAGGTGCTTTTGAAATCCCATTAGCCCTTAAAAAAACATCAAGTACTGGAAAATACGATGCCATTGTTGCATTGGGTGCAGTCATTAGAGGTGGAACCCCTCATTTTGAATATGTTGCTGGCGAGTGTGTTAAAGGCATATCAAAAATTTCATTAGAGGATGAAATACCAATTGCTTTTGGTGTGCTCACTGTTGACACTGTTGAGCAGGCTATAGAGCGCTCAGGAAGCTCTGAAAACAAAGGTGCTGAGGCTGCAGAAAGCATTATAAGAATGATCAATTTGTTAGAAAAGCTGTGACCCCTAAACAGCGTTCAAGAGCAAGAGTAGTCCAGGCCTTATATCAGTGGCTGGTTTCTGGTGATAACATAAAGGACATTGAATTACAGTTCTTAAATCAAAAAGAAGGCAAGATTTCTAAAGCTTTTTTCTCAAATTTATTATTAAATATTCCAAAAAAAATAACTATTCTTGATGAGATTATTAGTCCATCGCTTGATCGTGATATTGATGAATTAGGGCCAACAGAAAAAGCAATTTTGTATTTAGGGGCCTATGAATTAAAGTTCCAACTTGAGGTACCCTACAAAGTCGTTATTAACGAAGCTGTAGAATTATCTAAACTTTATGGCGCAGACGGTTCGTTTAAGCTCGTAAATTCGTCACTTGATAAAATTGCTCCAGAACTAAGAACTATAGAGTTTTCTTAATTAAACCTATCCTAATAAAGTTTTTTTTTAAGTTATTGTAAAGTCTGAAAAATAAGAATTGTTTTTCAGATGGACTATTAACAAATCTAATACTGGTTCCATAGTTCCTTTTTAATACTCTCTTGAAATAAATTAAACTGATCTTGAAAAATTGATTGATTTTATCTTTTTTCATGGTAGTATTTCATTTCGGCCATAAAAAATTTAGACAATTTTTGATACAGGTTTTTTCTTACAACCTGATGAAATTTTTTTTATGAAAGAAATGAAACAATAATATATATATTAATTTAGGAGAAATAATGAAAAGTATTTACAAAAAACTTGGAGCTACAATTGTCAGTGCAATGGCTACTGTCAATGTTATGGCTCTAGATGAGTTAAATGTTGCTTATTTTGAAGAATGGCCAATGCCTTTTGAGTACGCTAAGCAAATTGGTGCATATGACGAAGCATTAGGAATGAAAGTTAATTGGAAGGCTTTTGGAACAGGTACAGCAATGTCTGCTGCTATGGCTTCTGGTGATATTCATATCTCTGTGAGTCAAGGTGTTCCGCCATTTATCGTGGCAGCCTCAACTGGTCAAGACATTCAAATCGTCGACGTAGCAGTAAGTTACGCAGATAACGACAACTGTGTTGTAGCATCAGGTTTAGAAATTGATGCAAGCAATGCTTCAGAATTGGCTGGTAAAAAAGTGTCAGTTCCAATTGGAACAGCTGCTCACTATGGTTTCTTAAAGCAAATAGAGCATTTTGGTGTTTCAGTCGATTCGATGCAAGTAGTTGATATGGCTCCACCAGAGGGTGCGGCTGCTTTAGCTCAGGGAAGTATTGATATGTTTTGTGGATGGGGTGGCTCACTTCGTCGTGCTC
>Ga0233427_10001444_pt1 | contig 25460 bp, 21 predicted proteins | sample SI_118_April2016_5_FD_179885 | JGI IMG/M metagenome (GOLD analysis project Ga0233427, IMG submission 179885) | Seawater microbial communities from Saanich Inlet, British Columbia, Canada - SI_118_April2016_100_MG | ecosystem: Environmental > Aquatic > Marine > Inlet | place: Canada: British...
GGTTCTTCTGGAGTTGGATGGAGGTGTGCGCGGTCTGCTCTTCGCTTCACAGATTGCGACCGGTGAACGAAATCACCTGCGCCTGCGTGTCTACGGAAGCGAAGGTGCCTTGGATTGGTCACAGGAAGATCCGAACCGCCTCCGCTTGATCAGTCCGGATGGGTCTGAGCGCGTCTATTATCGAGGTGCGGGAGATCTCTCTGCGGCGGCGGTTGAGCACACGCGGCTCCCCGGCGGACACCCGGAGGGCTTCATCGAGGCTTTCGCCAACGTGTACCGGAATGCAGCGATCGCGATCGAATCGGGTGTGACGGACGGTGATTTTCCGTCCGTACAAGACGGAGCCCACGGAGTTCATTTCATTCACTCCGCGGTCGCGAGCCACAAAGAGGGTCAGTGGGTTGCGGCCGCGTATTCACCACCGGCAACGTCATGAGCAGACCCGTCACACTCTTCACAGGCCAGTGGGCCGATCTCCCTCTTTCTGAACTGGCAGAGAAGGCTGCAGCGTGGGGATACGATGGCCTCGAGTTGGCCTGCTGGGGCGATCACTTTGATGTGGTTCGGGCCGCGGACGATCCCAGCTACTGTGTCGCTCAACGTGAGATGCTTCAGTCTCACGGACTGGATGTATTCGCGATCAGCAATCACCTGGTCGGCCAGGCCGTGTGCGACATCATCGACGACCGGCACGAATCGATCCTTCCTGCCCATGTGTGGGGTGACGGGGATTCCGAGGGTGTGCGTGGCCGCGCTGCGGAAGAGATGAAGCTGACCGCCCGCGCCGCCGCGAATCTGGGCGTTGAGGTGGTGAACGGATTCACGGGCAGTGCCATCTGGCATCTCCTGTATGCGTTTCCTCCGGTGACCCCCGCAATGATCGACGAGGGGTTCGAGGATTTTGCAGATCGCTGGAACCCCATTCTCGATGTGTTCGATGAAGTGGGTGTCCGGTTCGCGTTGGAGGTGCATCCCACGGAGATCGCATTCGACATCAGCACCGCGGAACGCGCGCTGGATGCTCTCGATCATCGAGAGGCGTTTGGCTTCAACTACGACCCGAGTCACTTGGCCTATCAGGGAGTCGACGTCGTCGGATTCATCGACTCGTTCGCAGAGCGTATCTACCACGTGCACATGAAGGACGTGTGGTTTTCCGATCAGCCCATGCGGTCCGGCGTCTTCGGGGGGCACCTCCCGTTCGGGCACAAAGACCGCTTCTGGGATTTCAGGTCACTCGGTCGCGGGCACGTGCCGTTCGAGGAGATTCTCAGGGCGCTCAATCGGGCCGAGTACGCCGGTCCGCTCTCTGTGGAGTGGGAAGACTCAGGGATGGACCGTGAACACGGAGCGGAGGAGGCGTGCGACTTCGTTCACTCAATGGACTTCCCGCCTTCGGGTGCTGCCTTCGATGCAGCTTTTGATGAGGGTTCGTAAGAATGGGTGAGTTCGCAGCCTTTATCCTCATTATTTTCACTGCGGTGTGGGGTTCGATTGGCTTGGGCTGGTTCATGTTCGGGCGAAATAGGGAGATCGAGGGTGGTGACGGAAACTCGGATCGCCTCCTCCATGCTGTACGTGAGGAGCTAGAAGCCGTCTCCACACGCCTGATGCGGGTCGAGGACGATCTCACCTTCTTCAATGAGCTGCACGCGCCAGAGAGGAGGCCTGCGTTGGGGCAGCCGAGCGCCGCAGCTGCCGTGCCCGAACCCGCTGCACCGTCCCCGCCCACGGGGGACCCTGCGTGAGACCTGCGCTGATCCTGGCGTGCTTTGTAGCGAGCGTAGCTGAAGTAAGCGCGCAAAACGCTGGAGATGTTCGAACACAAAGCGTCCCCGGTACCGAGGTTGCGTTCGATCTCGCGTTCGTTCCGTCGGGGTCGTTTTTGATCGGGTCCGCGGACACCGAGGCCGGCCGCGACGACGATGAGGGCCCCCAGCGCACGGTGCGGCTGTCGGCCTTCTGGATGAGCACCACGGAAGCCACCTATGACGCCTTTGCTGTCTTCCGATTCCGTCGCTTGGACGACAACATCGCCGCGCCGGGAGATGTGCTCTTCGATGCCGATGCGATCACCCGGCCTAGCCCGCCGTACGAAGACCCTGCGCACGGAATGGGAGGGAATGGCTTCCCGGTGACGGGCATGACACGCCTCTCCGCGCTGCGTTTTGCGAGGTGGCTGTCGGAGAAGACCGGGCAGCTGTATCGACTCCCGACTGAGGCAGAGTGGGAGTACGCCTGCAAAGCAGGCGGTGGAGTGCTGGCGGGGGAGCCCTGGTACGAGAACAACAGCGGAGGTGTGTACCATGCGGCCGGGACCGCGTCCGCGGACGGTCTGGGGATCCACGAGCTGCAAGGAAATGTCGCCGAGTGGGTCATGGACAGTTATTCAGCCGATGCGTACGCCTCCCTAGGAGAGGGTGCCCAGGATCCTCTAAACGGGACTCCCGCCCGTGGCCGTGGCCTCGTCCGCGGCGGCGCCTTCGACGATCCGCTCGATCGACTCCGGTGCGCGGAGCGATTCCCGGAGGCGTCTGCATGGAAGGCACGCGATCCACAGATGCCGAAAAGCCGCTGGTGGAACACCGATTCGCCACATGTGGGATTCCGGTTGGTGACCCCGTCAGGCGAACACACGATGGATGAGATCCGCGCGTACTGGGCGGAAATTTTGGGCGCGTAGTACATTGCGCGCGCGGTAATCGGAAACAATGAGCACCCGCATCGCAGCGGGGGAGAGATGAGATGGACAGGCGAGACTTCATGAGAGCGAGTACCGCGGCGGCAGTAGGCGGCCTATCGCTGAGCAGTGTAGCGCCGCTTCGGGCGCAGGCTCCTACGTCGGATGCTCTCCGGATCGGACTCATTGGTTGTGGCGGCCGGGGCACCGGCGCCGCGTTCCAGGCGCTCAGCACGAGCCAAGACGTGAAGCTCGTCGCGATGGCAGACGCGTTCGCCGACAACGTCGAACGGAGCTATCAGACGCTCACGGGTGACCGCGATGACTGGGGAGACGGGATCGACATCCGTCCCCGGGTCGACGTGCCCGAAGCCAACCGTTTCTCAGGGTTCGATGCATATGAGAAGCTGATCCCGCTCGTGGACGTCGTTCTCATCGCCACACCGCCTGGGTTCCGCCCGATTCATTTCGCCGCCGCTGTAGACGCGGGGAAACACATCTTCATGGAGAAGCCGGTCGCGACGGATGCGCCGGGGGTCCGTGCCGTGCTTGCGGCGGCTGAGAAAGCCAAGGCGCAGAAGCTGAACGTGGTTGTGGGCCTGCAGCGCCACTATCAGACCGTGTATACCGAATGGGTGGATCGGATTCACGCGGGCATGATCGGGGATGTGGTCCTCGGCCGGGTCTACTGGAATGACGGAGGTGTGTGGGTCCGCGAACGCAAAGAAGGCCAGACGGAGATGGAGTACCAGATGCGCAACTGGTACTACTTCAACTGGCTGTGCGGCGACCACATCGTGGAACAGCATATCCACAACCTGGACGTCGCCAACTGGGTCATTGGTGGACATCCGGTCCGTGCCCAGGGCCAGGGTGGTCGCCAGATCCGGAACGGCATCGACCACGGCGAGATCTTCGATCATCACATGGTCGAGTTGGAGTACGAAGGTGGTGCACGTGTCCTCAGTCAGTGCCGGCACCAGCCGGACACGATGCGGCGGGTCTCGGAGGCCTTCCACGGCACGAACGGAACGGCACCAAGGCCGGGTCTGCTGAAGTCGAACTCCGGGCATACGTTGTTCGAACACGATGCCGAGGGGGACCCGAACCCATATCAGGTCGAGCATGACGAGCTCTTCGCCGCCATCGCGGCGGGAGAGTACAAGTACGCCGACGCCGAGCGTGGTGCGACCGCCACCATGACCGCAATCTTCGGTCGGATGGCGACGTATTCCGGTCAGATGATCGAGTGGGAAGAGGCACTGAATTCGGACCTCAGTATCATGCCGACTACGTATGCATTCGACGCGAACCCGCCGGTGATGCCCGACGCGCATGGTCGCTACGCGATTCCAACTCCTGGAGTCACGCGGGCGTACTAGCGCGAGAATCTGGTGATTCTTCCACGTAGCAGCGCGAGGGCCGTGGCCAGTCTGGTCGCGGCTTTCGCATTTGTGTTCGGACTGCTGGGGGCGGATGGGCTGGCCGCCCAGACTCCTGAACGGTTCGAATTCTCCGAAGTGCATATGGGGACGGAGTTCCGAATCGTGTTCTACGCCTCAGGCGCTCAGGCTGCTGACGCCGCCGCGCGTTCGACCTTCGCGGCACTCGCCCGCCTCGACTCGCTCTTCAGCGACTACCGCGATGACAGTGAAATCGCAGAAGTCGCGGCGAGGGCCGGTTCGGGTGCGTTGCACGTGGCGAGCCCTGAGCTGACGAGCTTGCTGACGGAGGCCGTCCGTTGGGCCGAACGAAGTGGCGGAGCGTTCGACCCTACGCTAGGCCCACTCACGAAACTGTGGCGTTGGTCGGCGCGCCGAGGCGAGCTACCAGATTCGTCACGTCTCCACGAAGCGAAGTCCCGAGTCGGTTTCGAAGGCCTACGTGTCGAGCCTTCGGGTGGGGTGGCGTTAGTGCGATCAGGCATGTCACTGGACCTGGGCGGCATTGCAAAAGGGTTCGCGGGCGATGTGATGCTGGCCATCTTAGCTGGCTACGGTGTCGAGGCGGCGTTGATCGACGCCGGTGGTGATTTGGTAGCCGGCGCGGCTCCGCCCGGTACTGATGGATGGCGTGTCAGCGGCTCGAACGGTGCTGTCCTGCTACTGGCCCATGGGGCGGTAGCGACGTCCGGGGATCGGTTCCGGTACCTGGAGGTCGATGGCGTGAAGTACTCGCATATCGTGGACCCGAGGACCGGGTTGGGCGTGGTCGATGTGCCGACCGTGACAGTGCTGGCCCCGAACGGCACGACAGCCGACGTTCTGGCGTCGGCCCTCTCTATTATGGATCCCGAAGACGGCGCTGACCTCCTAGCGAGTGTCGAGGGTGCCCGTAGGCTTGAATCTCAAGGAACGCATCGATGAAACGACGTGACTTTGTACGGACGACCGTGGCGGCTAGCGCTTTGGCAGCGACTGGAGCTGAGGCGATTGCTGCCGAGTCCTTGGACGCTCCGAGTTCGGCTTCCATTCGCGAACCCTTCAGCGTCGATTTTGCACCCCATTTCGGGATGTTCCGGCATCACGGTGGTGGTGACCTCATGGGCGAGCTCCGCTTCATGGCAGATCAAGGTTTCCGGTCGCTCGAAGACAATGAGATGCGGAACCGTCCTGTAGCGGAGCAGGAACAGATCGCCACCGAGATGAGCCGACTGGGCATGCGCATGGGTGTTTTCGTGGCGCACACCATTCATTGGACTGAACCGAACATGGCTTCCGGGAATGCCGACAAGCGTGCCGAGTTCTTAGAAGAGATCAGAGCCTCCGTCGAGGTAGCCAAGCGATCCAACGCGAAGTGGATGACCGTGGTGCCGGGTCATGTCGACCTGCGTCTCCATCCAGACTATCAGACGGCCAATGTGGTGGAGACGCTCAAGCAGGCGTCGGCGATTTTGGAACCGCACGACATCATCATGGTCCTAGAGCCGCTGAATCCGCGGAACCACCCGGGCTTGTTCTTGAAGGGTATCCCGCAGGCGTTCCAGATCTGTAAGGCCGTGGATAGCCCGTCGTGCAAGATCCTCGATGACCTGTATCACCAGCAGATCACCGAAGGGAATCTCATCCCGAACATCGACGCTGCATGGGACGAGATCGCGTACTTCCAGATTGGTGATAATCCGGGGCGGAAAGAGCCGACCACGGGCGAGATCAACTACCTCAACGTCTTCCGGCACATCAAGGCGAAGGGCTTCGACGGGATTCTCGGCATGGAGCATGGGAATTCGCAGCCTGAGGCGGCGGGCGAGATTGCGGTGATCGAGGCGTACCGGGCGGTTGACCCGGGATAGACCCATCGGGAGTCTCCGAGCGTCGAGATCCACACCCTGGCGTATACGGCGCGATTCCTCAACAATCAGATCCCCGCGGACGTCTTTGATGTACAGACCCATGCGGTAACGACCATGCGCCGCGGCGCATCCCAACCCCACTGCGAGATAGCACCATGACGCTCCGACGTTTCTTTCTTCTCACCGTGGCGACACTTCTGACGGCGGCGCCTACGTTTGCCCAGGAACTGACGCTCGACGAGACACTGCTCGAAGGATTTGAGTGGCGATCGGTCGGCCCGGCCAATATGGCCGGCCGAGTCACGGACATCGAAGGCCTCCCGGGTCCTTCCAAGACCTTCTACGTCGCTCAGGCGGCGGGTGGTATCTGGAAGACGACCAACAACGGGATCACGTTCCGGCCGCTCTTTCAGGACGAGCGAGTCACGGCCATGGGCGATCTCGCGATCGCGCCGAGCGACGTGAACCAGATCTGGGCGGGAACCGGTGAGGAAGACTCACGGAACTCGATCTCACCGGGTGGTGGGATTTACAAATCCATGGACGCTGGACTGACTTGGGAGCTGAAAGGCCTGGAAGACACCGAGCACATTGGGAAGATCCTGGTGCACCCGACCAACCCGGACGTCGTATGGGTGGCGGGGCTCGGACCGTTGTGGCGTGAGGGTGGCGGTCGCGGCCTCTACAAGACGTCGGACGGTGGTGACACGTGGACGCAGGTTGCGTCGGTCAGCGAACGTGCCGGCTTTGTCGACATCGCGATTCACCCCCGGAACCCCGACGTACTCTTCGCGACCAGTTGGGAGCGTGTTCGTGGACCGTACTACCTGCAGTCCGGTGGACCGGGCAGTGCGCTGTGGAAGAGCACCGACGGTGGAGACACCTGGGAGCGCCACGAAGCCGAAGGCATCCCGACCACCGACAAGGGTCGGCTCATGGTGGCGTTCGCGCCCAGCTACCCGCGCGTGATGTACATGATGGTCGAGGCCGCACCCGAAGAAGGGTCTGAGGATGCGAACCAGAACGGCCTTTATCGCTCGGACGACGAGGGCGATACCTGGGAGAAGGTGAACAGCTACAACTCACGGCCCTTCTACTACTCGGGTGTGTGGGTCGACCCGATGAACCCGGACCGCGTCTACTTTTCGTCGTTCCGCTATTCGGACGACGGCGGACGGACCGCGGGTGCTGCGGCGCAGCAGGTCCACGTCGACTTCCACGCGATGTGGATCGATCCGAACGACCCGGAACGCTTCGTCGTCGGAAACGACGGTGGCATCGGGGTCTCCTTCGACAAGGGCGGCAACTACTGGTTCCCGAACAACATTGCTCAGGGCCAGTTCTACAACATCAGCTACGGCATGGAGACGCCGTACACCGTGTGCGGCGGACTCCAGGACAACTACTCCTGGTGTGGCCCGAGCCGGAAGGCTCAGGGTGGCATCACGAACCATGACTGGTTCCAGGTGAGTGGTGGCGACGGATTCGTGACGCAGCAGGATCCGCGGAACCCGGACATCGTGTACTCGGAGTCCCAGGGTGGGAACATGGGTCGCTCCAACCTGGCGACCGGTGAGCGCGTGTCGTTCGGTCGTCCGAACTGGCGCGACTCATATCGTGAGATTCAGGACCAGATCGCAGAGCTATGGCCGGACTCGACGCAGCCCATGCCGTCTCAGCACTCGACTCGGATCGCAGAGCTGACTGAGATGGCCACTGCGGATTCCACCAGCATGCAGATCCGCTACAACTGGAACACTCCGTTCTTCCTGTCGCCGCACAATCCGGATGTGGTTTATGCGGCCGGCAACCGGGTCATGAAGTCGATGAACCAGGGCGATGACTTTGAGGTGATCTCTCCGGACATGTCGAGGGGCGATGCGGAGAAGATCCGCATCAGCACGACGACAACGGGTGGTATCACGCCGGATGCGACAGGCGCAGAGACGTTCGCGACGGTCACATCGCTGAATGAGTCGCCAGTCCGAGCCGGTCAGCTGTATGCCGGTACGGACGACGGGAACCTCTGGGTTTCATCAGACGATGGTGGGTCCTGGGTGGACGTCACCGAAGCGACCTCGGATTTGGTTCCGGACGGCTCCTACGTGAGCCGTATCGAGCCATCGAAGCATGTGGCCGATCGGTTCTACGTGACGTTTGACAACCACCGTCGGGGTGACTTCACCCCATATGTGCTCGTCTCCGAGAACAACGGGGAGAGCTTTAGCTCGATTTCGAGCGACCTGCCGACCGGCAAGCCTGATTTCGCTCATGTGGTCCGTGAGGATCATGTGAACCCGAATCTGCTCTTCGTGGGGACGGACGTGGGCGCATACGTGTCACTGGATCGCGGCGACTCGTGGCAGAGCTTTGCAAACGGGCTGCCGACTGTGCCCGTGCACGATTTGCAGGTCCATCCGCGTGATTCAGAACTGATCGCAGGTACGCATGGTCGGTCGATCTGGATCGTGGACATCGAGCCGCTGCAGCAGCTCTCGGCCGGTGTGGTGGCTTCTGCGGCGCACCTGTTCGAGCCTGCTCCGGCCTACCAATTCGGTGGACGTCGGACGGGTGGTGAGTTCACCGCTCAGGCGTACTTCTCCATGTCGAACCCTGGTAGCGGGGCCGAGTTCAGGTACTGGCTCGGAGAGGACTCGAACGAGAATGCCGAGTTGGTGATCACCGACTCGAGCGGCGAAGAACTGACGACGATCAACGGTCAGAGCTCGAAGGGTCTCCACAGGGCCGTGTGGAACATGAACGCGGCTTCGACGCGGCTTCCGCTGTCACCGTCTGAGATGCGTGACTCGATTGCGGTCGAAGCGCGCCTCTCGGTGGTGGTCGATTCGTTGCTCGAAGAGGGCGAGGAAGAAGAGGACGTGGCTGAAGCGGTTGAAAACCTGCGCAACGCAGGTGGCGGGGGCTTCAACTTCGGTGGCCGTGGTGGAGGCGGTGGAGGCGGTGCTTGGCAGGATCGCCCCGCGGAAGGTCGCGCGCAGGCCGGTGGTGGTGGCGGTCGCGGCTTTGGGGCGACGCCGGCCGGCGGGGGCACGCTGCAGCAACGCATCCAGAATGCGGTGCGCCCGCAGCCTGCAGGGCGAGGGCGTCGCGGTCGTGGCGGTGGTGGGCTCTTCCCGGGCCGCAGCGAGCAGAACGGTCTGGTCGAGCCCGGCACGTATACGGTGACGTTGAAGGTCGATGGCGAGGAGTTCTCGCACACCTTCACGGTGGGCCGAGCCGACACGGCTCCGATCTGGCAGTAGTGTAGGCGCCGGCAGAAGACGCCGGAGTTCAACAGCGGAAGCCCCGTCCGGATTCGTCCCGGCGGGGCTTCTGTGTGTTCGGACTTTCCGGGTCGATATGCTGGCAGGTAGTATTGCTGCCCGGGCGCGTGGCGTCCGAGATCATGTTCTTTGTCGTGGAGTCCCCGTCATGCGCCGTTTCATCCCCTCCCTCCTTGTGGCTGCGACTCTCGTATTCGCCGCCGCGGCGGACGTCGCCGCTCAGTTCCCGCCTGCGTCGCCGGAACAGCGGGCCGCTGGCAGCCGCGTCACGGAAATCCGCTTCGGTACTGAACAATTGACGGTGCAACGTGGTGAGACAGCCACGCTCGCAGTGCAGCTGCTCGACGCCGATGGAAATCAGGTGGAAGGCGCCGTCGCGGTCGTCTTCGCGCAGGTAGGCGTTCAGCCGAGGTTCTCGACGATCGCAGGTCCGACGATCGAACTGTCTGGAGAGCAGCCTTCGGAGGGCTCTTTGATGGGCGTGGTGATGGTGCCGGAGGCCGAGGGCTCCATGATGGGCGTCTCGGGCGTCCGGCAGATCGGGACGCTGCCCGCAATCGTGTTGGACTATCCGGCTTCAGATCTCGAGGTCGGCGATCTCGAGTATGCGGTGTATGCCGGGACGTCTCAGCAGATGTCTGGCCGGGTTCTCACGACCGAAGGCACGGAGCATGCCTCCGCTTCGATCTCATGGTCATCGTCCGACGCATCCGTGGCGACGCTGACTGAGGGGGGTGTCCTCACGGGTCGGTCTGGCGGAAGCGTGACCCTCACCGGAATGAGTGAGAACGGGGTGTCTGCCTCGACGTTGCTGACGGTCATGGAGAACCCCGTTCGGAGCGTCACGATGGAGCCTGCTTCGGCGCGAGCACGAACCGGAGACGTCGTCGACTTCGACATCGTGGCACTGGATGCTGGGGGCAACGCGGTGACGGACATCGCGATGGACCTGGCCGTTATCGGGTTGGATGGAGGTGCTGGCTTCGTCTACGCGGATGGGACGTTCGTGGCGGAGAATCCGGGCGCGTACAGGGTCCTGGCCACGACGGGTACCGCGACCGCCATCGCGGTCGTGGAAGTCGTGGAACGCGAGGCTGCGGTCCCTGTGGAGTTGATTTCACACGCCCCTGTTTCGCAGGTGGCGACGAGCGACTTGTGGGTCTTTGAAGGCGTGAATGGGCGCGACTACGCGTACACGGGCACACACGCCATGGGTGGCGGTGAGCGGATGTTCGCGTGGGACGTGACGGATCCCGCCAATCCGACTCTGACCGACTCCGTCGTCGTGAACGCACGCGTCGTGAACGATGTGAAGGTGAGCGACGATGCTTCATGGGCCATCATCACACGCGAGGGCGCGAGCACGCGTCGCAATGGAATCGTCGTGCTGGATCTCGAAGATCCGGCGCACCCGACTGTCATGGCTGAGTTGACCGATAGCCTGACCGCCGGAATCCACAACGTGTGGATCATGGGTGACGTCGTGTACGCCGTGAACGACGGCACCAGCGCGATGAACATCATCGACATGAGTGATCCTGCGAATCCGTCGCTCGCGGGTCGCTGGGAACTCCGGCCGGGTGATACGGACAAGTCGCTCCACGATGTGTGGGCTGAGGACGGCTATGCCTACCTGTCCTATTGGGACGACGGACTGGTGATTCTGGATGTAGGCGCTGGGACACACGGTGGGACAGCAACCGAGCCGGCCTTCGTGTCCAGCATCGCGTATCCAGCGGGGAACACGCACGTCGCGTGGCGGGATCGGGACTACGTCTTCCTCGGGGATGAGATCGGGACAGCAGACGGCATGCGCGGCTACATCCACGTCATCGATGTCAGCGACATCGACAACCCGGTCGAGGTCGCCAAGTACGACCTGCCCGAGGCGGGTGCGCACAACGTTTGGGTCGCAGACGAGACGTTATACGTGGCCTACTACCAGGGTGGCTTACGGATGATCGACGTCAGCGGCACGCTGCGCGGTGACTTGTATAGGCAGGGTCGCGAGATCGGCATCTTTCGCACGTCGGCCGGTGAAGGGGAGGGCATGGTGCCCAATTCGCCACAGGCGTGGGGGCCTCAGGTTTTCAAGGGACACGTCTTCGTGAGTGACATGTTCAGCGGGCTTTGGGTGATCAAGCACGCGAGGCCGCGTCCCATCACGTTTTAGACATCGGTCACGTTTCGTTGCGACTTCGTTCTAAGGGATCAGTCGTCATGCTCGTCAGCTCCCAGTTGCGAAGTGTCGTGAGAGCCTTCGTCCTCGCACTCGCGGTGATGTGGACATCTCCTGCGTGGGCCCAGGCGCAGGACTCGCCTACGTATTGGGTCTACGTCGCGAACGAGTCGTCGGACATCGTTTCAAAGGTGCGCTTCGACGGGGAGGAGGTTGTCGAGGACGAGGCGATCGAGGTGGGCTTCCATCCAATGGATCTCGACGGAGCCCACGGCATTACGGTGTCACCGTCAGGGGAGCATTGGTACGTGTCGATCGCGCACGGACAGCCGTACGGCCAAGTCTGGAAAATGGAGACCGCCACCGATGCGTTCGTCGATTCGGCGGTAGTCGGGCTCTTTCCGGCAACGATGTCGATGACACCCGACGGATCATCGCTCTTTGTCGTGAACTTCAACCTGCATGGCGATCACATACCGAGCTCGGTGTCGGCCGTGTTCACGCCAGTGATGCAGGAGCTCTCCCAGATCGAGACGTGTGTGATGCCTCACGGGAGTCGGGTGAGCAACGACGGCATGCGTCACTACTCGACGTGCATGATGTCGGACCGCTTGGTAGAGACCGCCATTTCGGAGCTTAGCGTGTCCCGGAAGATGATCCTCTCGGCCGGTCAGGAGGGCATCGCGCACGACGAGACCGGCGGGATGGTTGGCATGGATGGAATGCGTGGGATGGGCGGCATGTCAGGCATCGCCATGGGCGGAGAGGGTGTATGCAAGCCGACTTGGGTCGTCGTCTCCCCGGACGACACGCGCCTCTACGTGCCGTGCAATGGCCGAGATGACGTGCTTGAGATCGATGCCGAGTCGATGACGCTACTACGTAAGTGGCCGGCTGGGCGTGCACCCTACAACGCTGACATCACCCCAGACGGATCGAAGCTCGTCGTCACGCTGAAGGGTGAGCAGGCGGTTGCAATCTACGATGTAGCGTCTGGCGAGGAGACGGCTCGGCTTGCTACGAGCCAGCCCGTAACACACGGAGTCGTGATCAGCCCGGATGGACGATACGCCTTCGTCACCAATGAGGCCGTAGGGGCCACGCGCGGAACGATCGATGTAGTAGATCTACTCGAGGAGCGCATTGTTGCCTCCACAGAGTTGCACTACCAGCCCGGCGGAATCGGGTTCTGGAAGATCGAACCAGCGGGGTCGTAGCAATCCTCGGCGATCTAGCCTGCTTCAGCCCTTCAGCGCGCGCTCCATGAGCGAGATGTCTTCGGCGAAGTCGTTCGGATCCAGCGGGCCGAACGAGAATCGGAAGAAGTTCCGCAACGGGGACGCGTCGCCGCGCCGGGCCATGTCACAGTCCGTGCCCATGAGTACTGCGGCACCGAGGGGGAAGAGTCGGTCGTTGAGCTCCGCTGCGGTCAGCCCGTTAGGGAGCCTGCACCAATGGTAGAAGCCCCCGTCTCCTGAGAAGAGCTCCAGGCCCAGCTTGCTGAACGCATCACCGTAACGATCTCGCTGCTCCTTGTAGAAGGCAGGCACCGCCTGACGTGCCATGGCGACACGGTCCTTCTCCAACAACTCGAGTGCATACAGCTGTGAGGGGTGTGAGACTCCACCCATTCCGAACGAGGAGAAGTTGCTCAGGATCTCGACGTGCTCTTTCGAACCGATGAGCCAGCCGATTCGAATGCCGGGCGACTGAAGCCCTTTGGTCGCGGCCCCGATCACCAGCAGGTCGGACTCGTCGATGTTCTTCACATACTTGAGTGCGCTCACCGGCGGGTCATGGAAGAACTCGTATGCCTCGTCGACCAGGACACCGGTGTCGCCAGATTCCGCGGCGGCCACGAGTGCCGCGAGATCCTCTTCAGATCGCGTGATACCGGTCGGGTTACACGGGTTGCTCAGCACGACCATCGACCGGCCTTCACCTGCCATGTAGTCGGCGACCGATGGTGCGAAGCCGTTCTCGACGTTGCTGTCTACCAGTTCATAGCGTTTCCCCAACCGTTCCAGCATGTCGTAGTAAGGCGTGTACTCTGTGGATGCGATGCGGACCGTGATGTCCGGGTCGAGGAAGAGAAGCGAAGCGATGATGGCCGGGCGCCCCCCGGCGAAGACGATGACGTTCTCCGGATCAAGGTCGCACCCATACGCGTGGTTGTAGTATCCGGAAATCGCCTCACGCAGTGCAGGGAGTCCCCACGCCTTAGGGTACATGAGGTGTGTGGAGTCGATGTCCACAGAGGTCGGCATGGGTGGGCCGCCGGGGAGTTGCACCGTGCGTGGAAACCCCTGGCTCCACGGGTGGGTGCCGGGCTCGCCCATGTACGTGCCGAACGCCTCCAAGAAGGCGTATAGGGTTTCGTAGATGCCCATGGGGCGGACGTACTTGAGTAGTGACATGAAACGAACGACTCCGGTGAGAATGCCATGGTGTGAAGGCCGGAAGGTTGTCGGGTTCACAGCAAGGAGCAAGCGTCGCATTTGGAGTTGGCGCTGTATGTTGTGGTCATGACATCTCTTCTGAGCGATGTGCGCAAAGCAGCACTCGTTGCCGGCCTCCTCGCCCTGGCTGTCTACGCGAATTCCCTCGGGAACGGCTTCGCGTACGACGACGCGCATATCATTCTGGAGAATACGGATCTCCAGAGCCTGGAGACGCTCCCGGGTGGGGTCTTCAAGCCTTATTGGCATGGGCACGATGAAGAAGTGCAGCTCGGGTTGTGGAGGCCTACAACGACGCTGGTTCTCGGGTTGGAGTATGCCATCGCAGGGGAGAACCCACTTCTGTACCACGCCGTAAACGTTGCCGGGCACGCGGTAGTGGCCGCCCTCGTCGTCCTAGTAATAGGCCAATTGGCGACCGTTCCGATCGCCCTGACGGCGGGCCTTCTGTTCGCGGTACATCCCGTTCACGTGGAGGCTGTGGCGAACGTGGTCGGCGGAGCCGAGGTGATGGCGACCCTCTTTGTGCTGCTTTCACTACTCGTCTACCTGAGCGGACCGAGTACCTGGCGTCGTGCGCTGGCAGTTGGGGGACTCTATGCCCTCGCTTTCGGGTCCAAAGAGAGCGCGGTGACCTTACCGGCTCTGGTGCTTCTGTCGGATGCGGCAAGGCACCGCATCGGGTTCGGAGACGTGCCTCGTTATCTCCGGGAAAGCTGGAGGAGCTACGCGGCGCTGGCCGCAGTGGCAGCTGTCATGCTCACCGCTCGCGCTTCCATTCTCGGCTCGATCGCGAGTCCCGAGGCTGCGCTCGGGGGTGGGCTGCTCCGTGAGATCCCGAGGATCTGGACGTTGTCCGAGGTATGGAGCCACTACGTCCGTTTGATGGTCTTCCCGCTGGACCTGGCGTCGGACTATTCGCCATCGGTGATTCCGATTTCGATCTCTTGGCATGCGCTCAACACAGCCGGGGCCGTCCTGGCGTTAGCTCTGCTGGGTGGTGCGTTGGTCTTTTGGCGACAGCAGGACCTGAACCCAAAGTCGGAGTCAGGCCGCCTCGTCGGGTTCGGTGTCGTGTGGTTTCTCATTGCCGTGTCGCCCGTGGCCAACGTGGTCTTCCTTTCTGGTGTTCTGCTCGCGGAGCGGACCCTATACCTGCCCTCCGTGGGAGCGGCTGCTGGGCTCGCGTGGCTCTTGGTTATGCTCGTGCGGCGGCGGCGTGAAGTGGGCCTAGTCGCGATTAGTGCCGTCGTCATCCTCATGGGCTTCAGATCCTGGACGCGTACGCCGACGTGGAAGGACGACGGCACGATGTTCGAGACGCTCATTGCCGAGTATCCCCACTCCGGGCGTTCGCAGTGGCTGATGGGCGACATCTACATGGCGCAGGGCAAGCAGAAGGAAGCGTTACGAGCGTACCGGGAGGCGATCTCGAACCTCGGTGCCCACTACGGCCTCACCACGCAGATTGCGCGTAAGCTCATGGGGGGCGGTAACCTGACGGGGGCTGCGAGGTTGCTGGAACAGGTTCGTGCCGAGGCCCCTGATTTCGGCACAGCTCCTGCGCTCCTCGGCGTCGTCTATTCCCGAATGGCCGACTGGGAAAACGCGGAGAACGCGTTGCGTGTCGCTGTCCGACTTCAGCCGGAGAATGTTGTTAGCCACCATCTCCGCGCCGGTGCTCTGACTCAGCTGGAGCGGTGGGACGAGGCAGCGGCCGAGCGGCGTGAGCTTATCGCACGAGGGGAGGATGTCTGGCAGCAGTGGACCGCCCTCGCGGAGTTGGAGACGCTGGCCGGGGACGCGATCGCGGCGATGGAGGCGCTGGACGCCGCCCGGGATCGGGCCGGATCGGACGAGGAGCGCGCGCAAATCGAAGCGTTTGCGGCGGAATTGGCAGCGCGTGACCCTGCGGGGGCCGTCGAAGGGGCGGCCCCGGTGTCACGGTGAACAGAACGTACGAGACCACTCGCTCCCGACGGTCTCGGGCCGACCGCTCTCACCGTCCGGTGCGGTGGACACTCTTGTCTGTCGTGGTTGGCGCACTCGGTTTTGGACCGCCTTCCCAAGCCTCCGCGCAGGACAGGCTTACGGTTGCGATTGTGTGATCCGGAGGGTCCGTCCGTAAGGTGAGTCCGCTCCCTATGACCCCAGTCCGTCCAGGATCGTCTTAAGCGAGTCGCCGAGGGAGTTGTGCTTCACGATGACCTCGCGACACGCGGCGTCCTGAGTACGGAGCCGTTGTTCACGACCCTCCCAGACCGACACTGAGTCGTTATGCGCGTCGAAGTGCTTCATGTAGCTGTCGTACTCGGACCCGGGCACACCGCGTGGATCTAGCGCCTCGAAGCTGTCGACACGGGCGCGCATCTCGCCGATGCGCGCGTCGAAGGCTTGCAGCTCACCCTCGCCACTCGCCACCGAGCGCCGGCACCGGTCGGCTGCGACTCGGGAGCGATAGATGCCGTCCCGTAGCCTGGTGATTTCCTGCCGTAGCCGCTGTTGCTCAAGGATGCGCTGGGCGCCGAAATACATGATCGCGGCCGTACTAATCGTGACTACGATTCCGATCGCGAACTTCACCTTGGTGCTCGTCATGGGCGGTGGGTCACGATCTCGGTCATGATGCTTCGACGGTGAAGCTGAACATCATTCCGGCGTGCAAGTGCTCGGCGATGTGGCAGTGCACCATCCATTCGCCCGGGTTCGACATCTCGACCAGGAAGTCCATGGTCGACCCCACTGGCACGATCGCCGTGTCTTTCCACACCAGGTTGTCACTCTCCACACCATCCTTGTTCAGGACGAGGAAGCGCTGACCGTGGATGTGGATGGGGTGGTTCATTGGGTGAAACGAATCGGGCGTGTTGAAGACCCTGATCTTCACGACGTCCCCGACGCTGAAGTTCCAGTGGATGTCTCCGTTTTCCGCTCCGGTCTTTCGGTCCTTCAGAATCCAGGTCACCTGCTCGCCAGTCGACAGCCAATTCATCATCGGCATGCCGTCGTTCCATTCAATGGGCGGAAAGAAGAGCGTATCCGATTCCATCTGTATAACGATCGAGTTGGGTAAGTCCTGAATACGGACTGTCGTCTCCAATTCGTGGTCGGGAGCGCGGCCGAAGTACTGCCGAAATCGATCGATGTCCGCCACGACATCATCGTGCTCGCGGAGCTCTTCGAACGCCTCAGAGATCGCGGGATCCGCAGCTTCGTCCGAAACGGTGACGATGGAGAGAGTGTCGACATGCGGGTAGAAGGTCCCGCGGAAGTGGTCGATCGCTTGGATCGTGTTCGAGATCGCGACTTCGCCTGGATCGTCGAAGCGAACATCGACGACGTACCGCTCTGCCGGAGCGATCACGACAGAAGGAATCCATTGCTCGCGCTCGTACCGACCCACATCTGAGGCGACGATCTTCACCGGGTTCCCGCCGAAGGTGACGTTGAAGGTGCGAGTGTTGGCCACGTTGGTCAGGTAGAAGCGGACCACCTCGCCCTTCTTCGCATCGAGGCGGTAGTCCGTCTCACCGTTCACCATCATGACGTTGCCGAAGCGCCCCATGAGCGCGTGCGTGGGTGCGCTGTCTCCCCACGGGATCGCGCCCTGGTCGTCCATGAGCATGTCGTCGAGGACGAAGACTTCCTCGCGGTGCGCGGGTCCGTAGTAGTCAGGATCGGGCGATGTGACGAGTAGGTTTCCGAAGAGCCCTAGGTCCTGCTGGACGTCTTCACGCACGTGCGGGTGGTACCAGAACATGCCTGCGTCGGGGACGTGCACCTCGTAGGTGAAGCTCTCGCCGCGTTCGATCGCGGATTGTGTCACCCCGGGCACGCCATCGAAGCGGTTGTCGATTCGGATGCCGTGCCAGTGGATCGTCGTGGGCATCTCGATCTCATTGGTGACACGGACGATGATCGTGGCGTCCTTCTCCGCCTGGATTAACGGACCGGGATACTGTCCGTTGTAGCCGAACATGATCATCTCGTGACCATTGAGGGTGCGGCGGACCATGGATACGGAGATGTCGAGTGTGTCTCCGCTCGCCATCGGGACCAACTCGGAGGGCCGGGCCTCTGGGAGCATTGCAGGGTCCATGCCCATTCCCGGCATGAACGGCCCTACGATTGGCACCGCGTTTTCGAGCCCCGGCAGCATGGGCATATTCGGGTCCATGGGGACCATTCGCCAACCGCCATCCATGGTCATGCCGCGCATGTCGTGCTGCGCTGCAATTGGGGCGGGCACGGTCGCGATCAGCAGAGCGAGGAGCCACATTGTTGCGCGCCAGTTCATCGAGATCGGGTCCTCCGGTGTCATGTAGGGACCGAGAAGTTGGTTGGGCGGGGCGGGCACGGGCAAGCGCTTACGAGGCACAAGGATCGGGATGAGAGACAGGGACGCCAAAGGGACCGACATGGACACCGGGGAGCGACCGTTTCTTCCGGTCATGCTTCTGCTCTTCGTGGGGAGTGGCTGTGCCGCGCTCGTCTATGAGATCGTTTGGTTCCAAATGCTCCAGCTCGTCATTGGCTCGACGGGTGTGTCGCTCGGCGTGCTACTGGGCGCGTTTATGGGTGGCATGTTCTTGGGCAGCTTGCTCTTGTCGCGTTATGTGCCGGAGGATCGCCATCCGTTGAAGGTGTATGCGGCGCTCGAGCTCGCGATCGGTGCGTTCGGACTGTTGCTGCTCGTGCTCATACCGCTGGTGGGCAGCGGATACGTCGCTGTCGTACCAAGCGGCTTCGGGTCGGTGCTTTTCCGCGGGCTACTGGCGGGCCTCCTCCTGATTCCACCTACGCTCTTCATGGGCGCGACGCTGCCTGCGATCTCGCGGTACGTGAGCGCCACGCCCACTGGCGTGTCGTGGATGGGTTTCTTCTACGGAGGCAACATCGCGGGCGCTGTGGCCGGGTGCCTCTTGGCCGGCTTCTATCTGTTGCGGGTGCACGACATCGTGTTTGCGACGGCCGTCGCTTTTGGATTGAACTTGGCGGTAGCCGGACTCGCGTATGGGCTGTCTCGCGTGGTGCCTTATTCGCCCCCGTCCCGTGAGCGAAGCGCGGAGAAGGAAGGGGCTGGGAGCCCAGAGCCCGAGGGCTCCTCCGTCTTTGTGCCGCGCCATCGCGCCGTACTCGTCGCGATTGGGCTCTCGGGTTTCACCGCGCTCGGCTCTGAGGTCGTGTGGACCCGCCTAATGGCGCTCACACTAGGCGCCACGACGTACACGTTCTCCATCATCCTCGCGGTCTTCCTGGCCGCGTTGGGTGCAGGGAGCGCGCTTGGGTCCTACGTGGCGCGCTCGACGCCGAACGCACGAACGGCCTTCGCGTTCTGTCAGGTCGGGGCCCTCGTGGGCATCGCGTGGACCGCTCATGCGATCTCTCAACAGCTGCCGTTCTGGCCCATCAACCCGTCCATCGCGAGCGAGGCGAGCTTCGTTTTCCAACTCGATCTGGCGCGGACGTTATGGGCGCTTGCTCCGGCGCCCTTCTTTTGGGGCGCGAGTTTTCCGCTAGCTGTCTCGGCCATCGCGGAGAAAGACCAAGATCCAGGCGCTTTGATGGGCGGCGTTTATGCCGCCAACACCATCGGGGCGATTGTCGGGGCGCTGGCCTTCAGTGTTGTGGTAGTGCCGTGGTTGGGTTCGCAGAACGCCCAACGCGTCCTGATCGGGTTTGCAGCTGTGGCGGCGGTGACGCTCTTCATGCCGCTCGTGCTCAAGAAGAAGACTGGGCCTGTTTGGCTCGGGGCAGGGGTGATCGTCGCGTTCTTACTCCTCACTGGGGTCACCCAGATTCCACCGGTGCTCGTCGCGTACGGTCGTTATGCTCCCACGTACGACCCGCCTAACACGCTCTATATGGGAGAAGGACGCAATTCCTCGATCGCGGTCACCGAACTTAGCAACGGACTGCGGAATTTCCATGTGGGCGGAAAGGTCGTGGCTTCTACAGAACCACAGGATATGCGCCTCCAGGGGATGCTCGGACACTTGACGGCCATGCTGCACGACGACCCCAAGACCGTGCTCATCGTGGGCTTCGGGGCAGGCGTGACGGCGGGAACGTTTGTCGCGCACCCCGGCATCGAACGAATCGTGATTTGTGAAATCGAACCGCTCATCACGGATGTGTCATCGCAGTACTTCTCTGAGGCCAACAACGACGTGCTCTCCGATCCTCGCGTGGAGGTCATCCACGACGACGCCCGGCATTTCTTACTCACCACCGACGAGAAGTTCGACCTCATCACGTCCGATCCCATTCATCCGTGGATGAAGGGTGCGGCTGCCCTGTACAGCGCAGAGTACTTCTCACTCGTCCAGGACAGGTTGAACGATGGTGGTGTGGTCACGCAGTGGGTGCCGCTCTACGAGAGCACGGAGCCAGCTGTGAAGAGTGAAATGGCGACCTTTTTCGAGGCTTTCCCAGACGGGACTGTTTGGGGAAATACCTACGAAGGCGCAGGCTACGACGTGGTGATGGCTGCTCGGAAGGGTGGTCTCGAGATCAACGTGGTGGACTACGTGGACCGCCTGATGTCGCCCGATCATTCTTCTGTGGCGATGTCTCTGGCACAGACGGGCTTTCCGCGTGCTATGGATCTACTCACCACATATGCCGCCGACGCGTACGACCTAGCGGATTGGTTGGCCGACGCCGAATTGAACCGCGATCGCAATCTGCGATTGATGTATCTGGCGGGGCTCGGGCTCAACGAGTACGTGGCCGGCGACATCTATCGTGAGGTGCTCGACCGTCGGGGTTTTCCGGATCACATCTTCACTGGGCCAGCCGACCGGGTGGGGTTCCTGCGCAATTTGATGGGATATTAGAGCGAGCTAGTTCCCGTAGCCGTATGAAGCGCAGTTTTCCTGCTGCAGCGCACCGTGTCCTGCCATCGTGTGCATCATGCCACTGCGAGACAGGCCGCGGAAGACGACCGGCCCCGACCACATTGGGGCCTCTGGGTCATCCGCCTCTTCGAGGGTGATCACCACGATGAACTGGTTCCAAGCGACGGAGCCAGGCACCTGGAAGTTCTGGTCGAGGGTCCCTAGTCGAGAGATTTCATCGAGGTCAGGCGTGGTGACCCATGCCACAAGGTGTCCGTACCGCGGAGCGCGCATGCGTCGGATGGTCACCCCTAGGTTGTACTGATAGCGACCGTTTGCATCGAGCTGGACGGAAAAAGGCGATGAAGAGGCGACCGTCACCTCCACCATTCCTTTGGCGAGTCCGGTGCCCGGAATGTTACGCGTTGTGAAGAGTTCGATCGCGTAGTATTCCGGTCCGATAGCCCCGCAGAAAGCGGGCTGAGCGGAAGTCGCCGCCGTTGGCGTGGCGCTTAGAAAGGCGAGAAGTGCGAGGATCGGAAGGCTCAACGTTGTCTTCTTCAGTTCGATGCAATGGTGGCACTGGCTGGACCCGGGGTGTCCGAGCTATTTGTGGAGCGTAACTCAGGGCCCTTTGGCCCGACAAGTGTGAACAGAACCGGGGGTTGAAATGGGCCGGAAGATCGGAGCTGTCGTTGCCGGCGTCGCTGTCTTGGGTGTCGTGGTATTTGCGCTGCGGTGGGCAGGGGGTCTGATCCATCCGCTTCCACCGGGCGTTGACCCCATGAACCCCGACGACCAGGCCGCCTTCACGGCACATCTTGCGACAATGCCATTCGCCGCCTGGGCACTGGCTTGGGGTTCCGAGATTCTAGGTGCTTTTCTCGGGGCTCTAACGGCAGGTAGAATCGCCGATTCGAAGAAGAAGTGGTTCCCAGCCGGAATGGTCCTGTTGGCCGTAGCCGGGAGTGTCAGCAACTGGGTCGCCTTCCCCTACCCTGTGTGGTTCATTGTCGGGCAGCTGGTCGCATATCCTTTCGTCTTCTTGGCCGCCACGAAGTTTCTCCCCCCCATCAATCCTTACGAAGGCGTTTAAATGAGTGACAGTGTGCATAGATCCGTTCAGGCTACGGGCCTCCCCGACCCGATTGGGCCGTACTCACCAGGCATGATTTTTGACCGGCTCGTCATCGTGTCGGGGCAGGGGGCCACGGATCCCTCCACCGGCAAGCTGGCGGGTGCTGACGTTGAGGCGCAGACGCGCCAGGTCTTCGAGAACATCAAGGCGATCCTGGAAGCCGCAGGATCGGACCTCTCCAGGGTGCTGCGGTGCGGCGTTTTCCTGGTCGATCTGAGGGACTTCGAGAAGATGAATGCGGTCTATGTTGAGGTCTTCGGGGATCACCGACCGGCGAGGACGACTGTGCAGGTCGCCTCCCTTCCCGACGTCGGTCTCCGGGTGGAAATCGACGCGATCGCTTATAAGGATTAGGTCGCGGACGTCGACGCGCACCGAGCCGTCATTTGCAAAGGACCATGAGAGGAAGACAGGAGCGTAATCGGTCAGAGCGGCGAGTCCTGGGGTGGTCGCTTGCAGTCGCCGCCGTGCTGCATGTCCTCGCCTTCCTGTACCTCCCCGGACTCCGTCCCAGCGAATGCGAGGACTTCGAGGACGACACCGATGAACTCGCTGTTGTGACCGGAGCCGCGATTCCGCTCGACCTCTTCTTCGGCCCCCCAGTTATTCGGAACGTGGAGGGCGACCTCGCTTTCGAGCCGCCGGAGCGAGTGCGCGAAGAAGAGCGGGCCGTCTTCGGTACGTCAGGCTGCAAGCGGCTGATCGAGGGAAGCACGGACGTACATCATGGCACCGTGCGGCTCACAGTCTTGGAGACGGGGCTCGTCGAGGTGCAGGGTATTGTTGAATCGACTGGCTCAACCTGCGGTGGCGATGCCATCCAAAGGGTTACCGGGGACCTCTGGTACCGGTGGCTGCCCAGTGACGATTTCCCTGCGCCCGGCGAAGTGGTTCAGCCCCTGACCTTCTCCGAAGCCAAGGGCATCTTCTAGGAAACGGGGTTCGTCAGAAGCGTCAGCAACATCTTGAAGCGCTGTTCACCGATCAGCGCATGGGGGACTGCCGACGGCAGACGGAGCGTCTGCCCCGCGCGCACCGTGTGCGACTCCCCAGCGATCTCCACAGTTACCTTGCCTTCGAGGATCTGCACGGTCGCGTCGTGTGGCGTCGAGTGCTCCGATAGACCCTCTCCCGCATCGAATGCGAAGAGTGACATGACGCCGCCACTGTTCTTCAGTAGCACGCGGCTCACGACGGCGCCCGGCTGGTACTCGATCAGGCCAGCGAGTTCGGTGGGATGGGACAGCGGTTTTTCGGACATGCGGCTACGCTTCCTGTGCGATGGGGAGGTGGCTCTCGAGAACGACCCGCATGCGGAGTGCCCTTCTAGCCACGTCGTCTGCCTCGGGCTCTGGCATCGTTTCGTAGGCGACCTCGGTGAACATCTCGATCCATCGGTCGAAGTGCTGTGAACGGATGTCCGGGAGCTGAGCGTGCGCTCGGATCGGATTGCCGTTGAAGCGCCCTGTTGCGTACAGGATGCTGGACCAGAAGTCGCACATCTTCTGAAGATGGGGCTCCCATTCGTCACCGATGTGTCCGTTGAAGATCGGACCGAGCACATCGTCTTCTCTAATGCGCGCGTAGAACGTGTGAACGAGCGTCCGGATGCGTTCTTCGGCAGCGTCGTCGACCAGAGGCATGGCTTTGTACTCGATGTTGCAGGGGAAGCTCACCAGGGTAATATACATCATGCAGAGATGATGAATAGATGTCGGAGAATGAGCGCCGCGGGGCGGGCCACAAACTGAGGGCCGTCCCAACACGTGGAGCGGCCCTCAGCACTGCGTGGTCCTTAGAAACCTCAATCAGTCACTGATCGGGCGCTTCACGACCGGATTATCCCAGTCCTGGGCGGACGAGATGTTTGGCATGCCCCAGTGCTCGCCATTCCAGCCTTGGAAGCCGTCCATCTTGAAGGTCCACAGACCGGTCGACATGTCGGAGATGACGATCAGCCCATCTTCGTTGCGGACATCGATTCCGAAGGCGCCGTTGAACATGGCGCTGCGAATGGGATTCTTCGGTCCGATATAGGTGTCGTAGTACCCTGAGCTCACCGGGTTCACGGGGTCTTGGAGATTGAAGATCTGCAGACCGTCCAGATACCCGGACACGAAGACGTAGGGCCAACGCACCTCGTGGTTATGCACCAGATTCTGCCAGTCCGCCGTGAAAGCCGAGATGGGTGACCGGATATTAGTCACCTCGCCCTCTAGGGCGGGCTGCAGGTCGAAGATGCGGAGCGGGGCGTACTGATACTCGGTCTCCGCGATCACGTAGCGCCCGTCTGGACTCGGCGTGAACGTGTGGCCGTACGTAACGCCGCTGACGCCCGTAAGCGTGATGCGCAGCTCGGGGTTCGTGACAACGGAAACGTCGTAGATGTAGTAGCCACCCGTACCGCCACCGTAGAAGCGGTCTTCACCCGTGTCCGGCTGGTATCCCACATAGAAGTCGTGGTACCCGCGGGAGTCGCCGCTGCCAGCAGAACTCTCGGGGACTGGGACCATACCGACCCGAGCGTTCTCGAGGTCGCCGTCTACGATCATCCCGAGGTCGTACACGAGGGCACCGGGCGCGCGGGCCGTCGTGAAGAGGTAGACCCGATCGTTCGAGTGCTTGTAGATGAAGATGTTGTGGAAGCCACCGGGCATTTCGGGCTCGCGGATGCGAGCGACCTCACGAACCGTCGATGGGTCCGGGAGGCCGGTGACGTCCAGGATGACCGCACCGAGGTCGTTGTCCGGTCCGCCGCCAAACTGCAACGACTGCACCAGGTAGTACCGGTCGTTCCACTTGAAGTGCTTCACATCCATGCCGCCGGTGCGCTGGTGGAGATCTTGATTCTCGATTCTCCACTCGTAGAGCAGGACCGGGTTCTCAGGATCTGCCAGGCTGATGATGTCCGTGCCCTTCGGCCCGTCGAATCCGTAGACCATCCGGGAGACATATGCGTAGGGGCGGTCCATCTCCTGCTCGAGATCCATGTCTGCGACGGAGAGGCGATGACCCAGCGGCAAATGGCCCAGTACCTCGATGTTGTCGCTTCCGCGATTCGAGGGACTCCATGGGACCTGCTGCGCGGCTGCGGCTGGAGCCGTAGCGGCGATGGCGGCGAATAGGACGAACAAGCGCTTCAACGACATGCGGCACCTCTGTGTCAAGTTGTCTCAGGTGGACGAAGATGAAGCCCATCCGGCGGAATCGCTAGAGAGCGGGCCCTCTTGCCTGGCCCCAGCTAGGGGAGCAGACTGGCCCTCTCAACCCATCTGGAGGATCTCATGCGCCGCGCCCTTTTTCTCGGACTCACTTTCGTTCTGAGTAGTGGTCTGGATACCACATCCACATCAGCTCAGACCGTCGACCCGTCCGTCTTCTCCGACCTCGAGTACCGCATGGTCGGTCCGTATCGCGGCGGACGTTCCACGGCGGTGACCGGCTTCACAGCCGACCCGGATCACTGGTTGATGGGCACGACCGGCGGCGGAATGTGGGAGTCCACTGACAACGGTGTGACCTGGGCCAATATCTCGGATGGGTTCTTTGGCGGGTCGATTGGGGCTGTGAGAGTGGCCGAATCGGACGC